>RRZU013578261.1_pt1 | contig 10085 bp, 9 predicted proteins | sample 2165561 | NCBI WGS metagenome assembly RRZU01 (sample SAMN10456909, study PRJNA506462) | wastewater metagenome | isolation source: wastewater sludge | place: USA: Moscow, Idaho
TCTAGTTCTGCAATTTCAGATTTGTAGTGTTTGTCGAATACAACGTAATATTTACCCACCAAATGGTCGCCTTTCATTCCGCTAGACTCTGGAGTTTCACCATTCCCATATTTTTGCCAAGCTAGCATCGATTTGCAGATATGGATTCCTCTATCATTGACGATATTGGTTTTCAATACTTTCAAACCATTTGCTTTCAAAATATTTGAAATAGTATATCCTAATAAAATGTTACGGATATGCCCCATGTGTAGGGGTTTATTCGTATTTGGCGAAGAATATTCTACCATCACCAATGGTGCATCTTCCTTCACTTCTTTTGTTCCAAATGCAGGATTAGCATCAATCGCTGACAATATTTGTAACCATGCAGCTGATGCAATAGTAAGATTTAAAAATCCTTTGACTACATTAAACTTTTCAACAAAATCAACATTCGACTCTAACCATGCACCAATATCTTCTGCTGTTTGCTCTGGTCCTTTCTTAGATGCTCGTAGAAAAGGGAAAACAACAACAGTAAGATGACCTTCAAAATCTCTACTTGTTTTTTGCAAAGTCACTTGCTTATCAGTCACATCATGCTCATACAGAGCCTTAATAGCTTTTACTACTGCCTCTTGCAGTTTAGTTTCTAGTTTCATTTCGTATGCTTGATTTTTATATATTTTCAAATGGAATGAGCAAAATTACAAAATATTACTTTGTTATAAAGTTTTTTGAGCAAGCTTATTCTTTTTTATTCAGCCCGTTGTACACAGCTTTGCGTAGTGTTCCATTTTCATCGTCTCCATTATACTCCCAATACATCGCCCCTAACAGACCTTCATCTTTAATATATTGGCATTTGAGAGCAATAGAACGAGCATTTTCGAAGCCACAAGCAAACTGACCATCCTTATCTACCAAATAAGGAGAGCTGCCCATTTCATCCCACTTTTCTTCAAATCCAGTCAATTCTATTATCTTTTTATAATCTATAAAATTGCCAATCTCTTCATTCCCTCTCCCATAAAATGGAATTCCCAACACTAGCTTATTAGGTGACACTCCTGCATCGATATGAGCTTGTAGTGCATTTTGGACAGTTTTATTCCCTGTATTCTCAGAAGCATAGAGACTCGAATGATGGAAAGGTGGTCGTCCCATATCATAGGACATTATATTCACAAAGTCGATAAATTGGTCGATAGCCTTAAAATCTATATATCGTGCTGTGGAAGCTGTGGCAAGGGTTAGTAATTTATCGACGCCTATTTCTTTGCGAATATCTTGCATCAGCAATGTAAAGTTCTCGGTGTCATCTGTAGATGCAGAAATCTTAGCGACATCAGAAGTCGGATATTCCCAATCTATATCTATACCATCGAGACCAAAATCAGCAACAATACGTTGGCAATCTTTTGCAAAAGACCGTCTGTAATCACGATTAGCAGCCATTTCACTAAATCGGCCGCTCCCCCATCCTCCTACGGATAAGAGAATTTTCAATTCTGGAAAATCTGCTTTTAGAGCCACCAAACTTCTCAAACGATTTTCATTGTCAATTCGTACTCCATCAAAAGTATCATTGACGTGCCCAAACGCATAATTGATGTGTGTCAAATAACTTGCATCAGGCACAATAGTACTCCAAGAAGTTACATACGCCAAAACGATTTTAGGATGTTCCTTCAATTCTTCATTTTCCTGTTGTTTACCTACTGTTGTACAACCCAAGAGCATCAGACATGCTAAAAGCAAGCTGCTACAAAAAGTAATTAGTGTTTTCATAATATCATAGTATTCTTAGTGTCTATTATCGCACTGTATATATATTTCTCTATTGGAGCCATCTAATACATACAAACTCTCGCATCCAAAAGAAACAAATTCGAATCCGAAAGCTACCATTGGCTCATTCTCAAATAATTGACCAATCCATTGATAAGTATAACCTTCAGACTCTATACCATTTAATGGAGCAGGATAAGAGCCTTCATTATCGGTAGCGAAATGATCGGCGACATATTCTTTTGTGTTCTTATCCACAACAATCAATCGACGATATACCGAATATTCACCTTGATAGTTTTGTAAGAAAAACTGTAGACCATTGTACTCATACATGTATGTATCTCCTTTTTTCATTTCAGCCAATGACGAATCAATCCATATTCTAGGAATTTTCTTCAACGGAAACTTATCCGAATCCACTTTTGTCCACTTCATCGCTTGCATCTTCTTCATCGCAAATGGATTTTCTTTGGCTACAGTTACATAAAATGTGCTATTATCATCCCACTTCACAGCTTTGCTTTCGAACTCAAAGCCAATCTGGTAGCTTGATCCCGAAATATTTTTGAGATCCTCTGGAGATTCATACGATTCGTAGGGACTGAGATAAGCTACAACTTTTACATCACGAACTTCGAATGCAAATAGCTTGTTATCTTGGTAATTGTATACAAACACACTATCCGATTCTGCGATCTTGGTTCCAGTTAAAAATAATGTTCTATACTCTCCATTTAGAGGTAAATATTGAACATCTTTGGACGTTTTACCCTCCAAGCTTGGGATTACTTCTGTCTCATCTTCATCGTTATAAATATTTGATAAAGAAGAAAATGTAAAACCTTTTCGATGGTCATATTCATACAAATTAAACAAGTTGACACTTGGCGGAATATAAGCATATTCTTCTTCATCCTCTTCCACTCCAAATTCATCGAGCAGTGTATATTCCGCCTCTACTGCAGCTGGTTCGTTGATAGAATCGGAAGCCTCAGTTGTTGTTTGATTATTTCTATCTGTATTGTTTGCCATATTACAACTAAGCAACCCACAAAGTATTAGAATGCCTAGTGATTGATATAATATATTCATTAAAAGAGTATTAAATTGTTATTTGAACACTAAATCAGTCCACACTGGGTAGTGGTCTGAGTATTTTTGATCTCCCACCGTCATGTTGTACGCTTTGAGGCGGATGGAGTGGAAAATGTAGTCGATTCGAAACAAAAACATATTTTCGTGATAGGTTATTCCTAAGCCTCTACCCGATTCTACGAACGAATCGATTAAATCGCCTCTCATTGTATTGTAGGCATACGAAATTGGTGTATCGTTGAAATCGCCACACACTATGGTTGCATAAGTATTCTGCTTATCTAGCTGCGAACGAATAAGTTCTGTTTGTTCCTCCCTAACCGTATAGGCTAATGTCAATTTTTGCTTTATGTTGCTAGTTACATCTTTCAACTTCACATCTGTATTTGACTTCAAGAAATTGGAATATAGCGCCTTATCATCAGATGTGATTTTATTACTTTCGAGATGTGTATTTACTACGGTTATCTTCTTTTTGTTAATGGTCAATTCATGAAAAACACAACCATTATACTTGCTCCAATAATCAACTTTAGCAGTTCTCGTTATCGGAAATTTGGAATAGATAGCTAAGCCATACATGTGCTGTCCATTGGTATGCCCTAGCTGGACGAAACTATGGTGAGGATAATCTTTGAACTTTGCATCTACTTCCGCTTTAGAAATTAATCCCTTAGATGTTTTCTTAGTGGCCACCATGAACTCTTGGAAGCAAATAACCTCTGGTTTTTGCTCCAAAATATAGTCGAAAATAGGATTCTCTTTAGCTTTCTTTCCCATCAGCCAGTCGAAGTGTCGAACGTTGTACGACATCACTCTAAAGCTCTCTTCAGGAACATACTCAGAAACCTCATTCATGGGCATATAGGTCTGCATGGGTGTCCAGCAAAGAAGTAGAACTATCACCTCCGCCAAAATATATTGCCATTTCAGCGTAAAAATCCAGAATATAAGGTAGATAATATTAATAACTACAAGTATCGGAAATCCCATTCCAAGAAATGCAACCATCGGAACTTTAGACGGAACGAATGTCCACGCCTGTGTAGCAAGCAATAGTAAAATAATTGCAACTATATTGGTGATGAAGATAGCAAGCCAAAAATATTTCCTGACTTTGGCTCCTGTTTCTTTTGCTTTGGTCATAAAATAATAGTTTTATCGTTTAATTTGCTTTTACTTATTTCTTACTTGCCTCAAAAAGCTTCTGTTTTTCATCTTTACTCAAGCTAGCATAGCCCGAAGCCTTTATTTTGTCCAGTATGTCGTCTATTGCCTCTTGCTGATTATTTTTGCGTTCGTTGTAGGTGTAGGCTTCATCGCGTTTCTTGTACTTCACCTTCATTTTTGGCTGTTTTGGCTTCGATATATTTGCAAAGAAATCGATAATTCGGGTCATCCACCGCGTAATATCCTTACCCTTGCCATACATCGTGGCAAACAAATAACCTACGGCGGCACCTCCAATATGGGCTACATGTCCTCCAGCATTGCTACTAGAGCCTAATGCAAAGAAATCTAAAATGAAAAAGAAAATGGCGATATAAACAATTTTCACTTCTCCGAAAAGCAATAATCGCATCGAAGCATCTGGTCTAAAAAAAGCAACACCAAAAATAATAGCCATAACCGAAGCAGAAGCTCCTATCATTGGCACATGTGGCATATCTACATAATAAGGAATTGTATTGAATGCCAATATATACAATCCAGCACCAGCTAAACCTCCAAGAATGTACAAGCTTCCCAATATCTTGGCATTGAAGTATTGCAGAAACATTTGCCCAAACCAGTATAGAAGTAACATATTGAATAAAATATGCAAAACTTCCTGATGCACAAACATATAAGTAAATGGAGTCCAAAACTTTATCAGAGCAGGAATACTTGATGAGACTCCAATATAGCTCAAAACATCGAAGAATTCGAGTTTAAAAAGCTTAGTAATAACACCAAAGATTCCTAACACAACAAACACAGCCACATTGATAATAATGAGCTGTATCAATAAATCTTTCTGTTTAAAGCGACGTTTCAGCCTATCAAAAAAACTTTCCATGTAATGTTCCTTTCTTTTTCCAATATAATACGAGTATAAGCCCTGTCAGCAAGCCACCCAAATGGGCAAAGTGCGCTACATTGTCTCCTGCTCTGTCTGTTACTCCCAAAACTAACTCCAAAACACCATACCCAATCACAAAAAACTTAGCTTTGATAGGAAATGGAATTGGAATAATAAACAATTCGGCATTCGGAAACAACATTCCAAAACCAAGCAAGATACCAAATACTGCGCCTGAAGCACCCACCATAGGAACATTTATTACCAAGTTCAAAGCTCCTTTTACAGAATCTGTATAATTCAGATTCTGATGCAACAATGATGCTCCTTCTGTTTGAATCTGATTAATCACACTCGGTATCATGTCTACTGGTATTTCTGCCAACAGAGTCTTGTACCTTAAGTATGAAATCAGAAGTTGGAGTAAGGCAGCTCCTATACCTGTAATTAGATAATAGGTCAGAAATCGTTTTGGCCCCCACACTGTTTCCAATGTGCGCCCGAACATAAATACAGCAAACATATTGAAAAAAATATGACCTATACTACCATGCATAAACATATAGGTAATAAGCTGATGAGGCATAAAACTATCGGACATAAAGAAGTGTAATGCCAAATAGCGAGTCATGAAACCACTTTGTGACAATAGTTGATCTGCCAAAAAAAATAGCAGATTTATAATTAATAAGTTCTTAGTTACTACGGGTATCGACCCAAATAAACCTGAATTATTTTGAAGCATATAATCAAAAATTCTAAAATATTCTATTTCTAATATCGCCACAAAAATAAAGAATTTAATTGGCTTAACCACCATCAATACATTGTTTTGCTTATTTTACAGCCTATTAGCATATTTTGGAGGTGGTAGTTTTCTTTTTTAAATAAATTTACCTATATTGTATATCGCAAGTGGCTATAACATTAGCCTTTAGACAATATTCCAAGAATTATTACATTTATCAACCATCTAAATTTTTACCATGAATAAGACAGAACTTATTACTTCAATTGCCGAAAAATCGGGTTTGACAAAAGTAGATTCCAAAAAAGCACTAGAAGCATTTATGGAAACAGTAGCAGAACAAATGAAGAAAAAAGAAAAGGTTTCTCTTGTAGGATTTGGGAGCTTCTCTGTAACTCACAAAGCTAAAAGAAAGGGAGTTAACCCTAAAACGAGGTCAGTGATAACCATACCAGCAAAAGATGTGGTGAAATTTAAGCCAGGTATAGATCTTGAATTTAAATAAAGAAAACTTCAATAAGTCCATATAAAAAGGCTGAGAACATTCATGTTTCTCTGCCTTTTTTTACGTTCTATTTTGCGACCGCATCATTCTACGTTTCGCAAACCCTTTTTGCTTTTGATGACAGCATGTATAGCGCCCATCTTTTTCAAACTTGTTTGGATTTCGATCGGAATACGATTTTTATCGTTGGTGATGTACACTTTCATCATCTCTTTACCTCGATATTCGGCATCTCCAGCAGCAAAAATAAGTTTTAGTTCCGATGTATCATACTTTTTGCCATCGTTACCTTTCACTCGTTTCTGTCCATTATAAATGATGTCTATATTACTGATTTTGCGTCCCGAAATAAAGTTGATTGAAGTTTTGTCTCCTTTCTTCATATTTGCAAAATCGAGTGTACGAGCGTAGTAAACAACACTCACCATATCGTAGATGCAAGTATCAGAAGTCAACACTTCATCGAATTTGAAATCGCCATGTCGCGTACGTTTTGTCCGCACATCCACCTTTCCATCGGCTTTGTAGGTGTAATACAATTCTTCTTGTGTATAAGCTCCACCCTCCTTTGCATTTTTGATGTAGACCTGAGGTACAATATCTTTACTCATATAAGAGTATAGCGTATCGTGAACAGCATACAATTTGTCAGCAAGTCCCGATGTATTAGACTGAAATTTTATCTTATAATCTCCCTTCTCACTACTATCCCCTTTCTGAACAGACAGACTAAGTATACCTGCCTTTGTGGATATACCATACTTAAAATACATGTCGTAAGTTAGCACCTCCCCCTCTTTGAAGTAGGTATTATCTATCTTACACTGTGCTACTACTACCTGAAATGCTGCTAATAGTAATGTAGCTAATATCATTATCTTCTTTTTCATTGCAATTCGTAGTTATACCTTATTCATAATTATTAATAGCGTCGGCCTCTATTTCGTCCCGTAGGATCTAGCATATCTTGCTCCTGTTGTTGTTTTGCTTTCTCTTGCTCATAACGCTCCGAGTCTTGCTCCTGCAAGAGTTTTTCGCGAGCCGATTTATCTTGAGGTTTATTTTTCAAGATCGCTTCTGGTTTCTCTAACGAGCTTAAATCTACATTAAAGTCCTCTTGATGCTCCCAAAACGCTTTCAACTCCAATTCTGTAGGATAATAGAAAACTTCTTCGGGTTGTATCTTATTCTTATAGTCTCCTGTATCCCACTGATTGTTACCATTTGTATCCAAAATCAATCGAGCAAAATATTTTCCAGGATTGATATTTCGAAACAATGCGATATGATCTATGACTCTCGCTTTGCGCAAAGGTTTACCAGACGAATCTAAAAGTTCCATAAAAGATGGTATAGAATCGTTAATTCCATGCACTGAAATAGCTAGATTACTATACTGGTCTTTACTTTTAATTTTAAATGTTTGTTCCCAATTTCCATTCCAAAGTCCAAATGTACTATATACTGTTGCCGAATCTAGTGCAATTTTGAACTCTTCTTCGAAATTCCACTTGCGTGAAATTCTATATTTTCGAGGGTTTAATGAGTCTTTCTCGAGTTTAAAGTCTGCATCATAGTAAATGGTATCTTTCTTCTGCTGAAAACTAATCAACGATTTCAAGGGATCGCGCAAAGGTTCGTTAAATTCGATTTCAATATTATTGTCATAAATATCCCAACTCGATTTCAAATTACTTTGTATATCTAGTAAAACAACTTTCTCCTCCTCATCTTTCTTCTTTTTCTTCTTCAAATCTTTACGTTCTCTGTTTACTACTCTCAATGAGTCTGTTACAGTAATAAGATTATTCAAAGAATCTGTTTTGTTGAATGTCATATTGAAATAGAGCGTATCCATTTTCATGATGGATTCATCTTTTATCCAGACGGTATAAATGGAATCCTTAGATATATTAGATTCATGAATAGCCCAATCTATCGAAGAATCGAAGTTGAGAGGTTCTAATGTTGGTTTTTGAGTTACAGACCCAAAGTTGAGAGTCATCTTATTGGCTACTACACGCTCTGCATTTCTGAAATATTCTTTACGTTCTTTCGAAGTGAAAGACTTCATCACGATATTATCTGGCAAAAAACGCGTGTAGTTTACAGTTTTGATAGAGTCTACTAATTTTTTCTCTTCATCTGCAAATATTGTATCCGTCCGTACAGCTGCTTCTGCCATAGGCTCCAAAATCACATCGTAAAAAGCAACAGCTTCTAGCGGATTGTCGTAGATGTAATCTCTATTTTTATCATCTAGTGCAAAAATGTGATATTTGCCAGGAGCTACGCCACGAATCGTAAATTCGCCCTTGTCGTTGGTTTTAGAAATCCGTTCGAATGGCACTTTTAGGAACGCAGAATCTTCGAGATTGGAATGCAGTCCTACAAAATATCCTTTTACGGGTTCTATATCTTCTGCCTGAATTACTCGCCCCGAAATGGTCAATGAATCTACTACATCTCCCGTAGAAAACGAGATCGAAAAATTCTCAAGCGGATTATCTTGATTATTATCTCTAATAGCATCGGTAAAATCGACCGTATAAGTAGTATTCTCTTTCAATGTATCGCGCAATTCTACAGTCAATTTTCGATTTGCAGACTTCACAATTGGCATTCTCTTTTGTGGAGGTGTTACAATTATTCTATCATTTGCTTCCTTGACCACAATATTTTCATCGAATACAAGCTCTATCTGATTTCCTTTAAAATTAGTTTGATTTTGTTTCGGACTAGCCTTCATCAGCACAGGCGCATCGAAGTCATAAGGTCCTCCCTGCGGTCCTTGTCCCATATTAGCACACGAAATGAGTAAAACTGTAGAAAGACCTACAGCACTAAGCATTTTATGATTCTTGATTAATTGTAACATCTGCAATATTTATAATTTGTTTCAAATGTAACACGTTTTATTGAAATAATTGAAATGGAATGATAAGGAAAGCATTTTTAGTAAGGTTTGTTATGAAATGCGAAGATGTAGTTTCACTATCTCTAATGCTTTGATGTTGAATTAAGATACTACTTATTAATATGTTTTATTTTATACAGTCTTTCAGCACCAATAAACTTTCGTTTCCCATATTGAAAAGAAGGTCCAAAATACTGAGATTGGGAATAAATCCGTTTTTATCGGAAAATATTTGATAGTACTCTCTAGCAACAAATTGTTTATCTTGCTCATAATCGCGCTTGGGATGTATGGTTTCGCGATAGTCTACATCTTCGGAAGATAATTCGCTTAGATATTCGTTGGTGTATGATATTTGTGGAACATCTATATTGAGATTAGAAAGTGTGAGACGTAGCAATTCGTCATTGAAATGGAGTAAACTCTCATATTTATTTCTATAAAACTTCTCGTAATCGTCTCTATAATATTCGAAAAAAGGAGTAGAATTATATGCAGATACAATTGCATTCCAATGTGTATGTTGCCAATTTCCATGATCTGAGATCAATACGTCTTTTGTCTTGGTCTTTTCTTGCGATGAATACGATACAGGAATAGACAAAGACATAGCTCCATCTGTAGAGTGTATTGAGCAACGTGTTCGATATGTTTGCTTGATATAACTATCGTACTGCTCTATGACGATAGATTGGTTGAATAAAAATTTTGTATAGTATTGAATAGGCGCATTATATGCGGTGGAAAGGATAATACTCATAATTCTAATTATCTAACAGCTTCAAAATAACGATCATTTCCTGAGCCATATAAAACTGTGGTGGCACGTCCTACAATATTTCGAAAAGGAATAAATCCTAAAATACGCGAATCCAACGCATCTATCGTATTGTCAGAGAGCATCCAATAATAATCGTCGCGAAAAGTATAAGTCTCTATTTTTTTTCCTCTAACATAAACTCCATCCAACTTGAACTCTACA
>RRZU013606371.1_pt1 | contig 10085 bp, 9 predicted proteins | sample 2165561 | NCBI WGS metagenome assembly RRZU01 (sample SAMN10456909, study PRJNA506462) | wastewater metagenome | isolation source: wastewater sludge | place: USA: Moscow, Idaho
TCAGCGCAGTAAATGCGCAGACCTACTGAACAGTTACCCCACAACCTACAAATGGGGGTCTGCCGCAGATTCCTGCGACAGCCCCTCACTGCGTTTTTCTATTGATACCCCGATGCCCCGGATTGCTCCGCACTGCGTGCTCCCGCAATCCTCAAAAGCATTCGTAATCCGCTCATTTTTCTTTGAAAAATGGCTGCTTATTATATTATACCTCTTTAAAGTCGCCGTCAACTACATTATCGTCGTGCGGTGCACTTCCTGCATCAGCTGCACCCTGAGCACCGCCCTGTGCTCCTGCTGCGCCAGCTGCCTGTGCCTGCTCATAAACCTTGCTGAAGAGTGCCTGTGCGCTGTTCATCAGTTTTTCCTTGCCAGCCTTGATTTCATCAATCTGTGCATCGGTCATCTGGTCGATCGGAGCTTTGTTGATAGCTTCTTTCAGTGCATTTAAGTCAGCTTCTACGGCTGCTTTATCGTTTGCATCGATCTTATCGCCTACATCCTGCAGAGCTTTCTCGGTCTGGAATACCATGGAGTCAGCTTCATTTCTTGCATCGATGCCCTCTTTTCTCTTCTTATCCTGTGCCTCGTACTCAGCTGCCTCTTTGACTGCCTTATCGATATCGGAATCGGACATATTGGAACCAGAGGTAATCGTGATGTGCTGCTCTTTACCTGTACCAAGGTCTTTTGCAGATACATTTACGATACCGTTTGCATCAATATCGAAGGTAACCTCAATCTGCGGAACACCTCTTCTTGCCGGAAGAATGCCATCCAGACGGAAGGTTCCCAGTGTCTTGTTGTCCTTTGCGAACTGTCTCTCGCCCTGTACAACGTGGATATCAACAGCGGTCTGGTTATCAGCTGCGGTAGAGAAGATCTGGCTCTTCTTGGTCGGGATTGTGGTATTTCTCTCAATCAGTCTGGTTGCTACACCACCCATAGTCTCGATGGACAGGGTCAGCGGCATTACATCCAGAAGAAGGATATCACCGGCACCGGCATCGCCAGCCAGCTTACCACCCTGGATAGCTGCACCGATTGCTACGCACTCATCCGGGTTTAAGGATTTGCTCGGCTCTTTACCAGTCAGACGTTTTACTTCTTCCTGTGCTGCCAGCATACGTGTGGAACCACCTACCAGAAGTACTTTGCTTAACTCAGAAGCAGTGATACCAGCATCTTTCAGTGCGTTCTGTACCGGAATTGCGGTTCTCTCGATTAAGTCTCTGGTCAGCTCATCAAATTTAGCTCTGGTCAGGTTCATATCCAGATGCTTCGGTCCCTCGCTGGTTGCAGTGATGAACGGAAGGTTGATATTGGTTGTAGTTGCGGAAGAAAGCTCTTTTTTCGCTTTCTCAGCTGCTTCTTTCAGTCTCTGAAGCGCCATCTTATCAGCGGAAAGGTCTACACCCTCTGCTTTCTTGAACTCGTCGATCATCCACTGGGTAATACGGTTATCGAAATCATCGCCGCCCAGATGTGTATCGCCGTTGGTTGCCAGAACCTCGATAACGCCGTCACCGATCTCGATGATGGAAACATCGAATGTACCGCCACCTAAGTCATATACCATGATCTTCTGCTCTTTCTCATTATCAAGGCCATACGCAAGCGCTGCTGCCGTCGGCTCGTTGATAATTCTCTTTACATCCAGACCAGCGATCTTACCTGCATCCTTGGTTGCCTGACGCTGTGCGTCGTTGAAGTAAGCCGGAACAGTAATAACTGCCTCGTTTACCTTCTCGCCCAAGTAGCTCTCTGCATCTGCTTTCAGCTTCTGCAGAATCATCGCGGAAATCTCCTGCGGCGTATATTTTTTGTCATCAATGGTTACTTTGTAGTCGCTGCCCATGTGTCTCTTGATAGAAGAAATGGTCTTCTCAGCGTTGGTAACTGCCTGACGCTTTGCCGGCTCGCCGACCAGTCTCTCGCCTGTCTTTGTAAATGCCACAACGGACGGTGTGGTACGGATACCTTCTGTATTTGCGATAACAACCGGTTTACCACCTTCCATAACGGCTACACAACTGTTTGTTGTACCTAAGTCAATACCGATAATCTTGCTCATAGTTATTTCCTCCTGAAATTATCTTTTTCTGGCAGTTCTCTTTCTCCTCATGGGAGCTAAATTCTGCCGCCTGTCTGTCTATATTATATCAAATCAACCACCAGCACCGAATTCTGGGTGCCAGCTGTCTACGTGTTACCTATTTTAATTTGCCACTTTTACCATGCTGTGGCGAACCACGCTGTCGCGGTATACATAGCCTTTCTGGAACTCCTCGGCTACCACATTCTCACCCAGGTTTTCATCCTCAATATGCATCACTGCATTGTGGAAGTTCGGATCAAATGGCTGACCAACCGCTTCGATTGGCTTTACACCTGCATCACCCAGTGTTTTTACGAGCTGCTTGTAAACCTTATCCATGCCCTCGGCGAAAGCACTTTTTTCTTCGCCCTCCGGGATGGTCGCCAGACCACGCTCGAAATTGTCCACCACCGGGAGAATCTTCTCGATGATGTCCTTTGCGCCAATCTCATACATCGCTGATTTTTCTTTCTCCGTTCGTTTCCGGAAATTGTCAAATTCAGCCATCGTGCGCTTCAGGCGATCCGTCAGCTCCTCGATCTGCTCATCTTTCTTATCCTTCTTCTTGGAGAAAAATCCTTTTTTCTCTTTTTCTCCCTCCGGCGCTTGTGCGTCTTCCGAAGAAGCTTCCTTTTCCTTCACTGCCTCAGCTTCTGCCTGGGTTTCTGTTTCTTTTACCTGCTCCTCATTTGCTGCCTCGGCTGCTTTGGAATCTATCTCTGTCTTTGCCATGTCTCTCACCTCTTTATTTTGCACATCCGTGCTACTCGGTATCTTTATGATTGAATGTCTGATCGAGCTGGCTCTTTAATGAGCGCAGGGTCGATACAACTTTGTCATAATCCATTCGTTTCGGTCCAACGATTCCTATCGTTCCCCGAAGTCCGTCCCCCAATTCATAATTGGCAGTAACGATACTGCAGTCCTTCATCGACTGCACCTGTGTCTCACTTCCGATGTAGACCTGAATCTCATTTTTCTTATCGCTGTTCGCATCGTCCTCGGTAAGAATCTCTCTCCAGAGGTCTTTCTGCTCCAGTGTCCCGATGAGCTGGCTGGCTTTCGCGCCATCGCTCAGTTCTGGATATTTGAAAATGTTCGTCGTACCTTCGGTGTAAATCTGTAAATCTTCCTCGCCGGAACGAATCGCCTCGGCCACCTCGCTTAGTACCACATCCACGATGTGGCTGCGCTCGCCTGCCTGCCCTTTCATCCGGGTAATGACATCCAGATTAATCTGCTCCATCGTCAATCCGTTGAGACCGCTATTTAAAAGAATATTCAGATTCAGGATGTCCTCATCGGTCAGCTCCGCATCGAGTGCCACAATCGAGTTCTTGATAATGTTGCCTTCTAAAACAGTGACAATCAGGAGTTTCCCGGCTTCCACTCTGGAAAGCTGTATAAACTTGATCTTCGTCTGGTGATACTGCGGTCCGCTGATCAGCGTCGCATAATTCGTATTGCTCGCCAAAAGCTTTGCCATCTGCTTTAACAGAAGCTCCACCCGATCCACTCTCTGGATGACCATATCACGCACCTGCGTGACCTCCGTCTCTTTCTCATGAATCAACTGATCCACATAGAAACGATATCCTTTATCTGAAGGAATCCGGCCTGCCGATGTGTGAGGCTGAATGATATATCCCAGTTCTTCCAGATCCGACATCTCATTTCGAATCGTCGCCGAACTGAGTTTCAAATCGGAATACTTGGAGATCGTTCTGGAACCAACCGGCTCTCCGGTCTCCAGATAGTTCTGGATAATCGCTTTCAAAATCTTTTCTTTTCTCTCATCCAGTTCCATCCAATCTCTCCTTCCGTGCATCCGCTTCCGCCGGTCTCTTAAACCCGCTCTGGAAGTTTTCTGTTAGCACTCAATCTATCAGAGTGCTAATATCTACAGTTCATACTATATTACTTACGCAAGTATTTGTCAATGATTTTTTTCGGTTTTTAAAAAATTTTTTTCTTCTTTTTTCGAATAAAATTTTCCATTCTGCATACCCTGTTTTTAGGCACGCTGATTTTCACATTTTCTATAGGTAGAAACTCCCTTACCCGCTTTCCTGTTTGCGTTCGAACAAATTTTCGACTTGTCGAACCTCCGACCGCTCCCAGAGCCCTATTTCCGGCTCTCCGGCTTGACATTTAACATTTTTGTAATATAATAGTAATAAATTATAACATTTGTAAACGCATTGCAATATTTGTGAGATACACAATCGTTGCGGTGAGACAAATGAATCTAAATTGAAATGAGAGGTTTTTATTTGATGAATATGATGAACACCATGCGGCGCGGACTTGCCACAACGGCAATGAGCCTGGTCTGTCTCATGGCAGGCACCATGAATACACTGGCAGCCACAGATGCCGGAACCGAGCTTGTCTCCCAAATAGATGCGGCAGCCGGTGAAGAAACAAACGGCACTTCCACCGAAGCAGCCCAGACACCATCTGGTCCGGCTTCCGATCCGGAGCTGATTAGAAAGCAGACAAACGCTGCTGCGGAAGAAGCGGCTGACACGAACGCTTCCGAGGCAGAAGTCGCTGCATTTTCAAATGAGTCTGCACAGGTGGAGGCAGAGAACGCTGACGAAGCTGCAATGACTGAAAATACTGACACAAATGCTGCTGCCGAGGCACAGGAAGCAGAGGCACCTGCTGAAATCTACGCCGGACGTTTTACGACAACTGCTTACTGCAGCTGCCGCAGATGCTGCCGTGGCGGAAAAAACCGCACTAAATCCGGCACCATTCCGCAGGCAGGACATACCATTTCCGCCGACTTGCGCGTATTCCCGCTCGGAACCAAACTCCGCATCAACGGCGTTGTCTATACCGTCGAAGACAGCGGCAGCGGCATCCGCGGAAACAAGCTGGACATCTTCTTCAATTCCCACAGTCAGGCACTGCAGTATGGAAAGAGAAGCGCCGATGTCTATATTGTCCGATAATTACATTGATTTTAAGCAAAAAGGGTCTTGCAGATAGAAAATCTTTCACCTGCAAGACCCTTTTTTATAATTCTTATTTTACTTAATCCGTCAGCGCCTTATGATATTTCGTTTTCCGGTAAATTTTCCAAATAATGATACCCGGAATGCTCACGGTACATACGACGGTACTCACGCCTCCGATCACTCCATATATTCCAAATAAGATGGCTGCGATGATGTTCATACTTAATTCCTCCTGACTCATTCATTTTTCAATGCAAGCTCACTATGCTTTGTTCCCCATTTTATTCTTTTTATCCAAAATGAAAAGAGTTTCGGCGCATCCTTAGCAGGACTTTAATCATCCTTTCGCTTTCTTACGTTATTCATAATAATTTCGAAATATAAGTTAAAAGCGTGAAAATATTGATTTTAAAGGGTTTTTTCAATTTTTTAAAACTTTTTCAATTTTTTTCAAAAAAACGCTTGCATTTTTTTTGAAGGCGTGATAGTATATAGGAGTCGCTGATGAGCACCGCTTCAAAAGCGAAGAAAATCATATCGAGGCGTGGCTCAGTTTGGTAGAGCGCTGCGTTCGGGACGCAGAGGTCGCGTGTTCGAATCACGTCGCCTCGATTGAATAAAATTAAATATGGCCTGTTGGTCAAGCGGTCAAGACGACGCCCTCTCACGGCGTAAACCCGGGTTCGATTCCCGGACAGGTCACTGGAAAGAGATTCGAGATTCGAGTCTCTTTTTTATTTTCTTCATTCTTGACCTTTCACCAAATCATGTAAACTATAACTGAATTTTGCCGATGCTCCGCATTCCAGATCGGCAAAATACACTTTTCTACAGTATCGAACAGGATTTTCAGTCCAGAAAATTCCTGCCTGCAAATAGTAACTCTCCTTTTTTCTTCTTCATATACTGCAATATAGCCAATATGAAAAGAGGTATCTTTTTATGGAAACATACAACTACGATGCAGCAGCAGTGCCTGAGGGGGATGCTGACACGACTCCGGCGGCGGCACCGGAGACGGATGCGGCAGCAGCTGGAACCAGTGATACGGCACAGTCTGGATTTAGTTCTCAGCCTCCTGTTATCTTAACATATCCGGACAGCTCATCCAATGATCTTCAGGTATCTCCGGGCTTCGGACCATACGGGGATGTGATGCCCAGCCTGCCGTCCAATAATCATGGCAGCCCGAACACCGGTGGCTGCATAAACTGCGGCGGTTCCAACTGGAAGCCATCTCCAAATGGCGCGCTCTGGACCTGGGGCATTCTCTCGCCGTTCTTTTCCACCTCATCGGAGATCGCGCACCTGCGTTTCTACAATGCCGCCTCCATCCGCGAACCGATCGATATCTACCTGAACGGACGTCTGGTCGTATCCGATCTGGATTACATGAATTATACGCGCTACATGCACATCATCCCCGGCATCTACCAGCTGACCGTCTACCGCCGTACCAATCCGGGATTCGCCATCGTCAACACAAATATCCGGCTTCGCAGCGGTTACAGCTACACGCTGGCGGTTCTGGGTACTTTTAATGATTTTTCGGTGCAGATGCTCAACGCCTGATCGCTTTTATTTGAGAAAAGCTTCTTCACGCGAGTGCAAATCCCGCGAAGCGTTTTTTGTTTCATAGGACGTAATTTCCTATAAAAAAAGAGACCGCCACGTTCACGCGTGCGGTCTCTCTTCCGTGTCCTCTGCAATTATAAATTTATGATGAGAATATAACTGTCCGAATCTTAAACAGCCATCTATTTTTCCGGCTCATCTGTCCGGTTTGCTTTCTCGAGCTTTGCCAGATGCGCGGCTGCAAATTCTTTGATTGCCTCAAAACTCTGCGGGCTGATCACATGTTCAATGCGGCAGGCATCTTCCACTGCCACCTCTCTTGGCACATCCAACGCTACCAAAAGCTTTGTCAGTAATGTATGACGCTCATAAATCATCTCCGCGATCTTCCGTCCCGACGGCTCCAGAGTGATATATCCCTCATGATCCATCGAAATATAACCGTTTTCACGAAGATTCTTCATCGCAACGCTGACGCTTGGTTTTGAATACCCCAGCTCATTGACTACATCGATCGAACGGATCATCGGCTTGCGATAGCTTAACATAAGAATCGTTTCCAGATAATCCTCTGCTGACTGCTGTATTTTCAAAGTGATTCCCTCCAAACTTCTAACACATAACCGGCCTGGCTTCGTGCCTTCCCGTCTCCCGCAGAATAGTCTTCCCAAACTGCCGACCAGTTACCATAATACTATATACTAGAATACCATATTTGGAAGAATATTTCAAACCATATCGAAATCAATCTATCGTTTCCAGAAACCGACGGAGTTACTGTTCACGCATACGTGCCCAGTAACGGAATTTGCCGTGGCTTCGCCTTTAAATACGTCAGCAAGCTGCACAGTGTTCCTGCAAAATTTCTTCCAACGCGGTTTTGCTACTGGTGTGGCAGCGGACAACTTCTGTCCGGCTTCCCTTTGCACCATCAACCGCCGTCCGAATCATTTTATGGGAAACGGTGCTTGTAAAGAGTACAAGCAGATCCGGCGCTCCGATCTGTTTGCCGAAATCCGCCGTCATCTGTGTAAATACCTTTGCCTTACAGTTAAATGATTTGCAGATTTTCACGTACTGGCTGACCATGCGGTCATGACCACCTACAATTACAACACTCATATTTTATCCTCCGAAAGTTAGCTCTGTCTAACTGCTGATGAAGTTAGTATACACTAACTTGTCTTGTTTGTCCAGAGGAAAATTGAAATTCATAGAAAATTCATAGAAATAAACGTACCGTGCAAGACTATTTTTCACCAACCAACCTTATCTCACACGGTACGCATTTTCCCATTATCCATTTTTATCCAATACTAATTTTTATCGTATTTTACGCTTTTAACACCTCCTCTGTTACTCCCGTTTTTCCTATTCCAGCTTTATACACCTCCAATCCTGATATCGCTATATCAAACATCCAATCCGTTTCGCACAGAAATCCCATTTTCTGATACACATCCCAACGGCTCATCGACGCATGTTCTTCTAATTGATAGTTTCTTCCCAGCTGCCGGTATGCATGAAGCCCCAGTCTATGATATGGCAGAAATTCCAATTCCTGACAATTTTTAAGTTCCTGGCATATCTGCGCCGTTTTCCGACTATTTTCCACATCATCATTGTCTCCTTCTACCAGCGGCACACGGACATGAATCGAATGCGGCGCGCAGATCGCATCGGCTTTGCGGATATTTTCCAGAATACAGGCATTGTCCTGCCCCGTCCATTTCTTATGCTTTTCCGGATCCATGGTTTTCACATCCACATAAAACATCTGCAGATGCGGCACGATCCGTTTCACATTTTCAAACGAAGTAAACATATCTAACTCTGCCGCCGCATTGATGCAGGCGTCATCACAGGCCTCCAGCAGTGCTTCCGCAAAATCCGTCTGACAGAACAGATCACCTCCTGAAAGTGTCACTCCACCATCAGAATAGAAGAAAAACATCTCATCCTTCTGGATCTCGCGCATTACTTCTTTTACGGTCATCTCCTTGCCATAGATCTGCTGTGCCCGGTAATTGCAGGCATCCACACACTGAAAGCACTGTTTACAGCGGCTGTGATCCCTCACGATCTCTCCCGTTTTTTCGCTCCGGCGAAGTGCCTGTTCCGGACAGACCTGGATGCAGGCGCCGCATCCGGTGCAGCGCTCTTTCATATAGTAGACTTCCCGCTGCCCCGACTGCGACTCCGGTGTCGAACACCAGGCACAGCGCAGGGGACAGCCCTTAAAAAATACAACCGTCCGCATTCCCTTCCCATCGGAGAGGGATAACCGCTCAATCCGAAGAATATTTGCTTTTAATTCCATACGCTGTTCCTCCTGTCAAGTACACCTTGCCTGCTGCCAGCCACCGCGCATGATGCACATCCCCGGTAGCTGATTTGCCGTATTTTTTATGAAACACGGCAGATTTCACTCTTTTTCCTAGCAGATATTGGAATGTGAAGTTCTGGAAATGATATCGTCCTGTACTTCTTTTCCAAGCTCTGTAAAATATGCTGTATAACCAGCTACACGTACCAGCAGTCCGTTGTAATCCTCCGGATGCTTCTGTGCTTCTTTTAAGGTCTCCGTATCGATGACATTGAACTGTGTGTGGAATACGCCCAGGGAGCAGAGACTCCGCAGGTAGTTCATCAGTTCTTTTGTCGAGTTCGGGCTGTCGCGGAATACCGTATCCATCTTTACATTCAGCAGGGTTCCCTGATTGAAACGGCCATGCGGAATGTGGGAAATGGATTTCAATACAGCGCCCATGCCCTCGGTATCGGTTCCCTGGTTCGGAGATACGCCGTCTGCTAACGGTTTCCAAGCCAGACGTCCGGACGGAAGTGCACCGACCTCCAGACCAAACGGAGTATTTCCAGATACCGGAAGAATACCTGGCGTCATCTTGCCGAATTTGCTGTGGAACGACTCGATATAGTCCGCGATAAAACAGAACATATCACCGGTCAGCTCGTTTACTTCGTCGTCATCATTGCCGTACTTCGGAGCTTCATCACACATCTTCTTGACATCCTCATAACCCACAAAGTTTGCATCCAGTGCATCCAGAAGACGCTGCATCGTTACTTTTTTCTCATCAAATACAAGTTTCTTTACTGCAATCAGGCTGTTGATCAGGTCTGCTACGCCGATCGCATCAATACCATTTCCAAGGTTATATTTCGCACCGCCCCATGCGTAATCTTTCGCATTCTCTACGCACTCATAGAAAGAAAGGGAAAGTGCCGGAACGACCCTCTGGAAGCCAATGTCATCGCATACATGGCTGGAAGCCACGGTTCCGCGAAGTTCATAGCGGATCTGCTCTTTGACTGCCTCTTCAAACTCTTCGTAGGTATTAAAGGCAGTCGGATCGCCGGTCGCCTCAGATGCCTGAATGACATATTTAAGGCTATTGCCGTTTAACAGGGCAAATTCAACGGAA
>RRZU010354315.1_pt1 | contig 10084 bp, 7 predicted proteins | sample 2165561 | NCBI WGS metagenome assembly RRZU01 (sample SAMN10456909, study PRJNA506462) | wastewater metagenome | isolation source: wastewater sludge | place: USA: Moscow, Idaho
GTATTACTATAAAAATCACTGCTAATTCCATACCACTTGGCGCACTAAACATATTTACTCTCCTATTGACTTTTTTGAAAGTATAACTTTTTTATTGAAGAATTAATCAATTATATTAATAAATCGTTTCTTTTATTTTTTTAAAGTATTTTTTTACAAAGTATAAAAGATCATATAACAGTTTTTGAAATATACAATCAAAAAATTTGTTAACTAATTCCTTTATTTTTAGTTCTTTTATTATATTATAGCGCACATGAAGAACAATTTTATAGCTCAAATACAAAACTTAAGCCTTGATTTCAAAGGTAAAAAACTATTTAAGAACCTAAACTTTAATATATTGGAAAATAAAAGTACCGCCCTACTTGGAAGTTCAGGAGTTGGAAAATCAACCCTGCTTAGATGTATAGCTGATCTTGAGATTGAGAATATCACAGATGGAAAAATAATATTAAAAGAAGGTACAAACATCGCTTGGCTTAGTCAAGAAAACTCACTTTTCCCTTGGCTTAGTATTTTGGATAATGTTCAACTATATCATCATCTAAAAGGAACTAAGACAAATCAAACTTTACAAAAAGCAGAAGAGCTTTTAAGCCAAGTAAATATGTCTGACCACCTAAATAAAAAAACCTATGAGCTTTCAGGTGGACAAAAACAAAGAGTTGCACTAGCTAGAACTCTTATGCAAGATGCAAATCTTATTTTGATGGATGAACCTTTTTCAGCCTTAGATGCAATTACAAAAATGCAACTACAAGATTTGACTTGTCATTTATTAAAAGATAAAACGGTAGTACTTGTGACCCATGATCCACAAGAAGCTATAAAACTAGCAAATCATATTTATATTTTAAAAAACCAACCTGTTGTTTTTGAAGAAGTTGCCTCTTTACAAGGAGCTTTACCTCATCAACTATCAAATGAAAAATTATGGAATTTGCAAGAAGAGTTAATATCAAAACTTCAAGAACAAAACAAAGAAAGTCAAATATGAAAAAAGTTTTAATAATATTACTTCCTATAGTATTTTTATTTATTTTGTGGCAAAGCATTATTGTGATTTTTGATTTACCTCACTATATACTGCCAAAACCAAAAGATGTATTTTTCCAACTAATCAATCAACATAGCTTACTTTGGGAACATACACAAACTACACTTTTAGAGATAATAATAGGAATAATTCTTGGTTGTATTTTTGGTTTGGGTTCTGCTTTTACTCTGCTTTATTTTAAAAAAATTGAGAAATATTTACTTCCATTACTTGTAATTTCACAAGCAATTCCTGTATTTGCAATAGCGCCTCTTTTGGTTTTATGGTTTGGTTATGGTATGGCTTCAAAAATAGTTATGACAGTGATTATTATATATTTTCCAATTACCACTGCTTGTTATGATGGCCTTAAAAACACACCAAAACAGTGGCTTCAACTTGCACATACATATAAGCTATCTGCTTTACAGACTTTATTAAAAGTACGCTTTAGAGCAAGTTTACCTTCTTTGGCTTCTGGACTTAAAATTGCAGTTTGTATAGCACCCATTGGAGCAGTTATTGGGGAATGGGTTGGATCTTCAAAAGGACTTGGTTATCTTATGTTACATGCAAATGCAAGAATGCAAATTGATTTGATGTTTTCTGCACTTTTTATACTAATTGTAATGACTTTAAGTATTTATTTTTTAACTGATTATTTAACAAAAAAGTTTATTCCTTGGGCTTCACATTTGCATTAAATTGACTTAAATTCTTTTTTCAGATAAGATTTATTTTTTAGTACATAGGGAGCTTATATATAGGCTGAGAGGAAGTTTTGAACTTCGACCTTTGAACCTGATCTAGGTAATGCTAGCGTAGGGATTTGTTTTTGCAAATGTATTTATATACTTCAAATTTTGTCTATCTTTATTTCAAGATAAACTCTCTTCTTATATTATAAGTTAAAAGGAGAGCAATGACTATTACACAAGATCTTATCAAAAATTCAAAGCCTCATTGGGATAATTATATTAAACATGAATTTGTACAAAAATTAGCTAATGGAACACTGGAACTTAAAAACTTTCAACACTATTTAATGCAAGATTATATTTATCTATTTCATTATTCAAGGGCATTTGCACTTGCTATGTACAAAAGTGATAATTTTGAGCAAATGGAGTTTTCAAGACAAGCTTTAAATTCTATCTTAGATGAAATTCAACTACATATAAATTATTGCAAAGAGTTTGGGATAGATGAAAAATCAATCCATGAACAAAAAGAATCACCTGCATGTGTTGCATACACTAGATATGTGCTTGATTGTGGGCTAAGTGGAGATTTAACCCAACTTTATGCAGCTGTAATCCCCTGCTTTCTTGGTTATGCAAAAGTAGCTGATTATATCACTCTTAACAACTTAAGCGTAGCAAATAATCCATATCAATCTTGGATAGATATGTACTCTTCAAAAGAGTATCAAGAAGCAGCAAATGATGCAACTGAGTTTTTTGAAGGACTATGCAAAGACTTATCAAAAAAACAAATGGAAAAGATACAAGATATTTTCACAACAGCCACTCGTATGGAAATATCTTTTTGGCAAATGGGTTTAGACTTATCGTAAAAAATAAAATAAAAAAGGAAAATAATGAAAAAAACAATATCAAAAATAACACTTAGTTTACTACTTTTAAGCTCAACTGCTTTTGCAGATAAAGAGAAAGTAAGCTTACTTTTAGACTGGTTCGTAAATCCAGATCATGCAGCTATCATAATAGCTCAACAAAAAGGTTTCTTTGAAAAGAACAATCTTGAAGTAGAGATTATGGAACCAGCGGATCCTACAATGCCTCCAAAACTAGTAGCTGCAAAAAAAGCAGATTTAGCTGTTGATTATCAACCACAACTTCAAATGCAAGTGGCAGAAGGTTTACCATTAGTAAGAATTGCAACACTTGTAAACTCTCCACTTAATAGTTTAATAGTATTAAAAAATTCTGGTATAAATAAAATAGAAGATTTAAAAGGTAAAAAAGTAGGATATTCAGTAAGTGGATTTGAAACAGTTTTATTAGACGCTATGCTAAAATCTGCAAATTTATCAGAAAAAGATGTTGAACTTGTAAATGTAAACTTTTCATTATCTCCATCTTTAATGAGCAAACAAGTTGATGCAGTAATTGGAGCTTTTAGAAACTTTGAATTAAATCAATTAAAATTAGAGAAAGAAGAAGGAAAAGTATTTTTACCTGAAGATTATGGAGTTCCTAAATATGATGAACTAATAGTTGTGGCAAATAAAGATAATGTATCTCAAGTTAAATTTAAAAACTTTGTAAAATCTTTACAAGAAGCAACAAACTACTTAAAAGAAAATCCAAAAGAATCTTGGGAAGCTTTTATAAGCTATAAACCAAAAGAGTTAGATAATGAACTAAATCGTCTTGCATGGGCTGATACTTTGCCATATTTAGCACCAAATCCTGCTACTTTTGATAAAAAAGTTTATGAACAAATGGCTTTATTTATGAAACAAAATAAACTTATTGAGACTTTACCAAATTTATATGAGTATGCTCAAGAAATATTAAAGTAAAAATAAGAAAGCAAAGTCTATTAACCCGTAAAATGTTAATACCATTGAATTTATCACTGTAACTAAGTAGTATTTTTATACTTCTTAGTTATTTAATAATAGTTTATCAAAACCCTTTGACTTATTTAGGACTTATTATTTAAGTATCCTTCTTAAACATAATTTATCTAATAAAAATTATTAAATAAAACAGAAGATTAAAATATATATAACATATAAGGTAATAGATTTGCAGATAATAGAACAATTAAAAGTTATGATTCCTTATTTATCACAAATTATGCAACAAGCTAAATTTGGAATTACAATAACTGATCCAAATCAAGAAGATAATCCTTTAATCTATGTTAATAAATACTTTTGCGAAATGTTCGGTTATGACTACAAAGAAGTTATTGGAATAAATTGCAGATTTCTTCAAGGTAGTGACAAAAATCAAGATGCAATAAAAGATATAAATGATGCAATACATAAGAGAATACCTATTACTAGAATTTTGAGAAATTATAAAAAAGATGGTACTTTAATTTATGTAGAAGTTAACATTACGCCTATAATAGATAACAATAAATTAAAATTCTTCTTAGCTATTCAAAAAGATTTATCTTTTGAAAAAGATTTGTCAGAAAAAATTAGAAATGCACAAGAGTTATCTGATATTGGATATTGGGAATTAGATTTAATAAAAAACAATCTTTATTGGTCTGATCAGATATTTAATATTTTTGAAATTAATAAAAATCAATTTACAGCTTCTTATGATTCATTTTTAGAACTAATACATCCAGATGATAGAGAATCAGTAAATAATGCTTATTTAAACTCCTTAAAAACTAAAGAAAAATATTCAATACAACATCGTTTATTAATTGCAAATGGCAGAATAAAATATGTAGAAGAAAGATGTGTTACTTATTTTGATAAAGATGGGATGGCAATTAAATCTACGGGAACAGTTCAAGATATTACAAAAATAAAAGAAATTGAAATAGAACTTAAAAAAGCATTATCTTTAATGGACTCATACAAATTAGCAATGGATAAATCAAGTATAGTATCTAAATCTGATTTAGACGGCATAATAACTTATGTAAATGATAATTTCTGCAGAATGTCTAAATACACAAAAGATGAACTCATTGGAAAATCACATAGTATCCTTAGACATCCAGATAATGAAAAAGAGATATATGAAGATCTATGGAAAACTATACAGTCAAAAAAAATATGGAAAAAAATATTAAGAAATATTAATAAATACGAAGAAGAGTATTGGGTTGATATAACTATTTTACCAATTGTTGATCAAAATGATAATATTCTTGAGTATATAGCAATTAGACATGATATTACAGACACTATAGAACAAAAAATCAAACTAGATAATATTGCAAATATAGACTCTTTGACAGGATTATACACTAGAAATAAACTATACGAAGATATAAATAACAGTATCTCTCCTGCAATAGCTATTATTGATATTGATAGATTCTCTGAGATTAATGATTTTTATGGTCATTCTTTAGGGGATCATTTTATAAAAGAGTTTTCTAGGCAATTATCTGATTGTAAAAATTGTGATAATTTAAATATATATCGTCTTCAAGGTGATGAATTTGTTATATTTAATGCTAATGCAAATAGAGATAAATTTCTTGAAAAAATTTATAAAATAGATAAAAAACTTAGAAAAGGAAAAATAGCAATAGATAATGATTTTGTCTATTTAGATTTCTCAATCGCAATTTCATATGAGTCCAAGAAAATATTATTAAGAACTGCAGATATGGCTCTAAAAACAGTAAAAAAAGACAATAAGAATATTTTAGTTTATAATGATACTATCTCTAGAAGTGAGGAATATAAAAATAATATTAAATGGTCGAATATTGTAAGAGAATCTTTAATGAATGATAGAATAGTTTCTTTATATCAGCCAATTATAAATAATGCTACAATGAAGTATGAAAAATATGAATCATTGGTAAGAATTAAAGAAAAAGATAAATTTATAACCCCATTTTATTTTCTAAATATTGCAAAAAGAACTAGACACTATGTTGAAATCACTAAAACAATGATTGAAAAAAGCTTTAAATTATTTGAAAATAGAAAAGAAGAATTTTCAATAAATTTAACAATAGAAGATATTATGAATGAGGATACTAAAGAATTTATAATTAACATGCTCAATAAATATAAAATAGGAGATAGAGTAGTATTTGAGATTGTTGAGTCTGAATCTATAGAAAATTTTGAAACGATATCTAAATTTATAGTTTTAGTAAAAGCGCTAGGTTGCAAAATAGCAATAGATGATTTTGGAACTGGATATAGTAATTTTGAATATCTTGTAAAATTAAAAGCTGATTATATAAAAATAGATGGCTCTTTAATTAAAGATATTGATAAAAATCGTATTAGTGAAATTGTTTGTAAAAATATTGTAAATTTTGCAAGAGATCTAAATATGAAAACTATTGCAGAATTTGTAGAAAATGAATCAATTTTTAATAAAGTAAAAGAGTTAGGAATAGATTATTCTCAAGGTTACTATTTTGATAAGCCACTTGAAATAAAGAGTTAACTTAATCAATGCAATTACAATCACTGGCTATTTATTTGCCTTATATTAGACATTGTTTTTATAAAAATTATAACTTCTGATTTGTTAAAAAACAGCCCTCACCATACGGTTTTTTTGAGTAGTATTGTTTTGCATGATTGACAATCAAAGCGTGATATTCTTGATAAACTATGATTAATTCAACTTCCTCTTTTATCTCTTTTTTTATCTCTTCTTCCATAAAATATTTTATCTCATTATATTTTGCATTTTCTGCTATTAAATTATTATGTACCAACATTCTTTTAGTATAAGCATCTACTTTAAATTGTGCTTGATTAAAGGCAAACAATAAAATAGAATCAGCTGTTTCAGGGCCAATTCCTTTTATTTGTAATAATTCATCTCTTGTTGGTATTCTATCTTCAAGAGCTTCAAAAAAGTTTATAAACTCTAATATATAATTTGATTTTTGATTATGATATCCAGATGGTTTAATTAATATTTTTAATTCATCAATTGGCATTGTTTTTATTTTTTTATAACAAAGATGATTTATATTATTTAGATTGTGTAAAGATTTAACAACAGAGGTAAATGTAGTATTTTGAGTTAATATAGAACCCAAACATACCTCAAATACTTCATTTTTATTTCTTGGAAAAGAGTAATCAAGAACATGATAACCTTCTGTATTTCCTTCTTTACTAGTGTTTTTACCTTCATAATTAATAAAAGGCCACCATCCTTGTGGTCCATATTCTTTATAAAGAGTTTTATATATTTTCATTACTTTATTCATTTATTATATTCCTAAATTAAATTATAAGGAAGTTATTAATAAAATTGAAATTAGGATATATTTTCTCATAAGTACCTCTTTTATAGAATATTTACTTTCTATTATATCGGAAAATACATATTATATATAATTAAAATTCCATTATAAACACTTATAATTAAATAAAAATATTATTATTTTTTAGAATTAAATGCTATACTTTTAAAATATTAACTTAAGAGTAAGCTGTGTTCAAATTTATCTTTTTATTAAGTCTTTTCCCTTTATATCTTTTTAGTGAAACTAGAACTCTAACATTCGCTCCTTTAGTAACAAAGGATATAGAAGAAATAAATACTCAATTTTTACCAATGATTAAATATCTAGAAAAAAAATTAGATGTTAAAATTCAAATAGATTATAATAGTGATTATGATGCTTTACTAGAAAAGTTTATAAATGGGAAAATTGATATTACATATTTAGGTCCATTGCCATATTTGACTTTAGAAGAAAGATATCCTAATACAATACCTTTAGTAAATTTTAAAAATGAAAAAGGTGAAGTCTCTTATACTTGTTCATTTGTAAGTTTTATTTCTACAGAAGGTTCTATTGAAAATATGACTAATACAAAGATTGCATTAACTCAACCTCTTTCTACTTGTGGATATTTATTTGTAAATGATGTGTTAAATAATTCAAATACAAATATTGAAAAAAATAAATATAAATATTTAGATAGACATGATGAAGTAGCATTAAGTGTAATTAAAGATGAATTTAAATATGGTGGCTTAAAAACTGATATTGCACAAGGATATGCTCATTTAGGATTAAAAGAGATAATTCGTTCTAAAGATATACCCAGCTTTGTATTAGTAGGTAATTCAAAAACTTTAGAGAATAATATGCTTACAAATATCAAAAATAGTATGTTATTTATAGAAGAAAAAGAATTATTATCTTGGCATAAAAGTATGAAATTTGGAACAAAAGAAATAAACAATGCAGATTATGATTATCTTCGTAAGCTTATAAAATCAACAAAGATATCACATGAAAGTAATTTTTGATGAAATATATAACAAATAATATTTATCAGTTTTTTATTGTTCTTATTCTTTTTACAGGGATTCTTGCATTAATTTTTATAAATCATTATAAAAAGAATAATGAAAGAGAATATCTTAATGAAAATATATCAACCCTTGGTATCTCTTATCAATCAAGTATTGATAAGTATCGTTTATTATCAAAATACATTTTTAATGAATCAATTAATAATGAATTAGTACTTTCACTTTTTGAAAAAGGAATTAATTCAACAGATGATGAAAAAAGATTATATAAAGGTTTGTTATTTAGAGAACTACATCCTTTATATTTAAGACTAAAAGAAGAAGGAATAAGGCAACTACATTTTCATACAAAAGATAATAAAAGTTATATAAGATTTCATCAACCTGATAAATATGAAGATGATTTATCAATAGTAAGAAAAACTGTTAAATTTGTAAATGATGAAAATAAAGCAATAACAAGTTTTGAAGCAGGAAAAGTTATATCAGGATTTAGAAATGTTTTTCCTATAAATTTTAGAAATGAACATCTAGGAAGTGTTGAAATTAGTATTTCAACTAAAATGATGGTTGAATCTATTTCAAATTTAGATGTAAGAAAAGAATACTCTATTATTCTAAACAAGGATATTGTATTTAATAAATTATTCAAAAGTCAAAGCTTCTTATATGAAGAGTCAGTACTTAATTCTGATTTTGTAATTGAAGATATAAATTCTTCTTTGAGTGATTCACCAAAAACACTTAGCGATATCGCAAAAAGAATTAATAAAAAGTTGCATAATAATAAACAATTAAAAGAAGCAATGAGACAAGGTGAAAAATATGCAGCTTTTGTAAAACTTGATGATATTTATTATGATGTAACACTTATTCCTATGCCTGGTATTAGCAAAAAGATTGAAGGTTATTTAATTGGATATCAAAAAAGTATAAATATACCAATCATGATGTCTCTTGAATTATATGCTTATTCTCTAATACTATTAGTAATGATAATTTTCATATCAATGCTATTAATGATACAAAGAAAAACAACAATACTAGATAATGAAAGAAAATGGTTTAAATCTATAACTGACAATTTAGTCGAGGGATTATATGTTATGGATTCAAAGGCTAAAATCAACTATATCAATCCTAATGCTTGTAAAATTTTAGGATATAAAGAAGAAATTTTAGGGAAAAATGCCCATACTCTTTTTCATTCTCATTATCTCAATAATAATATGAAACAAGAAGATTGCACTATATTCAAAGGAGTAATGAAAGATAAATATTTTACTTCAAAAAAAGAGTATTTTAAAAATGCTAAAGGTGAGAATATTCCTGTTGCAGTAAATAGCAAATTGGCTTTATCTTCAAATAGAGGAATGGAAATAGTTACTTCTTTTTCTGATATAAGTATTCAAAAAGAGCTTGAAGATAAAAGTAATTTATTAATTAAAGCTCTTGAATCAAGTATAAATTGTATTGTTATAACAGATAAAGATGCTTATGTACAATGGGCTAATCCTGCTTTTGAAGAATTGACGGGATTTAAAACAAGTGAAATTATGGGAAAAAATCCTAAAGAATTTATTTCTTCAAAGAAACAAACACAAGAGTTCTATGAACAAATGTGGGGAACTATTTTAGATAAGAAACCTTGGAAAGGTGAATTAATTAATAAAAAGAAAGATGGAACATTATATGATGAAGAATTAATAATAACTCCTGTTTTGGATGAAAAAGAAGAAATAACAAATTTTATTGCTATAAAACAAGATATAACACATCGTAAACTTCTTGCTTTAGAAAAAGAAGAGAAAGATAAAATATTTTTCCAACAATCAAAACTTGCCGCTATGGGAGAAATGTTAGGAAATATAGCTCACCAATGGAGACAACCATTATCTGCAATTTCAACAGCAGCTACAGGTATAAAACTGCAAAAAGAGATGAATTGCTTAAGCGATGAAGATTTTAATTATGCAATGAATATAATTAACAATTCTGCACAAAATCTTTCTTCTACAATTGATGATTTTAAAGGTTTTTTTGACCCGAACAATGATAAAAAGAA
>RRZU010157422.1_pt1 | contig 10082 bp, 10 predicted proteins | sample 2165561 | NCBI WGS metagenome assembly RRZU01 (sample SAMN10456909, study PRJNA506462) | wastewater metagenome | isolation source: wastewater sludge | place: USA: Moscow, Idaho
AAATAAAATGTAATAGGTTCACCATTTGCATCACGTGTATAGTGACTAATTTTTGCAGTCACTTCTCTAGCTTCTGAACGCAATGTCAAATCAGGAGATGAAACAAAATCTACCAATTGTGACCAATCAGCACCTTCAATAGTAATAAATTTAGCATTTAAATCATAGTTGATTTCACCACCAATTACTTTAGTACCATTCTCAAAAATGTTATTAGCAAATTGTTCTAATTGATTTTGCATAATAGATTGCATTTCATTTACTTCACGTGTTTGTACAGCACGACCTGGTGTATACAAAACTTGGTGAAATTGTTTTGTCTGATTAAACGTATCAAAATACGGTTTAATTGATGTATCAATTTTTTTCATTAAAAACCCTTCTTAGAATGATATAATTAAAATTACAGTTTCTTTTAAACTTTCTGTTCTTTGTATTTTTACACGATTAACAATATATAAAAATTCACCACTTGGATTTTTTATATCATTAGATGATAGTGCATTTTGATATGCAGGTAATGGAGCTGATAACATAATACTTTCAACAGTAGTTTCAAGTTTATTAGTATTATTTACAATTTTTTCACCTAGAGTAAAATCACCTGTATTTGAACCATAATATAATACACCTGATTGCACATCATTATAAACTACAGTTGCAGTTGCATTAGATGAAGCACCTTTAATAGTAGAACCAGTAACAAATAAAGCAGAATCTTCTTTATTAATTTTTAGTGCATTCATTGTAGTTTTAGTCATTACATTTTTAATAATACCAGTTTGACGATATTCAACAATAGGCAAATTACCACCTTCTGAACCCGCAAAATCAACTACAACAGATAAATATGTGCCACCTAATTCTAATCGTGCATCTTTACCATGTCCAACTTTAGGAGAAATAACTACATTAAATGTTGCTGATTGATTAGTACCTGATAATTTTACAGTTGCTCTTGTATAACCTGTACCATGATTAGTAATTTTAATATTGGAAATTACACGTGTAACAGGATTGATTTCAACAATTCCTTGTGCGCCTGTGCCATCACCTTCAATGGTAACAGTAGGTGCATTTGAAGCAATATATCCTGAACCACCATTTACAACTTTAATAAAATCTACAGTACCGCCATTTGCAGCTTCTTGCACTTGCCATTGTAAAGAACCATCATTGGTATATTTAGTGTAAATAGGCATATAACCTGATAACATATATCTATCAATATCTTCTTGAGCAATAGAATACATGTATTTCCAAGTATAACCATCTGCCAATTCAATATAATCAATTGGAGTACCAGTAGGTTCTTGTAATGATGGTTTACCATTTGCATTATTTAGACATTTGTAGACATTATTTTCTGAGTTAAGAACATAAAAAATATACGGTGCATTATTAGTTTTTCTATCGTCTACCATATTTACAGTAGAATCATAACCATCATAAATATTACCTTGTGTCCAATTATATCTAATAGCTAATGAACATGTAGAATTTTTTGGAATAGATTTAATGCCTAATAAATCTGTATATGTCTGATTAATGAATTTATCAGACAAGTTTGTGCATGGTGGAGCTTCTTCATTTTCCCATTCTTGAGAGCGTCCAATAAAAATATATGTTTTTTCGTCTGAAATCTTTTTAGAAAATGCATCAGCATTATTGATACGTAAACTATTGGTGATTAAGTTTGCCATATTATAAATTCCTTCTTGTTAAATATTGTTTTTATTATTTATTATTATATTACAAATAGAAAAAGAGGCAAATGCCTCTTTTCATTACTTATACAATATTAGTTATAATTACTAATCAAAGATAAATCAACTTCTTCAATTACTTCATATTTACAAACACGTGCTTTTGCACCATTGTAATCATATGGAACTGATACAAAATCAGCAGGATGGATTTTAATTTTCATCAAATGTGCATCATCACTATAACCATATCTAGACCGTTTCAGATATGATAAAGATGCAGCATGTAAACCAAATGAACATGATTCATTGCGATTATCTGAAATTTTGCTACGTTCCATTTTAACTACTTGTCCTACTGAGTTATCAATAGAGCTAGTATAACAATCTGTATAATCACTGTTTACAATTTTATAACAAATAACATAGCCACTTTCATCAATATCAATATCATTATATTTAATAAAATCGTACAATTCGTCTAAAATATGGAAACTTTCTGAATATTCCAATTTACCCATAAAGGCAAAGAATTTATCAATATTATTTTCTTGAAAGGCTGCAACATCAGATAATTTAGATGTTTCTAAAACCATACCAATTAATTCATCAATCATAGTTTTACTAAAATTAATTTCATTTCCCATATAAGTAGTTTTACGAGTAGTTACATTAATTTTATATCCATGATAATTAATAATCATATTATCATGATTTTTAAGTTTCTTCCATGCAGCTTTAACTTGATTACTTTGTACCAAATCTTTAATTTCATCAAACATGGCATTAGTAAACTTATTAGAAAAAATAGTCTTTTCTTTATAATTACCATCTTTAGTTTTATAAATTGTTACTGATTTATTGTTTAATACATATGTATATTGTGCTTTCATTTAATTTCCTTTTCTATATAATCATCAACTATTTTACCAATATTTGTTACCATTGGAATTTCTTTATAAACAATATCTTTTAAAATTTTTGTTAAAAGATGAACACCCATATCACAATAATGGTTTTCATTGTTTTTATCTTTTAAAATATCTTCGTTTAAATCTTTTTTACATTCTTCATTAATTTCATTTAATTTACTCTTAATAAATTCATAATATTTATGAGAATGTGCAGATATTATTAAATCGTATGAAAAACTATCAGCATAAATTGCATAAATTTTACCATAATTATAACAACTATCATCATATGTTATATTGAAAAATTTTTCAATAGCGATATGCTTGATTGTATTAATAACATCTGTTTCCAATGTTTTTAAAATTTTATCAAACATATGAATAACACTATTTCTATAACCTCTAGCCAATGTTATATTTTGTTCATATCCACAAGAACTAGCAATATCATATTTACTGGCAGTAAAAGCACCAAAGAAAAATTTATTTTCAGTATTCGAGCTTCTAAACAATTTATACATCAATTTAATTATACTTGAATAATTGCGATTATCATATGTATCCTTTTCAATAATTACACAAATATCATCTTTAGTAAATGTTGATAAATCAACATAACGACTATCAGGCAATGAATCACCACAAGTATGAAATCCATTTACACCTATACAATGTACATCCAAATGTGATAATGGTATTTTACGTTTACTAGGTTTGCCATCTTTATTAGGTTTAATTTCTTTAATAATACCTAAATCTTTACGATAGTTATTATAGCATGTTTCTTTGTATTTTAAACCTGTTTTAACCAAAAAGCTTTTAATTATTTCGTAATCTTCATTAATACCATCATCTAAAAAATAAAGAATAGTGGCATCAATTTTTAGTCGTTTAATTTTACTATGCAAATTACTAGCTGAACCTTGAGGATTCTTTAAATCCTTATTAATCTTAAATAATACAGTTGTTTTATCTTTATCATCTATATTAATATACACGTCAATAGTTTCAGCACAAGACGTAATTTTATTGTGATATGAATTAAATTCTCTGCTGTTATAAGAAATAAAAGACCCCGATAATGTATTATTTGCATTGATAGCATAATAAAAATCTGAAAATTTATTTTGACCCTTTGGTATCATAAAGTAATCATTAATCTTATTAACAATATTTTCAAAATTATCTGCACATTGCCAATTTAATACATTGTCATAGTATTTAACAATTTGAAATAACTTTTTAATACCAAATAAGTTAAAGAAATCTTCATCAGTAGCCAATTTATTTTCAAACCATTTTGACTTTTCCTTAACTAAATTAACTAAAAATCTAGTAGTTTCATCATTACGTACAATGGTTTCACGTGACAATGAAACTTCAACATCACCTGTTTTTACCTTAATGACATTTTTAAACATATTAGATAAAATACTTACACTATCACCAATATTATAAGTATATGTAATACCATCTACACTTACATAAATATCACTTCGATAATAAGATGAAGATGCAAATAAAATCATAATATCATCATCTTCATACAATGGATTGAAATAATCATCAATATTATGTTTAAAGTTTTCTAAGTTATGTTCAATAACAGGAAATGGTTTAAATGTTCTAAATTGTTGGTATGCTTCTGTTACAAAAGATTCAACGTCTTTGGTATCAATACCAATTTTAACTACTGTGCCATTTTCTTCAGTAGTAGGCACATCTTCCATAATTAAATTGTATTGGGGCTGGCCATCCACACTTACAATCAAAGCCACATTTTTAAGACCATCTTTTACAGATTCTGTAATAAATTTATTTGTGTATGCCAATGGTGTTTTAGAACCAATACCAAAGCCACCAATACAATCATTGTTAGTATCTTTATTAGAACTAAAGAAAGATGTATACAAATTTTCAATTTGGTGTTTAGTCATACCTACGCCATAATCAATAAAATGAATATATGAACCGTTAAATTCATCTTTATGAATTTTGATTTTAAATGGCAATGATTCTTTACCTGCCATTTTATGTGCGTCGGCACAATTAGAACCAACTTCACGTACTACTGCTGCAATCTTTTCTGTATAGATATCTGAAAACAGTGCTTTAAATGCTTTGTTATTCATTTCAATATTAAAGTTTGTTGTAGCTGCATTTGTAGCAACACCATTTACTTCATTTACAATTTTCAATTTTAAACCCCTTTCAGAGCCATATTAATTAAATAATCAGTTTCATTTTCAATAATTTCTTTATCTTCTTTACATGGAAAATTAAAATATTTTTCCATCAAAACACAAAAATCTAACAAATCTTGTTTAGATTTAAATTGTTCCAATCTTACATTGTAAAGAATAAACATATTAACACGTTTATCATTCAAATTGCTAATAGATTTACATACTTTTTCAAATTGTATTTTATAATTATCTGCATATGAAGTCAATAGTGAATTACTTAATTCTACAATTTCTTCTTCAGTTGCATGACTATATAAACCTTTATCAATTTTATTTAAAATATTGATACAATCAAAAATATCTTTGTCTAACGATTTAACACATATCAAATTTTTATCAAAATCAAAAATACTAATATTAAAGTCTGTATTTAATATATAATAAAAACCATCTATTAATGTATAGTTAGTAAGGACATCTAAAGGTTTCTTATCTTTCAATAAAGTATATAATAAAGATGAAGTGTTTAATTTACTAATATCATAATTATTCAATAAATTTAAATCATAAGCATTTTCTAGTGTTACTAATTTAATTTCATTTTTTAATATATCAGATTTTTCGTATAACATTTTTGGATATAACATATGAATATCATAATCCAAATATATAATATCATCATTTTTAAACACACCATTAGAATATAGTGTTTTATGTAAACCACCATCTATATCTATAATTAAAGTATTACCATGTTCTTTATGCCAATTTAATATTTTATCATAATTATTTTCATTAAGAGATTTTTTAATTTTATCAAACATTATTTAACACCTTGATTCTTTTTAACCATATACATGTTATATTCTAACATAAGTTGTTGTGGGATTGAAATATTTCTACCTGTTAAAATAAATGGACATACATCACCGTCACAATGTTTCCAATTACCATTTAAAACAAATTTTTCATATACATCTCTATGAGTACGTAATGTAACATCAAATTTAATTTTATTCATTTCAAACACTCCTATTTAAATATGTATATATTATATAACACATCTACATAAAAGTAAACACCTAGAAGTGTAAAATCTTCTAGGTGTTGTTTTTCTTATTTAAGGCATCAATACGTTGTTTGTATTTATCCTTAATAAGCATTAAATATAAATCCCTTTGCCAAGGATACATTTTATCAAAGTCTGATAAATTAAAATTATTTTCAAGGCCAATGTCACTAGAAAAAACCATTAGATTAACATTAGTAGTATAATAACTAACAATATTTTCATGTGACATTAATGTTAAAAAAAACTTTCAATTCCTTTTAATTTTACCTCTTTTGTAACATCAGGAAATAATTTAGATTGTAACACAATAGTATGTTCAATTTCAGGCAAATTCTTTAAGAAGTCAATAAATTTAGATTGATTAATCATACCAAATGTGTTAAATGTTTCTACCCAATCTGATAAGCTAATATCATCTTTAGTAGTGTATTCATCATCAATCAATGCACCTTTAACCAAACCATAAAGTTTAGTTGATACAATATTTTCTTTGATTTCCTTTTCATTTTCAATCATATATTCTACAGTAGGATATTCCATAATGATTTTATAATCAATACCTTCATCATTATCAATATCAATTGTTAAATTATCATTTTTAATAATATCAAAATTAACATCATCCAACTTAAAAGCTACTGATATTGTTTCGTATCTGTGTCTTTCATCTTCTGCATTTGGGTGTTCTAATTGATATTTTAACTCTACTACTTCATTCACTGATACCTTGCGTAATTCAACAAACAAATGAGTTAAATCAAAATATGTAAGTTTACGAATATTAATATCATCAATAACACACATTTCAGCAATCTGGATAATAGATTCAATGATATTATTTTTTTGTTTGTCTGTCAATTGTTTATTTTCTTCAATTTCATTCAAAGGCTGACATTCCAACAAAATCTCTTGTTCTTTTGTAGTAAAACCTCTAAACCTAATTTCCTTTTGCAATCCATATAAAAATACTTTATATGTCTTTTCTTGTAACTTCTTTAATCCCATTTCTAAACCTTTCCTTTAAAACAGCTTACTAAATAAATCCTTAACTTTAGTTGCTCCTGTTTGAGTGATTTTATCTACAGCAGAATCAATTAATCCATCTACTTTACGTCTATCAGTAATATTCTTAATAATATCATTAGCCTTTAAAGATGTTATATCAGTAATAATAGAATCAGAATTATCTTTGTCAGTCAATCCTAAAACCTTATTTAATTTATTGACAACCGTTTTAGCTTCAGGAGATAGTTTACCAATATCATCTAAATTTTCATCAATCAATTCTCCTACATTACGCTCTATTTCATCAACAAAAAATGATTCAGCTTTTATTGTACCACGTTGATTTAACAAAGTACCTGTTATTCCTTCTGAACTATTTTTAACATTTGATACATTAGATGTAGATAATATAGTTTCCCACGATTGATAAGAAAACTGTACCATTAAATGATGAACAGTATTAGAATCTGCATTTGTTACAGTTAATGGATTTGCAACTACAGGAAAACACTTTTTGAGTTTTACACCATGTACAGGTTCATCATTAGTGTTTAATTGATATACTTCAATATCAGTAGCATACTCAGATAAATATACTAATTCATGTGATTCAGGAATAATAAAATCCATCCATGCATCCATGATTTCTTTTTCTACCATATCACTAGAAACATTAAAAACAAATTGATGTTGATAATAAGTTTTACCTGATGCATATTTTCTAATATCACCATTGTATTTAGTTTCTGAAGTATTAATTGTCTTTGATGGCAAATCGGTTTGATTACACATCAAAGACAATACTTTAGTATTTTCAGCATTGGCTAGATTAGAAGGTAAATTAATAACAACAGCAAACCTATTAGCTCTAGCCAATCCTTTAGAGGTTACATAACCTATATACTCTTTTGTTGAAAACATAATAGATTCTCTTATTTAAATTTATATAAGATTATTTATTATGCTTTATGTAAATTATTTAAAATCTAAGTCACCCAAATCATCTTTATTTTTATTTAATGCTTCTGTTAAATTTGGGTCTGAAATAATATCACTACCAAAGGTTTCAAACCCACTTGAGTTATTATCTTCCCAATCATTATTTGTTGGTATTAAATCATCTAAACTTGTCAATTCTGAAACCTTAATCACATGCCTTTCTATCATTGAATCATCAGACAGATAAATATCAACATAATCATTTAAGCCGATATATTCAGAAGCAATTTTAAATTCTTTTAAATATTTTTCATCATCAATAACTTTAATAACATCATCAATTTTAAAGATAGGATTCATCAGATTTTCAATACATGTTACTAGTGATTGGCCAATAATATTATCCATACTATAACCAAACTTCATTACAAACAATTCAATTGGTGTATATTCATATTGAATTTCTTCATACGGTTTAGTTTCTACAATTTTTTCAGTCTTTTTATCATTGATATTTGATAGGGGAAAATATTCAATGCCATGATGTTGCAAAGATGTACGAATATCAAAATTATTAGTATCTTTATCTACAATAAGAGTTTGTACATATTCAAAATGCAACTTACCATCAATTTCTTTTACATTGTACTTTTTATTAAATTCCATTTTATAAACCTTTCAAATCATCTAAATATAAGCTAGTTGGTGTTGAATCTTTGTGATACTGTAAATCATCTTTTAATTTTAACACATCTGCATTTAAAGAATCAATATGCTTTTGTGTTAAAGATGAAATTGACATTTGCATATAAGAACTAATATTATCAGACACAATACTGTCATTAATCTTTTCTAAAATTTCTTCTTTAGACATTTTATGCACATCTTTAGCACTATTCCAAAATTCAATAAACTTAATCTTTGCTAATGCAAATTCTATTTTGGCCTCAATATCATAAATTTTAACCAAACGGTATTTATCATACTCAACCAAACGGTTAGCAATAAAGTCATCTAATGCATGTTGAATGTTATCATATTCTTGTAATTTATCATCACTATTAAATAATACTACATTATCTTTCATAGGTACAGATAATTTAAACAAAGTCATTAATTGTTCATCTGTTTTTTCGGATAATTCTCTAGGATGTTCAATTTCAAATGTTAAATTATTGTCAGTAGCAATTACATTAAAATCTTTAATTACTTTATCTTCTAACAATTTAATCAAAATCTTTTTATAGTCATCAAGATAATATTTAGTTGGTACTTCAGTAATAATAAGATTATTCTTATTGATGCGTTTAAATACACCATGTTGAATATATCTATTTTCTTCTACTTTTTCAATACTTCCTGTATAACCATTAAACGATGGTGTCAATAGATTGTCAATAGTTTTAGTATGAATATTCTTATTGTTAAGTTTAGCCTCAATATAAGTTTTAATATTTTTTACATCACGACAAAATATTGTACTAGAATATCCATTACCAATGCCAATAGTACCATTTAGAATCCATAAAGGTATCAAAGGATTGTATGAAACAGGTTCACGATATTCACCTTCATCAAAAACATAATTCAATGAAATTTCATGTTTCTTTAAAAATAACTTTCTAAAGTTTTCATGTTGTGATACATAAATATAACGAAATGCTGCTGAATCAGGTGAAATGCGATTACCAAATTGACCATCTTTTAAGAACATTGGCATATTATTAGAGCCTGTATAATCACAAGCCATCAAAGCAATTGCACCTTGTAATGATTCTCCACCATGTTTATAGTTAGTACGCTCAGAAGTCATTTCACCAATTTGTGAAACTTTTAATTGACCATCTTTACAAAATGTAGCTAAACCAAATATAGCTTTACGTTGTGAATCTTTTAGGCCATCTACCAATTTAGGTATTTTTCGCACATTATCATATTGCGCATATTCTTTCATATCATTGATTAAAAAACTACCAATTGAAATTTCATTCATTAATTCTAATTCCTATCTGTTTTTCTTTTAATTTATTATATTGGTCTGCTGTAATATTAAGGCATTGTCTAGTGTTTGGAGGGTAAAAATCCTTTTTCTTACATAGTTTATATGTATAATTATATCCTCCAAATTTACCATTGTAAACTGTGTTTGATGTTAATATATAATTTTCATCTATTTCATACTTTTCATCAAAATCAGCACTACATGCTACTAACATTAGTATTAAGCTATATTTATACATTGTCAGTCTTATCAAATGTT
>RRZU012228888.1_pt1 | contig 10082 bp, 9 predicted proteins | sample 2165561 | NCBI WGS metagenome assembly RRZU01 (sample SAMN10456909, study PRJNA506462) | wastewater metagenome | isolation source: wastewater sludge | place: USA: Moscow, Idaho
CACCGTAGTGAACGCGACAGGAGAAACATACGAAGTCATTAAATCAACCCTCCCTATCATCTTGCGACTGTATATGCGCACATTCACGCATATACGCAACCATCAGTGCGTCACCTTGCGCGCGAACCAATCGCCAATCCACTGAATGATCTGCACAATGACGATCAGAATAATAACAATCACAACAAGCACGCCGGTTTCGTAACGGTTATAGCCGTATTGAATGGCCATATCGCCGATGCCGCCGGCTCCGATGGTACCGACCATTGCAGAATAGCCGATCAGCGAAATGATGGTGAGCACCACGCCGCGAATAAACGACGGCAAAGCTTGCGGAAACACCGCATCCACAATGATTTGGCGTGTGGTAGCGCCAGTGGAGATGGCAGCCTCAAGCAGGCCCGGATCAACTTCGGAGAACGCGCTTTCCGCGATTCGCGCGAAGAACGGCACTGCGGCGATCGACAGGGAGATTGCGCCACCGGTTGGCGTGTAAGGGTCACCCAAAATCAATTGCGCAACCGGAATAAGCACCACCATGAGAATCAGGAACGGCAGCGAGCGAATCGCGTTTACGATGAACCCTACAATAACGTTCAGCGCATGATTCGGCGTAAACAAGCGGTTTTCAGTCAAATACAGCAGCAATGCCACCAGCGTGCCCAGTACCACGCCGATAATCGCCGACACCACAACCATATATGCCGTGTCGATCAGTGCTTGACCAAGATTGTCTTGAAGGATTTCCAGAGTTTCTTCCATTGTTCTCACGCCTCCTGATTATCCGCAGCTTCGGCGGCCACAACCAGCTGCCCACGATCAAGTTCCCGATAGCTGAACACATGCGTTCTCAACGTATTCAACGCCTGCACCAGCGGCTCCCCCGCGCCAGAAACGAGCACAATCAGAATGCCGATGGCCTGCGAACCGAAATATTCCACATTCGCATGCAGCACGTCGATGCTCACACCGTAATCCTGCGCAACCTGGCTGATGAGCGGCTCGAGTGCCGCATCGCCCTTGTATCGCAGTTCCACGATGGTGCCGGCCGGCAGCGACGGCACCAGCTGCGGCGGCACCGCAATGCCCAGATAGCGTTCCACCAACGCTTTGGTGGTCGGATGCTTCGGCGTGCTGAACACGTCGAAGGTGTTGCCTTGCTCCACTACCACACCGTTTTCCATAACGGCCACTCGGTCGAAAATCTGCTTCGCCACGTCAAGCTGATGCGTGATGAACACGATGGTAATGCCCAGTTCGCGGTTGATGCGTTGCAGAAGCGCCAGAATGCCTTCCGTGGTTTCCAGGTCAAGTGCGCTGGTAGCTTCATCGCACAGCAGGATTTCCGGCTTGTTGGCGAGCGCACGTGCGATGGATACACGCTGTTTTTGCCCGCCCGACAGGCTTGACGGGTAGCTGTCGATTTTGTTTTCCAAACCGACCAGTGCCAGCAGTTCGCGGATGCGTGCCGACCATTGCGCTTTCGGATATCCGCCGGCTTTCAGCGCGAATTCGATGTTCTTGCCGACCGTGACATTGGTGATCAGGTTGAATCCTTGGAAAATAAAGCCGATTTTCTTGCGCAGGTCGCGCAGCTGACCGCCTTTGAGTGCGGTGATGTCGCTGCCGTCGATCACCACATGACCGCCCGTCGGTCGTTCCAGCAGGTTGATGGTGCGCACCAACGTGGATTTGCCTGCTCCGGAGAAGCCCACGATGCCGAAGATTTCGCCTTTTTCCACGCTGATGTTCACATGTTTGACCGCTTCGACGGTTCGTCCGCCTTCATGAAAGGTCACGGACACGTCGTTGAGTTCAATAACGCTCATGGTTCGTTCCTCATTCCGTTCAAGTACGTGTTTACGTTCGTTCGATACGTTTCGTTCGATACGTTTCGTTTGATACGTTTCGTTTGATGAATCTCGTTTGCATAAAGCCCGTATGAGTTTCCCAATTCATACGGGCCTTTGCATATTACCTATCGCCGCGCTGCAGCGGTCACCAAGTGGTCGGCTTGCCGAAATCCTTGAACTCGCTCTTGGCGATGGCGTCCTTGAATTTCTGACTGACGAGCAGTTTCTTGACGGCCTTGCCGAAGTCGGAATCGACGTCCTGGGTACGGACCACGAACACTTCGATCACGCCACCATCCTGCTTTTCCATGGCGAGCGCGTCGGCAGGCTTCAGATCAGCAGCCCAAGAGTAGTTGCCCGGCACCAGAGCCACATCAACGGTGTCCAAGGAACGGGCCAGCTGTGCAGCATCGATCGTTTTGATTTTGAGGTTCTTCGGATTGGATGCGATATCGTTGACCGTGGCCTTGGTGGCATCGACTTCGCCCTTGAGCGTCACCAGACCCTGCTGCTGGAGCACGCCGAGAGAACGCGCCAGGTTAGAGCCATCGTTGGCGATTGCGACCGTAGCTCCGTCTTCGATGTCATCGATGGACTTGTACTTGTTGGAATAGATGCCCAATCCCAAAGTCGGCGTCTGTCCAAGGGAGGTCAGGTCGAGATTGTTGTCGGCGGTGAACTTCTTCAGATAATTGCCATGCTGGAAAAGATTCGCCTGAATGGAACCGGATGCAAGTGCCTTATTGGGCTGCACATAATCGTTGAACAGCTTGGTTTTCAGTTTGAAACCGTCATCTTTCAGCAGTGGCGCGATAACCTTGTCGACCATGTCGCCGTATGGTCCTGCGCACACGCCGACGGTGATTGTGGTGGTTTTGCCCTTCGTGGTGTTCAGGCTTTCCTTGGATGCGGATGCGCTGTTGCCGGAACCGCATGCCGCAACGGAAATAAGTGTTGCAGCGGCGAGTACTGCTGCGGCGATTCGTTTGATGCCGTTCGGCTTCTTGAAAATAGCGATGGTCATGGTTGTTTCCCTCTCTTACTTGTTTTGAAAAAATACGATTATTCCGTTACCGGCTTACTGGCTTCGACGTCGGCTTTGGCCTGTGCGACGATGTCTGGATTGTGGATGGCGAAGGCTTGTTCGGCGAGATGCACTTCGCGGGTTAGGAATTCGTGCAGCTTGCATTCGTAGCCATGCTCGCGTCCGACTTTGGCGATATAGCCGTTGATGTAGTCGACTTCCGTCGGACGTCCCTTAGTCAGGTCTTGATACATGGACGGATAGTGCAGCGGATGCGCCACGCCCGCGGTGTGCAGAATGGTTTCGACTTCCGTTTCGCGCGTGCCCAACAGTTGGTATCCGGCTGCTTCGGCCGCGCTGTAAGCTTCGTCGACCAGCTGTTCGGTGAGCCAACGCGCGTCGGGATGCGCATGAAATTCGCCGAAGCGGATCTGGTACATGGTACACAGCGTGTTCAGCACCGAGTTGAATACGATTTTCGCCATGCACATGCCGATGAAGTTGTCCACGATGGTCGGGTTGAGTGTGGCCGTTGCGAAATCCTCGTACAGCGCCTGCTCGTGTTTGCGCACCTCGTCAGTCACATCATCCGCGTAGGCACACAGGTTCATGGCCTTGGCATGTGCCCCGCCGGTGAAGTTGAAATCGCCGGGGCCGTACACGTAGGCACCGATCAATGCGGTGCCGCCGTAAATGCGGTCTTTGGAGAAGTATTCGTTGAGCTTTTCGAAGTGTCCATAGCCGTTCATGGCGGAGAACACAATCTGCTTCTCGTTGAACAGGTGGGCGCAGCGCTTGAGCACGCCGTCAAGCTGCATCTGCTTGAGGAACACGATCCACACATCTGGCTGGCCGGCGTATTCCTCCGGGTAGTACACGTTAATCGGCACGAGATGGCGGTCTTCACCATCTTGAGACACGTAGGCACCGCCCTGCTCGCGGATCTTCTCGACGTTCGGCTTCCATGTATCGACGAAGTCGACGTCTTTGTGCGCGAATTCCTGCAGCAGCACACCGTACTGGATGCCCATTCCGCCGGCACCGATCACTGCGTACTTCATGTTCCGTGCTCCTCTCTCGTAAAACATCTCGCTTGTTTTTCAAGCAGACAATCACAAGATATCGGAAAAACAACATGGCAACATCGGCGTGGCTATATACGCTTTTTATGGAAGGCGCGAATCGTAATAATTGTTTTTTATATAGCGTTATCAGCAATCATATATTTGTATGTAAATATGATTATCTGAATATAGAAAAACCTTCCGCCTAAAGCGACGGAAGGTTCAAAATATTTAGTTTGATTAACTAGTTATCAGTCGACCACACCTTTTTCGACCACGATTTCATCAGGATCGACTTCGTCGCCATACACCGGCTTCAGTGTCTCCTCATAATCCTTGTGGAAGAAGTTTTCATCGCCAAGCTTGTCGATTTCGTCGTTGATCCAGTCAAGCAATTCCTTATTGCCCTTCTGCACTGCGGCAGCGATGGTGTCCTTATCGCCCAGTTCGGTGATACCGACCTTGAAGCCCTTGTTGGACTTGGCCCATGCGAGCACCTCGGTGTTGTCGGTGGAGAAGGCGTCGCCACGGCCGTCGAGCAGCGCGTTGTAGGCATCGGCGTACTGGTCGTACTTCTGCAGCTTGATGTCGGGGTAGTTTTTCTCGAAGAAGGTTTCGGCGGTGGTGCCCTTGGTCACGATCAGGGTCTTGCCCTTGAGCTGGTCAACGTCGGTGATTTCGGCGTTTTCCGGGGAAACGACGCCCAACGCCACCTTCATGTACGGCTTGGCGAAGTCGACCTTCTCCTTGCGCTCGTCGGTGACGGTGAAGTTGGCCAGCGTGATGTCGACCTTGTTGGAGGTGAGCACGTCGACTCGGGCGGCGGCGTCAACGGAGGTGTATTCAACGTCTACGCCAAGATCCTTGCCCAAGCGCTCGGCGAAGTAGACGTCGTAGCCGGCATAGTTGCCGTCCTTGTCGACGTAGCCGAACGGGGCCTTGTCGGAGAACACGGCGACCTTGAGCTTGCCGGACTTCTTGATCTCATCCAGAGTGCGGGCGGTGGCGCTGCTGCTGGAACTGGAATCGCTACCCGTGGAGCCTTCGTCGCTCGGAGTGGCCGCGGACGGACCGCAAGCAGCCACGGAGGCTGCCATGATCAACGCGGCCGATGCGGCCACGATGCTCTTGAATGTTTTGTTGATGATTGATGCGGTCATGGTTTCTCCTCTCTTGCAAAGATGACTGCTATCAAAATCTTGGGTTTCGCCGATTCGCGCTATTTCGCGCTACTGTTCGGACCGTTCGGATTGCTCGGCGGACTTGCGATGCCGGTCGAATTCAAACGTATGCAGGAACTGCTTGGCACGTTCGGTGGTCGGATTGGTGAAGAATCGTTCGGCATCGTCGGACCGTTCCACAATGCCGCCATCTTCAAGCAGGATCACCTGGTCGGCGATGGCTCGCGCGAATTGCATTTCGTGCGTCACGATGTGCATGGTCTGGCCGGAATCGGCAAGCTCGAGCATCACGTCGAGCACTTCGCGCACCATTTCCGGATCGAGCGCGGCGGTGACTTCGTCGAACAGCAGCACTTCCGGATGCAGGATCAGCGCACGGCAGATGGCCACGCGTTGACGCTGACCGCCGGAAAGCTCGTGCGGCCAGGAATCCTTGCGGTCGGCAAGGCCGACGCGTTCCAGAAGCCTGATCGCCTCCTGCTCGACTGCGGCCTTATCTCGCTTCTGCACCAAGGTCGGCGCCAGTGTGATGTTGCCAAGCACGGTTTTGTTGGGAAACAGGTCGTAGCTTTGGAACACCATGCCAACGCGGGTGCGTAGTTCGCTGCTGCGCTTGCTGCGTCCAGCGGACTCAGTGCCCGGCTTGCCCGTTTCGATCACTTCGCCGTTGAGCGAAATGGTGCCGCCCTGAATCGGCTCAAGGCCTGCGATGGTGCGCAACAACGTCGATTTGCCGGAACCGGAAGGCCCAACGATCACGAACACCTTGCCATGCGGCACGTCGAACGAAATATCGTTCAGCACTGGCCTGTCGGCATTGGCGTACTGCTTGACCAAATGCGCAATCCCAAGACTTGCTTGGCCTGCCTGAGTCTGCTTGCCCGCTGCGTCAGTCATGCGACCACCTCTTTTCCAGTCGGCGGGCCACGATGGACAGCGGCCAGCACACGATGAAGTACATGAAGAAAATCACCCCGTAGATCCACAGGGTTCCGGTCGGGTATTGGAAACGGTTCGCGTCGATGATCTGTTGACCCACTTTGATGACCTCGACCACGCCGAGAAGCACGGCCAACGACGTCGTTTTCACGATTCGTGTCGCCAGATTCACCGAAGCCGGCAGAAGCCTACGCAACGCTTGCGGCAGAATCACTGTGACGAACGTCTGCCAGCCACTCAACCCAAGCACATACGCGGACTCATACTGGGCTTTCGGAATCGACTCAAGCGCGCCACGCACCAAATCGCCCAATTCCGCGCCGCCCCACAGCACGAACACGAACACGCATGCGCCGGTCGCATCCAAATTCCAATTCCACGCACGGGCGAAACCGTAAAACGCGATGAACAGCAACGCCAATTGCGGCATGATGCGAATGAAATCCAAATAAATCCTGGTCAGCACACGGATGACGGGATTTTTCATCGTCATCAGCCAGCCGACGACCAATCCCACAGGAATGGAAAGACCCACCGAAACACCGGCGATCCACACCGTAACCCACAGGCCCTGCAGCAGGCGCGGGAACACGCCCGGCTCGAGCAGAATCTCAGCGCCGCTCATAGTCGAACCTCCGTTCCAGCCAAGTGCCGAACAATGAAATCGGCAGCAGAATCACCAAGTACGCGACGACCAGCATCAGCAACGATTCGTACGTGCTGTAGTACATGCCGATCAGATCCTTGGCCATGTACATCACGTCGGCGAGCGCGATGGCCGACACGACGGATGATTCCTTGATCAGGAAGATCACGTTGGCCACAATGCCTGGGATGGACGTGCCGATGGCCTGCGGGATCACCACGCGGCTCAAGGTCTGCCATTGGCTCAGGCCCAGCACGTATGCGGATTCGCGCTGCACGTTCGGAATGGTTTCGAGGCCGCCACGCATCGCTTCGGCCATGTAGGAGCCGCCGAGAAAGCCGAGTCCCACGATCGCGCATTGTTCCGCGGACCAGACAACGCCAAGCTTCGGCAGACCGAAATACAGGAAATACAGTTGCACCAACAACGGCGTGTTACGGCTGAGTTCGATGTAGACGCGCACAATCTGCTTCAACACTGGGATGCGTGCGATTTCAATGCCCGCGCAGATGAGACCGACCACAATCGAAAGCACGATGCCGAATACGGAAATGAACAACGTCATCGCCGCACCGTTGACGAAGAACGGCGCGTAGTGCGTCACGAATGTCCAGTCGAACACACGCGCCTCCCCTCTTTCTCGCTAGGTTTTCGAATGTTCTGCGGATCGTTTGAAGCCTTCTCAGGCTGTTTCCAAGCTTTAGCCTTGAACGCGCCCCATCGTACCGCGCGATAATCACGGAACAGGCCACGTCGTTATCGGTTTTTCGTATAAGCGTTTATCAACCTTCAAGAAATGCTTCCCGGTAATCCTTGCCACAGTATTGCACGTCGGCGCTTTCCGCCGTCAGCTCATATCGAAATGTGAAGATTGGGTATGCCTTGCGAGAGAGTATGCACATGCTCATTCGACATGCAACGATGGAGGATTTGGACGCGATTGAGGCTGTGGAGGCTGCCTGCTTCCCGCCTGCGGAGGCCGCAACGAACGAGAGCCTGACCGCACGCGTCGCCACATATCCGGAACATTTCTGGCTTTTGATCAACACTGACGCCGATGACGACGCCTGCTTCCCCGCTTCCGTGGAAGATGGCACGTTGGTTGGTTTCGTCAATGGCATGACGACCAATGAGAAAGATTTGGCTGATGTCATGTATGAGGATGTTTCCATGCATGACGAGCAGGGTGATTGGCAGATGATTTTCGGCGTGGATGTGGCTCCTGTCTACCAGCATCGCGGTTGCGCCAGCTATCTGCTGCGTCGTGTGATCCTTGATTCGACGATTGCCGGACGCAAAGGCATTGTGCTGACTTGTAAGGAACGTCTTGTTGGCTTTTACTCCCGCTTGGGATTCATGGACGAAGGCATGTCGGCTTCCACACACGGCAATGTGGCTTGGCATCAGATGCGTCTGACGTTAGCCCACACCACCGGTGAGTCCAATGATTCCAACGCCTCCGGCGACACTGATCCGGATGCGATCACCATGGAGATCCCCGTCGTGCCACTTACTGATTGACGCGCGTGTCGCAGCCCGCCCAACCAACCGCGACACGCCGACGATTTGCATTCCGCCGAGAATCCACGTAAGTTAGCACTCGCTTCGGGCGGTTGGCGCAGAGGTAGCGCACTTCCCTGACACGGAAGGGGTCACAAGTTCGAATCTTGTATCGCCCACGCGAAGCGGGTAACGAAGCCGGGAAACCGGTGGAATTATCCCACGGGTGATTGGCGCAGCGGCTAGCGCACTTCCTTCACACGGAAGGGGTCATAGGTTCGATTCCTATATCACCCACTGAATTTCCGCTTCTCACGGCGGAAGTTCTTTGCGGACATAGCTTAGTTGGTAAAGCGCAACCTTGCCAAGGTTGAGACCGCGGGTTCGAGTCCCGTTGTCCGCTCCACCAAGCCCCACCTCGTGTGGGTTTTCTTTTTCTCACACATCTACTCCACTCGCGTTTTTTTTTAAAAAAAAAACTGCCGACACGCGGAACTTTGCACAGTCCGGCGTCGACAGCCTATCTACATGTTTTACGCTTCTTCGCCGTGCCAGGCGTAGTCGAGGTGCATGAATTCGGGGACCTTGTACCATTTGACCGGATATCCGGCGCCATGCGCGCAGAACACCGAATCCGGCGTGTTCTCCAAGTCGGATTCCGGGTCGTACGCGGCCTGTTCAATCACCTCATCGACGTTGTGGCATGGCCGGTACCCTGCGAATACGCAACTCAAATGCCCACGCCCATGCGTGTAGGCGTTGACGTCCATCGCATAGTCACGCATTTGCGCAACCGGCGCCTCACCTTCAAGCACCATGTATTCGCCGTCACCGTCAGGCGTGTCGAACGAGCCGCTCATACGCTGAATATCGGCCATCGCATGGCCGACCATATCTTGCGGAACCTCCAACCGGAAGCCATACCATGGCTCCAGCAAACGGCAATCGCCGCGCTCCTTCGCTTCCATCAACCCCTGACGAATCGCACGATACGTGGCTTGACGGAAATCGCCGCCTTCCGTATGTTTCAAATGCGCACGGCCAACCAGCAACGTGATCTTCATATCGGTGATTGGAGAGCCGGTAAGCACGCCCACATGCTCACGCTCCTGACAATGCTGCAGAATCAGCCGCTGCCAGTTGCGGTCGAGCACATCCTCGCTGCACACGCTCGCATATGCCATGCCACTGCCGGCAGGCAACGGCTCAAGCAGCACATGCGTTTCCGCATAGTGACGCAACGGCTCAAAATGCCCCACGCCCTCGACCGGATGCGCAATCGTCTCCTTATATAGGATGCCGCCCGGACCGAACGAAACATCCAAGCCAAACCGGTCATGCATCATCTGCTGGATGACTTCCAATTGCACCGCACCCATCAATTGCAGATGCACTTCGCCAAGATGCGGCTGCCATACCACATGCAGCAACGGATCCTCATCCTCAAGCTCACGCAACGCGACCAGGCAGGCATGAATATCGCACTCCCCCGGCAGCAACGTGTACGTGAGCACCGGCTGAAGCACCGGATTTACGCCGTCAGGCTCCTTCCCAAGCCCGGCACTGGGAAATGTTCGCGTCAAGCCCGTAACGGCGCACACGGTGCCCGCAACAACCGAATCGACCGTACTGAACTTCGCGCCTGAATACACGCGCACCTGATCGGCCTTCTCATGCCACAGGCCATCATCACCGATTTTCGACTCGCCAGGATCGGAACCAACCCGCGCAGTGCCGGAAAGCATTGTTTTCGCTTTGAATTCACCACCCGTTACCTTGAGCCATGTCAGGCGATTGCCTTGCGCATCGTGCGATACCTTATATATACGCGCACCGAATTCGCTGTCGTACTCCGGCTCGCGCACATACCGCTCG
>RRZU010023972.1_pt1 | contig 10081 bp, 9 predicted proteins | sample 2165561 | NCBI WGS metagenome assembly RRZU01 (sample SAMN10456909, study PRJNA506462) | wastewater metagenome | isolation source: wastewater sludge | place: USA: Moscow, Idaho
AGAAGCCAGCATCAGCGGCGATTTCGGTCGCTTTATGGCTTGGGCTGACGCTGCCCGCACCCTGAAGGTCAGAACCAATGCGGATACTCCCCGCGATACCGCTCAGGCTGTAAAATTTGGCGCGGAAGGCATCGGCCTGTGCCGTACCGAGCATATGTTCTTCGAGGAAGACAGAATTGCTGCTTTCCGTGAGATGATTTGCTCTGACACCGTTGAGGAGCGCGAGGCTGCTCTGGAGAAGATCCTGCCGTATCAGCAGGGCGACTTTGAGAAGCTGTATGAGGCGCTGGAGGGCTGCCCGGTAACCATCCGTTTCCTGGATCCCCCGCTGCATGAGTTCGTTCCCACTGAGGAAGAAGATATTGAGAAGCTGGCTAAGGCACAGGGCAAGAGCGTTGAGCAGATCAAGGCCATCATTGCTTCTCTGCATGAGTTCAACCCGATGATGGGTCACCGTGGCCTGCGTCTGGCTGTGACTTATCCTGAGATCGCTAAGATGCAGACCAAGGCCGTGATCCGCGCTGCCATCAATGTACAGAAGGCACATCCGGATTGGACCGTGGCTCCGGAGATTATGATCCCCCTGTCTTGCGATGCCAAGGAACTGAAGTATGTAAAGGACATCGTGGTTGCCACCGCTGATGCAGAAATCAAGGCTGCCGGCAGCGATATGAAGTATGAAGTGGGCACCATGATCGAGATTCCCCGAGCAGCTCTGACTGCCGGCGAGATCGCTAAGGAAGCAGAGTTCTTCTGCTTCGGCACCAACGACCTGACTCAGATGACCTACGGCTTCAGCCGTGATGACGCCGGTAAGTTCCTGAACGCTTACTATGACGCCAAGATCTTTGAGAACGATCCCTTCGCCAAGCTGGATCGTGACGGTGTTGGCCAGCTGATGCAGATGGCTGTGAAGAACGGTAAAGCTACCCGTCCCCAGCTGCACTGCGGTATCTGCGGTGAGCACGGCGGTGACCCCAGCTCCGTAGAGTTCTGCCACCAGATCGGTCTGGACTATGTGTCCTGCTCTCCGTTCCGTGTGCCGATCGCGCGTCTGGCCGCTGCACAGGCTGCTATCGCTGAGAAGAACGCATAAGTTCTCCTTACAAATCCATAACAAAAAGGACAGTCCTCGGACTGTCCTTTTTTTGTTTTCTCTTCACTGCCGAACAGGGGAAACAGGGGACAGACCCCTGTTTCCAAATCTTGCAGGCTCGGTAGTTACAGCGAACCGCATTTATTTTTCTTTCCCCAGTAATCGGCGAAGCTTCTTTTTCAGGCGGGCGAGACCAATGCCAAAGGTGGAGGTGCGCTGGTACCAAGCCAGGCGGCGCAGGGGCTTTTTGGTTGCTTTCAGTTCTGCTTTCAGGGCTTTGCGCTCTTCTTTTAGCGCCTGAATTTGCGCGTCTTGCTTTTTGTTGCGCTCTTGCAGCTGGGTGACCTTGCGCTGACTGTCTCGCAGCTGCGTGGCCAGGCGGCTGTCGTCCTCTATCTCTTTGCGTTGCAGGCGCACGGCGGTATCCACCCGGCGGGCGATCTCCTCCGGCGGGCGCACCAGCATGGAATGTACCGGCTGAGCATAAGAAGTGGCTGCCGTTTTTTCGTCGTACAGCGAGCGGGCAGGCGTGCCTGTGCGGTCATCGTAAATGGTCTTGATCCCGTTTTCATTCAAGAAGTCGATTAGGTGCCAGAACCGCTCCGCGTGGCCGTTGTTCACCTGGCGGAAGTCGGTTTGATCATACAGCGCTGCCAGATCCGTGTCCGGTGTGACGGCAGAGGCGGGAATGGCAGGAATGTTGTGATACTCTGCCAGCTCCCGAATGCGGGCGTCCGTGGGGAATAACAGGCTGGGCACGCCACACAGAATATTGCCGATGGCACCGTGAATGCGGGTGCCGTAGTTAAAGTCCATCTCTCGATTAAAGGCGAACATACTGGGCAGGTTGATGAAGAACCGGGCCTTGTCCTCCACAAATACCGGGTGGTCCAGATTGGTGGGGTGCAGCACGCGGCTGTCTGCCGTGTCCGGGTGGGGGATCCCCAGGTACATCAGCCGCAAATCGTCAATAAACTGAGGCACAAAGTAGGTGTTGGGGAACCGTTCGGTGCAGCGCACGGCGAACTTTTTGAAATCCGGCGGATTGGACACAGAGCCGGTAAAGCACAGCTTGGATTCCGGGGTCAAAGGCTGCTTCTCTCGCAGGGGTAGACCCGGGCCGTTCAGTGCCAAAGAGGGGCAGCCGGTCACATCGATCTGGGAAAAGCCCAGTCCTTTGAGATAATCATAGGTGATCTGGCCCCGCACGCCCACGCTGGCAGAATGATCCAGCACGGCGGCGATAAAGTCCCGGGCAGCGCCGTCAAATTCCCGGGGCTGCTCCAGGTGCGGCTCGTAGGGCAGCTGAATGCCAATGCCGGTGACCGTTACGGGAATCGTCAGCTGGCGAATCAGTGCCGTCCAGTGCTTTAAGCACTTGCGGGCAAAGTCCTCCCGAAAGGCGTTGGCCATGGGCAGGATCAGCCGGTCGTAGTTCTCATTGATCTCTTGGGCTGTAATCTGCTTTTTCACCAACGTCAGGTCAGAGATAAAGTCCACCCGACTGTCCGCAGTGGCCACCAGCCGGGTGATGCTGTTGGCAAACAGCAGATTCCCGGTGTTATTGCCGATGATCTTGTCGGTGATTACATCCAGGGCGTTGTATTCCGCCCAGGGCGCTACCCCGGCGCGAATGAGTATCCGTTCCATTTTCTTCTCCGCTCTTTTTATTTTTGCGTAAAGTTTGATAGTCTACTTTATGATACAGTATAACAAAAAGGCCGCCCCTTGTCAAAATAGACACCCGTGAACAGGGGACGGTTCCTTGTTTTGCGGGTGCGCTGCATTTTTTTGCTTTTCTTTTGCCTTTTGCCGTTGACAAGGGGCGCCAGTGGTGTTATAATACGACCTAAGCACTAATGGGCTTTAAAGCGCTAAAGTGCCAAGTGCAAAATGATAACAGGAACAGGAGTAACCAACCATGACCCCCAGAAAAGGCAATTTAATGGGCGTGCGCACCGACATTAAGGTGCTGGACGCCACCATTCGCGACGGCGGACTGTGCAACAACTTTGACTTCAGCGACGAATTTGTGCGGGAACTGTATAAGACCAATATCAAAAGCGGCGTGGACTATATGGAGTTTGGGTATAAGGCCAGCCGCACCCTTTTCAACGAGGCGGATTTTGGCAAGTGGAAGTTCTGCAAGGAAGAGGACATTCGTGCCATTGTTGGCGAAAATGTAAGCGATATGAAGATTTCCGTGATGGCAGATGTAGGCCGCTGCGATTTTAAAACGGACTTTCTGCCCAAAAGCGAGAGCGTCATCGACATGGTGCGTGTGGCCTGCTACATTCATCAGATCCCGGCAGCCATTGAGATGATCGAGTATTTCCATGACCTGGGGTACGAGACCACCTGCAATATTATGGCCATCAGCCAGGCCGGTTCCGGCCAGGTGGGCGAGGCGCTGGAGATGCTGTGTAACTCCTCGGTGGATGTGATCTACCTGGTAGACAGCTACGGCTCCCTGTACCCGGAGAATGCCGGTGTGCTGGCCCAGCGGTACTTAGAAGCGGCCACTGCTGCCGGCAAACAGGTAGGCTTCCACGCCCACAACAACCAGAACTTGGCCTTTGCCAACACCATTGAGACTCTGTCCTACGGTGTGTCCTACCTGGACGCCACCGCCATGGGTATGGGTCGGGGCGCCGGTAACTGCGCTATGGAGCTGCTGCTGGGCTTCTTAAAGAACCCCAAGTACAGCTTGTACAGTCTGCTGATTTTTATTGAAAAGTATATGATCCCCCTGCGGGAGGCCGGGGTGCAGTGGGGCTTTGACCTGCAATATATGTTTACCGGCCAGCTGAACCGTCACCCCCGGGAGGCCATGAACTTTACCGCCCAGCACCGCACGGATTACTGCGAGTTTTACAAATCTCTGCTGGACAACGACTAAACATACAGAAAATCGCCCCGCAAGCGACCGTTTCGGCTGCCTGCGGGGTTTGTTTTGTACTTATTTGATTTTCTCCAGATCCCGGGCGATCTCTGCATGATCAATGGGGTGATCCCGGAAGTAGTATTTTTTGTCCCGATCACTGATGGGGCGCAGCACGCGGCAGGGGTTGCCCACAGCCACTACATTGGCGGGAATGTCTTTGGTAACGACGGACCCGGCGCCGATGACCGTGTTGTCACCGACGGTGACCCCGGGCAGGATGACTGCTCCGGCGCCGATCCAGCAGGTACGGCCAATGTGCACCGGCATATTGTATTGGTAGTCGTACTCCCGCAGCTCCGGCAGCACCGGGTGGCCGGCGGTGGCGATGGTCACATTGGGGGCGATCATTGTGTTGTCGCCGATGTAAATATGGGTGTCGTCCACCATGGTAACGGCAAAGTTGCAGTACACATGGTTGCCCAAATGCACATGGGCGCCGCCGAAGTTAGAATAAAACGGGGGCTCAATATAGCAGTTCTCGCCCAGTTCGGCAAACATCTCTTTCATCAGGGCCTGGCGCTTGTCCGTTTCTGAGGGTCGTGTGTGGTTGAATTCATACAGACGGTCCAGGCACAGCCGCTGCCGGTCCATAATCTCATCATCGCCGGGCAGGTACAGCGCACCGGTGTGCATTCTGTCTTTCATTGCCATAGGGGGCACCTCCGTGCATTTTTCTTCATTATAAGCAAAGAAGCGGTCCTTTGTCAATGGCCACTTGCAGCAGCCCCGTTGCCGTGCTATAATACACTGGATTTCTACCGGCAGCGCGCTGCTCACCAAGGAGAAAAAAGATGAAAAAGCCCTATCAAAAGACCATGTATGCCTGCTTTATCGGCTATATTGTGCAGGCCATTGTAAACAACTTTGTGCCCCTGCTGTTTGTCACCTTCCAGACCGACTACCGGGTGCCGCTGCAAAAGATTACCCTGCTGATCACTGTGAATTTTCTCATCCAGCTGTGTGTAGATCTGCTGTCTGCCGGGTTCATTGACCGGATCGGCTACCGGGCGTCTGTTCTGCTGGCCCACGGCTTTGCAGCTGCCGGGCTGATCTTGCTGACGATTTTGCCGGATCGTACTGCCGATCCGTTTGTGGGTATTTTGCTGGCAGTGGTGGTGTACGCGCTGGGTGGCGGGCTGTTGGAGGTGCTGGTCAGCCCCATTTTGGAGGCCTGCCCAACGGATAACAAAGCCTCCGCCATGAGCCTGCTCCATTCGTTCTATTGCTGGGGGCAGATGGGTGTGGTGCTGCTGTCCACCCTGTTCTTTACCGTCTTTGGTATCGCCAACTGGAAAGTGCTGGCGCTGGTGTGGGCGGCGGTGCCCCTCTTAAACGGCGTGCTTTTTGCCACCGCGCCGATTTATCCTTTGAACCCGGAGGGCGGCGCGGGTCTGACCTTAAAGGAACTGTGCCGCAACAAGGTGTTTTGGCTGCTCATGCTGATGATGCTGGGCGCCGGTGCGGCGGAGAATACCGTTAGCCAGTGGGCGTCCGCTTTTGCAGAGGAGGGGCTGGGGGTCACCAAAACCGTAGGCGACCTGGCAGGTCCCATGGCTTTTGCGGCGCTAATGGGTACCGCACGGCTGATTTACGGCAAGTGGGGTCACAAGCTGCATTTGGAGAAGTGCATGCTGGGCAGCAGTCTGCTGTGTGTGGCAGCATATTTGGCAATCGCGCTGGTTCCGGATCCACGGCTGGCGCTGGTGGGCTGCGCCGTGTGCGGCTTTTCGGTGGGTATTCTGTGGCCGGGCACCTTTAGCAAAGGCTCTGCCGCCATTCCCAAGGGCGGCACGGCGATGTTTGCCCTGTTTGCTCTGGCCGGTGACCTGGGTTGCAGCGCCGGACCCACCCTGGCGGGTATGGTTACCCGGGTGTGCGACGGCAATATGCGCCGAGGGATTTTGGCGGGGATCGTCTTTCCCTTGCTGCTGGTGCTGTGCTTGGTGTTTGGGAAGAAGCGGAAAGCCGCAGCGGGAAATGCGCAGGCGGATACGAACCGCTCCCATGGTTAACCGATTATAAAAACAAAAACGGTGCCCTTTTCTATAAGGGCACCGCGGTTTTTATGGGTGTTTGGATTACATTTGGAATTTGCGGATATACTCATCCATGCAGGACTGGATGATTTCTTCCGCCTTTGCCCGGTCATCCACTTCCAGCACAGAGGTGCTCTTGCTCACTTCCAGGGTCTTATACACCTCAAAAAAGTGCTTGATCTCCTCAAAATAGTGGGCGGGCAGCTGGTCAATGTTGGTGTAGCAGTTGTAGTTGGGGTCGTTTACCGGCACGGCGATGATCTTTTCGTCCTTGGCGCCGCCGTCCTCCATCATCAGTACGCCAATGGGGGCGCACTCCACGATGGTCATGGGCTGAATTTGCTCGCTGCACAGGACCAGCACATCCAGCGGGTCCTTGTCGCTGGCGTAGGTGCGGGGGATAAAGCCGTAGTTGGCCGGATAGTGAGTAGAGGTAAAGAGCACCCGGTCCAGCTTGAGCATACCGGTCTCCTTGTCCAATTCGTACTTGTTTTTGCCGCCTTTTTGAATTTCAATCACGGCGTAAAAGCGGTCTTTGCGGATCCGCTTGGGGCTGATGTCATGCCAAATGTTCATCATGGAACCTCCTTCTTAGGGTCTTGCTGTTCTCTTTTTTGTACACTCTTATTTTATCATAGTCCCCGGCGGGGCGCAAGGGAGCGGGCGGCGGCATTTTCCACGAACTTTTGTTGTAATTCCCGCGTTTTTATGGTACTATTGAAAAAACAACACAGAAAGGAAGGGATACCCTGTGTTTGCAGATATTGCGAAAATCAAAATCAAAGGCGGCGACGGCGGTGCCGGTGCAGTGGCCTTTCATCGAGAGAAGTATGTGGCTGCCGGGGGGCCGGACGGCGGTTACGGCGGCAAGGGCGGCGATGTGGTCTTTGTGGTAGACGATAATTTGGCTACCTTGGCAGACTTTCGTTACAAACGGAAATATGCGGCCCAGAACGGCGAGCCGGGTCGTGGCGGTCGGCAGTACGGCCGTAAGGGCCAGGATCTGGAAATTCGCGTGCCCCGGGGTACGGTGATCCGCGAGGTGCAAAGCGGCGCCGTCATGGCGGATATGAGCAAGACAGAGCGGTTTATTGCAGCCAAGGGCGGCAAGGGCGGCTGGGGCAATATGCACTTTGCCACCCCCACCCGGCAGGTGCCTCGCTTTGCCAAGCCCGGCGTGCCCGGCGAGGAGTGGGAGATCAGTCTGGAGCTGAAGCTCATTGCGGCTGTGGGGCCGATCGGCTTTCCCAGCGTGGGCAAAAGCGGCGTGACCTCCGTGGTCAGCCAGGCCAAGCCCAAAATCGGCGACTACCACTTTACCACCCTGGTGCCCAATTTGGGCGTGGTGTCCATGGGCGCGGGCAACAGCTTTGTGCTGGCGGATATTCCCGGGTTGATCGAGGGCGCGTCAGACGGCGTGGGCCTGGGTCATGACTTTTTGCGCCATGTGGAGCGCTGCCGGTTGCTGGTGCACCTGGTGGATGTAAGCGGTCACGAGGGACGAGACCCGATCGAGGATTTTGACGCCATCAACCGGGAGCTGGAGAAGTTCAACCCGGAGCTGGCCAAAGCGCCCCAGATTGTGGCGGGCAATAAAATCGACATGGCGGAGCCGGAGCAAATTGAACGGCTGAAAGCCTATGTAGAGGCCAAGGGCTACGACTACTACTCCATTTGCGCGCCCATTCAGGAGGGCACCCGGGAATTGATGAACGCAGTGTGGAACCGGCTGCAAACGCTGCCCCCGGTGAAGGAGTACGAGCCGGAGGAGATCCCCACGGAGCTGCTGGTGCAAAACAGTACCGGCTTTACCATCACCAATCCGGAGCCGGGCTACTACCTGGTAGAGGCTCCCTGGTTTCCCAAGGTGCTTAAGGGCATTGATGTGGAGGACTACGAGGCGCTGCAATACATGCAGCGGGTGCTGGAGAAGAGCGGCGTGTTTGAGGCGCTGCGGCAGCGGGGAATCCAGGAGGGCGATATTGTCAGCCTGTATGATATTGAGTTTGAGTACATTCCGTAAGGAGCAAGTATGGAAGTGTTGAACACAGATCCGCGGCAGCTAAGCCCGCTGAATTTGGCCTTTATCGGCGACTGCGTGTATGAGATGCAGGTGCGCTGCCACCTGGTGGCGCTGGCCAATCGGCCGGTGAACGACCTGCACCGGGAGAGCGTGAAGTTCGTCAGCGCCAAGGCCCAAACGGCGGCCTTTGCCCGCATGGAGCCGCTGCTGACAGAGGAAGAACTGGCGGTGTTTAAGCGGGGGCGCAATGCCAAGACCGGCCACCAGCCCAAGAGCGCCACCGTTGGCGAGTACCACTGCGCCACCGGGGTGGAGGCGCTGTTCGGCTATTTGTACCTAACCGGCCAAACGGAGCGGATTGAGGAACTGTTTGCCGTAATCTTTCGGTGATCAGACCGTCGATAAAGCGGCTAAACCGCGCCGGTTAAAAAATGAAGTATTCCATTCGTAGGGCAGGGGCTTGCTCCTGCCGCTGACATTTGTTGTTGCGATTGATTTGAAAAAAGCGGCTTGAACATCGAGTTCAAGCCGCTTTTGGCGCTTTTCGTCTTTCTCTTGGTCTGTCAGCGTGTAAAAAAAGACCGGCAGGCGAACCTGTCGGTCTTTGGTTTTCTCTGTATCGAGAGGGATTAGCCCAACTCGGAGAAGTATTTGATGGTGCGAACCATCTGAGAGGTGTAGGAGTTCTCGTTATCATACCAAGATTCAACCCGAACCTCATAGGTGTCGTCAGCAAGCTTCAGCTCCATGGTCTAGGTAGCATCGAACAGAGGACCGTAACGCATACCCACGATGTCGGAGGATACGATCTCGTCGGTGTTGTAACCGAAGGACTCGGTGGTCTCAGCCTTCATAGCAGCGTTGATGGCCTCAACGGTCACTTCCTTGTCGGTCTTGATGACAGCGGTCAGGATGGTGGTGGAACCGGTGGGGGTGGGACCACGCTGTGCAGAGCCGATCAGCTTGCCGTTCAGCTCGGGGATAACCAGGCCAATAGCCTTAGCAGCACCGGTGCTGTTGGGAACGATGTTCACGGCAGCAGCACGAGAACGACGCAGGTCGCCCTTTCTCTGCGGGCCGTCCAGAGTCATCTGGTCGCCGGTGTAAGCGTGGATGGTGCACATAATACCGCTCTGGATGGGAGCAAAGTCGTTCAGGGCCTTTGCCATGGGAGCCAGGCAGTTGGTGGTGCAGGAAGCGGCGGAGATCACGGTGTCCTCAGCCTTCAGGGTCTTGTGGTTTACATTGTATACGATGGTGGGCAGATCGTTGCCTGCGGGAGCAGAAATAACAACCTTGCGGGCACCAGCCTTAATGTGAGCAGAAGCCTTCTCCTTGGAAGTGTAGAAACCGGTGCACTCCAGCACTACGTCTACCTTCAGCTCGCCCCAGGGCAGCTCAGAAGCGTCAGCCTTTGCATAAATCTTGATCTCTTTGCCGTCTACGATGATGGAGTCATCGGTAGCGGACACGGTGTCAGCCAGTGCGTACTTGCCCTGAGAAGAATCGTACTTCAGCAGGTGAGCCAGCATTTTGGGAGAAGTCAGGTCGTTGATGGCAACCACTTCATAGCCTTCTGCGCCGAACATCTGACGGAAAGCCAGACGGCCGATACGGCCGAAACCATTGATAGCAACTCTTACCATTTGGAATTACCTCCGAAAAATATTTGAATTTACCCGGGCGCTATGCGCCCTTGTATTGCAGTCTTTATTTTATACCGCTTTTGCTAAATAATCAAGCGGAATTTCCACTTTTGTCAATGTTCACCAAAATTCAGCTTTTCAGCGGTGCTTTCTTGTGTTATAATGATTTGCAGCGGGCGGTTGCGTCGGGTGTTGCAGCAGGAGCAAGCCCTCTGCCCTACAATATAGAAGAGGGGACCTACTATGAAAAGATTAAACATTAACAAATACTACAGGTACTGCTCCTACAGCTTAGATGCGCAAGAAGCGAATCAGCAGCACTATTGGTTCGACATG
>RRZU010037317.1_pt1 | contig 10080 bp, 8 predicted proteins | sample 2165561 | NCBI WGS metagenome assembly RRZU01 (sample SAMN10456909, study PRJNA506462) | wastewater metagenome | isolation source: wastewater sludge | place: USA: Moscow, Idaho
CCTCGACGAATGCGACGCCGTTCTTCTCATGCTGACCAACCCCGGTTTCTCGCTCACCAATTCAGAAACACAGGCGGACTACGCTGATCGCAAGATCAGGGCTCTGCGAACCATGATCGAAAATCGCGGGCTGGATACGATAATCGAGATCGATGGCCGTGTTTCCCGGCAAAACATCGATGATTATGGGCGAGGGATCGTCGATGTCTTCGTTGCCGGAAGCGCGTGCTTCTCACGTGAAAACATGGTCAGCGATTTGTCAGCGCTGATCACAAGCACCAAATTGCTCAAGGAGGCTCCTCAGCGCAAGGAATAGTCGGTATTTTCGCATAGGAGGCCTTCGCGATTGTTGCCACTCAGCGGATAGCTGTGTTTCATCAACCCTCCTCCCCCATCGTCAAGATGGGCTTAGATCCCGTGCAAGTTCAGCACGGGATTTTTTTGCGCGCCCGGCACGAGCGCTCCTGCGCGAAAGAAGAGAAGTGCAAGGGTGACCGAGCGTTGGGCGGAAGCGTGGATCGAAATTGTCGAGTTGAGGGGCGTCAGCCAGTTTGCATCACGAACTACAGTTCTCTTTGCGTCGAGCGCCGACTGTTCGACGACCGGATCGGCATCGGCGAGTCGCCGGTTGCGTGCACAATCTCTTCGTCAACCGAAAACATGAATTGGTGAAGGAGGCATGCAGCACCAAAAGCGGTTCCGCCCGTATTGGACGAAGGTAGTCCAATGTCGGGAAGCGGGAAGCCAGCGAGAAACTCCTTTTCGACGGTGTTTTGCACTCGCTGCTGCACGTGCGGGTAGATTTGTGCAACCGAGCCACCGAGCACTATTTTTCCGGGATTGATCACGTGGATGACTTGTGTGAGACCTTGTGCGAGGCGGTCGGCCCAGTCATATGCGGTCTTGACGGCTTCCTTCTCTTGTCGTCCGAGCGCCTGTAGGAAAAGGTGAAAGTCTTGGATGGCGCCACCGCCATTTGCCTGATAGCGAGCCAGAACGGCTTCTTTTCCTATGTAGGACTCGAGATGGCCTGGCCGGAAGGGGCCGGCGCAGAAACCCTTGCCGCCAAGAGGCAGTTGCCCGAACTCGCCGGAAAAACCTGCGGCGCCACGGAATAGCTTGCCACCGATGGCGATACCGCCGCCCACGCCATTTTCGATGTTCAGGCAGGCGACGGTATCTGTCGGATTGGATGGCATCGGGTAAGTGACGCCGATGGCTAGTGCATTGGCATCATTTTCCACCATCACCTTCATTTCCGGCCCCAGCGTTTCCTGGAGAATGGATTGCAATGGCAAATCGCGCCATCCAAGCATCAGCGCATTAACGACTACGCCGTCTCTGATAAGACCGGGCACTGCAACACAGACACCGTTTACGCGTGACTTGCGTTCCATCCGTGACTCAATTGTCTCGTAGACGAGATCGGTGACCTTCCGCAATCCGACTTTGGGCGACTTGGTGGCGGTCGCGTAATCGACTGAATGCCGACAGCATTCGTTGCCGACAAGATCAACGATGGCGACAGTAATGTGATCGACACCGATTTCAACCCCGACAAATTCCGCGCCGGCGGGGTTGAGAGAAACCACAATACCCGGCCGCCCAGAACGCTGAGTGCCATCCGCGCGCTCGGCTTCCGGGTGCTCGACGGCGAGTCCTTCGGCCAGCAGGTCCTGGACGATATAGCCCACGCTTGCTCGGTTAAGCCCCAGGCGCCTGGCCAGGTCGGACCGGCTCATGCCGCCGCCACGGAACATGGCATTGAGGGCTTGAACCTTATTCAGATAGCGAATGGATTGCGGGGTGGCCACTTTTGAAAGTCTCGGTTTTAGTTGCTTTTCTTAAAAACCGCCTCGCATCGTTGCCGATGCACGAGGACGGGCATGTTTTGCACCACAAATGTGGTTGGTTATTGATCCTTTCGCCATTGTGCAAGCCGGTGTTGGGATGCGCAACGATCGAGAAAAAATAATGCTCTCTGGTGCTTGACTTGTCAATTTGATTGCTGACACAATAAACAAATACGGTTGCACAGACAACAAACTATCTCAGAGAGGTCGTGGTATGGCAGCTATCTGGACCATGGGCGAATTGCTCGTTGAAATTATGCGTCCGCGCGCAGATATGTCGATGTTTGAGGCGGGTGAGTTTTTGGGTCCGTATCCCAGCGGTGCGCCGGCGATTTTCATTGATACGGCTGCTCGCCTAGGGCATCAGGCCGGAATCATCGGCGGCGTTGGCAACGATGATTTCGGCAAGTGCTTACTGGATCGACTGGAAAAGGATGGTGTTGATTGCCGTTTTGTGGACAAGGTCGATGGTATTGCCACCGGCGTCGCATTCGTAACCTACCGGGGCGACGGTTCCCGGCAGTTCATCTACCACATTGGCAATACCCCGGCGGCAATGGCCTTGGCGCCGGATGTGTCGAAAATCAGCGGACCGGCCTTCTTCCACGTTATGGGCTGTTCCTTGCTTGCGAACGAGGGCTTCCGGGCGGAAATCATCAAGACCTTGAACGCTTTTGTGAATGCCGGCGCCAAGGTTTCGTTTGATCCGAACGTCCGCATCGAACTCCTCGGGCCGCGCGGCTTTGAAGAGATCATCCTGCCGGTTCTCGAGCACTGCGCTGTTCTTCAACCTGGCGTCGATGAATTGTTGATGTTGTCGGGGAAACCGACAATTGAAGCGGCCGTCGAGAAGTTGTTTGTCAATCCAAAGCTAGAAATCATCGCGCTCAAGCGCGGATCGAAGGGTTGCACCGTGTTTACCCGCGATGGCCGCTTTGATCTCGGCGTGCATCAGATCGATCCGATTGATCCCACTGGTGCCGGCGACTCGTTTGATGCGGCTTTCCTCTGCGGCCTGATCGAGAAGAAATCGGTCGAAGAGTGTGCGCGCATGGCGACCGCCACGGCCGCTCTGAATACATCAGCGTTCGGCCCGATGGAAGGGAAGATCAGTTCGGATAGCGTCGCCGAAATGATGAAACGCCCATTGGTCTAGGTTCCACAAGCGCGTCAGTTAGGGAACTATCAGCATGCGTGCCAGGTTTGGAATGCGGGACTTGACCAAGCTGTTCGCCCGTGAAATCTCATCTGGCTATTCGGCGGATACGGCCGAATCGGCGTGATGCGCGGCGACCTGAGTTGCATTGAAAAGAAACATGCTCAATCAAGACTACCTATGAGTGCTACGTCGAAATTCATCGAGCTAAAGAACGCAAATCGTCAAGGGCGAGGCGGTGTCGCTGTATCGGTCTGCTCGGCGCACCCCCTTGTCTTGCGAGCTGCGCTTCGCTCGGCCAAACGCCACAACACCTTCGCACTAATCGAGTCGACTTCGAATCAGGTCGATCAGTACGGCGGCTATACCGGAATGACGCCGCCGCAGTTCGTCTCGATGGTCAATTCGCTGGCTGAGAATGAGAACTTTCCGATCAGCGAGATTCTGCTCGGGGGCGATCATCTCGGGCCCAATAGTTGGCGAATGCAAGCCGGCTCGGCGGCGATGGTCGAGGCGTGCAAACTGGTCGAGCAGTATGTGACGGCCGGTTACCGGAAGATTCACCTGGATGCTAGTTTTGTCTGCGCTGACGACACCTTGCCGTTAAGTCCCGAAGTCATCGTGAAGCGATGTGTCGAAATGGCGCGGACGGCGGAAAGCGTTGCTGATCCGGATGGCAAGCCGATCTACGTCATTGGTACGGAAGTCCCCGTGCCGGGTGGGGTCACCGAGGATGAGGCCATTGCGGTGACGACACCGAGTGATGTCAGGGCGACACTGGCAGCGTTTCGCTCGGCATTCGTCGATGGTGGGCTCGAGGCTGCGTGGGAGCGCGTTACAGCCCTGGTGATACAACCGGGCGTCGAGTTTGGTGACGCGCACGTTCATGACTTCGTGCCGTCCATGGATCTGGCGTCGACGATCGAAGCATCCCCGGGTTTGGTGTATGAGGCTCATTCGACCGACTACCAAAGCGCCGAAAATCTGGATGCGATGGTGCGAAATCACTACTTCGTCCTGAAAGTGGGTCCTTGGCTTACTTTTGCGCTCAGGGAAGGGTTGTTCGCCCTTGAGATGATGGAGAAGGAGTTGTCGCCCGCCCAGTCGTCGAATTTCCGGCAGACGCTCTTGAATACGATGAGACGCGATCCAGGTTATTGGAAGAGCTACTACACCGGGAGCGCCGACGAAATCGAGCGAAAGCTGGCATTCAGCTATTCCGACCGGGCGCGCTATTACCTGGGACACCCGGACGTCTGTCGTGCGCAGGAAGTTCTTTTCGCTAATCTCGCCGGTCGCTTGACCGATGGCCTGCTTAGCCAATACATGCCTTTGCAATATCAGGCGATCCGCTCCGGGCGACTGTTGGCGAATCCACAAGATCTTGCGATCGATAGGGTCTGCAACGTACTTGATCTTTATCACCGGGCCGGACGAAGCGGCTGAACCGGCCGGTCTGTCGAATCCACGCGAACATTCTGGAAAGAACTGGGTTTTTAAGAATGACAAAAATTCTAATTGGTTTGCAGACGCAATAAACAAATTGACGGCAATAAAGGGGCGAGATAGCGGCGATTTTGATTCGCGGATTGCAAGGGAACTTTGATAAAGGCAGCGGCAATAGAGACGGGCAATGAGCCTCTGTGTTCTCAAAAACTGTTGTCGTGTCGTGTTGGCGCGAGTTCGCCGCTCATGTAGGTTTTTTGACAAAAGTGCTACGGCACAAAGGAAAGAGGTAAGTCATGAAGTTCGGAACACTGTACTCATACTGGGGCAATGAATGGAGTTGTGATTACTTCGAGACGGCGAAGAAGATTGCTAGTCTCGGGTTTGACATCATGGAGGTTGGCGGGGGGCACCTGGTATCCATGTCCGATGACGAACTGGCCCGACTGAAGGCGCTCGCCAAGGACCTTGGCCTGACGCTCACCAGTAACATCGGTCCAGCAAAGGACAAGGATGTCGCCGCGGTCGACGAAGCGACCCGTGCGCGCGGCATCCAATACTTGTCCGACATCATGAAGGCGATGGACAAGCTCGATTCGAGAACTTTGGTGGGCGTGCAGTACACCTATTGGCCAAACGACTACACCGATCTTGACAAGCCAGCGATCTGGGCGCGCGGTGTCGAAAGTGTCAAGAAACTAGGCAAGGTGGCCGAGCAGTACAACATCGAGATGGGGCTCGAAGTCGTCAATCGTTTCGAAACTCACGTCATGAACACGGTCGATGAAGCCAATCAGTTCTGTGACGAGGTTGGCAACGACCACGTGAACATCCTGCTCGATACCTTCCACATGAACATCGAGGAAGACAACATTCCCGACGCGATTCGCCGCGCGAAGAACCGGCTTGCACAATTGCACGTTGGCGAAGGCAACAGAAAGCTCCCGGGCGAAGGATCGCTACCGTGGAGTGAGATCGGTAAGGCCCTCAGAGACATCAATTTCAACAAGGGCATCGTCATGGAGCCGTTCCTACTCATGGGTGGAGAGGTCGGCAAGGACATCAAGGTCTGGCGAGATCTGAGCGACGGCGCGACGCCGCAAGAGATGAACGATCGCATCGCGAAGTCGCTGCAGTTCCTGAAGAAGAACTTCCTGGGCTAGTGCTGCACGACACGCCAATCGTGTTCGGGGAACGAACTTTGGCATTGCGTGCGCCGAGGTTCATTTCTCCGAGAACGTCTCCGAAGAAGCTCAGCAACCGTCCAGGATTCGCCGGGCTGTCCGAACGAGATATGTGTGAAACAACTGATCGCAGAAGGTAGTACGGATGACATCTGCACTCGTAAAGCTGAGCGAGATTAGCAAGTCCTTTAGCGGCGTATCGGTCCTCGAGGGAATCAACCTTGAGCTGCGACCGGGTTCGGTTCATGCCCTGCTGGGTGAGAACGGGGCCGGCAAGTCGACGCTGATGAAGGTTTTGGCAGGCATTCACCAGGCCAGCTCCGGGCGGGTGTATATCAGAGGCGAAGAGCAGCAATTGATGAGTACTCAGCAGTCGCAAGACCTGGGCATCGCGATGATCCATCAGGAGTTGATGTATGTGCCGGACCTGTCGATTGCCGAAAATATGTACCTCGGTCATGAGCCAAAGCTGACGAAACTTGGCTTTGTCGATAAGCGGCGGCTCTTTCGCGATACCGAACAAGCGCTTTCACGGTTGGGCCTCGAGTTTTCCCCCGGCGAGATGATGCGCAACCTCAACGTCTCGCAGCGTCAGCTGATCGAGATTGCGAAGGCCATTTCCCGGAATGCCGACATCCTGATCATGGATGAGCCAACCTCGGCGCTGGAAGACCGTGAGATCGAGAGACTGTTCGAGATCATGCGCGGCCTGACCGAGCGAGGCGCAGGAATCATCTACATCTCGCACAAGATGAAAGAAATCTTTTCCATCGCGGACGACTACACGGTACTTCGTGACGGGAGACTTGTCGGGTCGGGGAGAATCAAGGACACGACACAGCAGGAGGTCATCGCTTCCATGGTCGGACGTCCACTCGCCGGGCTGTTTTCAACCGGGGAACGAAGCGCGCCCGGCAATGTTGTATTTGAAGTGCTGGCGCTCGAGCGAACCGGCGTCTTTGCCGATATCACCTTTAATGTCCGGGCGGGCGAAGTCGTCGGTTTTGGCGGCCTGATGGGTGCGGGACGAACAGAGGTGATGCGCTGCCTCTACGGTCTCGATCGATACACATCGGGCGTCGTTAAGGTTGATGGCGAAGCGGTCAGTATCGACTCACCGGCGGCGGCGCTGAGCCACGGCATTGCTTTGGTCAGCGACGATCGCAAGAACATCGGACTGGTTCTCGGGCTGTCGATCCGGAAGAACCTGACCCTGCAGAATCCGCGGCTCATCAGTCATTTTGGATTCATCGATGACGCCGTCGAATCGGAATTGTCGGCCACTACCGTCCGCGAGTTTTCGATTCGCTCCCGTTCGGACGAGCAGATCGTCTCGACGCTGAGCGGCGGCAACCAGCAAAAGGTCGTCCTCGGCAAAGTGCTCCTCTCCAAGCCGCGTGTGCTCATCCTCGATGAGCCGACACGCGGGATCGACGTCGGCGCGAAGGCCGAGATCTACAAGCTGATTCAGCGCCTGGCGGAACAGGGCGTTGCCGTCATTCTGGTCTCATCAGAATTGCCTGAGTTGATCGGCCTGAGCGATCGCATCGTGGTTTTTCGATCGGGGCGCATCGCCGGCCAGCTGAGCCGGGCCGAAGCGACGGAGACCCGAATTATGGAATACGCCTTTAGTCACAACTGAGATTGGAAAATACCCATGAAATACATCGTTGACTTGGCTGTGTCGGGGAAGATTCGAGAGTATGGGATGGTGGTCGCATTGCTACTCATCTGCGGCATCTTCTCGATCACATCTCCCGTCTTCCTGACGCAACCGAACATTGCCAACATTCTGAATCAGGTGGCCATCAACGCCGTTCTGGCGGTCGGCGCAACCTTTGTCATTCTGAGCGGCGGCATCGACCTTGGATTGGGCTCATATGTCGCTATCACCGGGGTATTGACGGCCATGTCGGTGCAGAACGAGGCGTTTCCCCTCCCGGTTGGCCTTGCTGTCGGACTCTGTAGTGGGACCATCATCGGCCTGATCAATGGGGTGGTGATCACAAAGGGCAAGATCGCGCCCTTCGTCGTGACACTCGGCATGATGACGATCACGCGCGGCGCAGCGCTGGTGATATCGAATGGCCGGCCTGTCTCGAATCTGTCGGACAGCTTCAACGACATCTCCGTCAATAGTCTGTTTGGCGTTCAGTATCCGATCATCATCGTCCTCGTCGTTATCGCGGCGGCAGCGATCATTCTGAACAAGACCATCTTCGGGCGCCGCGTCTATGCAGTGGGTGGAAACGACGAGGCAACACGGGCGGCCGGCATTTCCGTCGACCGGGTCAAGATCTACGTTTACGCATTGGCCGGGGGACTGGCCGGCTTGGCCGGCATTCTCCAGGCGTCGCGCATCACGACGGGGCAGCCGAATATCGGCGTGGGCTATGAGCTGGACGCGATTGCCGCGGTCGTCATCGGCGGCACGAGCCTTTCGGGCGGCTTCGGCAAGTTGAGCGGGACCATCGTCGGCGCGCTGATCATCGGCGTCATCAACAATGGCCTCGACCTGCTCAATGTCTCGTCCTATTACCAGCAGATCGTCAAGGGGTCGATCATCATCGGCGCCCTCCTGCTGGACATCAATCGCAAGAAGTGAGTTATCGGTGTTGGTGTGGCACCGACAACTCCACACCATATCGGCAAATCAAAAGGAGCTCGCCATGAATGGTCTCAAGAAGCTGTTTGTATTTGGTCTTTGTGTTGGCCTCACCCAGATGTCGTCGGCATTTGCCGCTGATGGCGCTGCGAAGAAGAACCCGACGATCGGTGTTGTCATGAACAATCTGTCGACGGAATACACCGCGAACCTCGCCGAAGCCATCGAGTCTTACGCCAAGGGCCTCGGCGTCAAGATCATCATGAACGACGGGATGGGCAGCGCCGACAAACAGACTTCCCAGATCGAAACGCTGATCGCGCAGAAGGTCGACGCCGTCATTCTTCAGCCGATCGAAGCCGATGCGATGTCGCCTTCGGTCAAGAAACTGCAAGCGGCCGGCGTGCCCATCGTCAATGTCAATTCGATCACCACGGCACAACCGGATGCTTACGTTGGTTCGCGTGACGAAGAGGCCGGCTCCATCGCCATCTCCTACCTCGCCAAGAAGCTGGGCGACAAAGGCGACATCGTGATGATGCACGGCCACCCTGGGCAGTCGGCTGAGGTGCAACGTACCGATGGTGCGAAGGAAGAACTCAAGAAGCATCCGAACCTGAAGCTAATTGCTGAGCAGACCGCCGAGTGGAACCGTAACCAGGCGATGAACCTGATGCAAAACTGGCTGAGCGCGCACCAGGGCAAGATTGCCGGCGTCTTTGCACAGAACGATGAAATGGCGATGGGTGCGCTCAAGGCGCTGGAAAACGCCGGTCTGGCCAAGAAAATCCCGGTCGTCGGCGTCGATGGCATCAAGGACGCGATCGCCGCAGTGGCAAAGGGCCGTCTGGATGCAACGATCTTGCAGGATGCCAAGGGACAGGGCCAGTCGTCAGTTGATATCGCCTTGAAGATCATCAACAAGGAAAAGCACGACGCCAATGTTTATGTGCCGTTTACCCTGATCACGAAGGAGAATGTGGCATCAGTCGGGGGCAAATAAGGGGGGCGGCTGCTGAGCGTTTGAAGGCGGCCTTTGCCTTGGGTATGAGTCAAGCATGATTTGTTTCAGTGGCGGAGTGGCCATCATTGCTGAGGTGGTGATGGCCGCGTCCAATTATTGATCAGGTCCCGATAATTTGCCATTCAGCGTGCATTTCATGCCTAAACAGCTCATCTATTCCTTGGTCGGTCAGCGACGCGTCGTTTCCGCCCAGGTGGGCGTGATCTTTGCGCAATCTTGTGAGTCGGCGGCCTGTGACCAGTGGCGCATCGTCGCCGATCGTTTGCCCAAGGGCTCCACGAAGCTCGCTAAGCTGATGGCAGAGGCGGAGGAGGATGTGTTCACGCATATGAGATTTCAAAGGAACACCGGACCAGAAATATCAGGATCGGCGGTTGCGATCCGATCTCCCTTATTCGGGAATTCGGGGACCAGATCGAGCACGTGCACCGAAAGGACTGTCCCGAGGAGATGCAGGAGCAGCGAGGGAAGATTTTGAGCGCAGGGATGGCTGGAATCCCGCTCGGTACGCGCGTGGTCGACATCAAAGGTGCCTACGAGGCGTTGACTGTCGCAGGTTTCGATGGTCAGGATAAACACGAAACTGGACGCCGGTTGGTGCGGTAACGCTCAACCCGGAACGCGATTGCATCACCAACGTGCTTTCTCAGGACAAGCTAATTCGCCCCTTGGCTGCATGACCGAGACGACAACTACCTTGACGCGCGCCGCCCCTATCCCGATGTGTGCGGTTTCCGGCCTGTGAACAACGACAGCAAACTGTGCGACACCGGTAATAGATTCCAGCTACTCCCAACGGCTGGATTGGCCGA
>RRZU012902451.1_pt1 | contig 10080 bp, 10 predicted proteins | sample 2165561 | NCBI WGS metagenome assembly RRZU01 (sample SAMN10456909, study PRJNA506462) | wastewater metagenome | isolation source: wastewater sludge | place: USA: Moscow, Idaho
TAGACCGGTCCCGACGGGGCAATCATCTTCATGATGTCCTTCGCGCCCCCGTAGGCACCCACCGGAAGTCCCCCGCCGATAATTTTCCCCAGGATCGTCAGATCCGGCTTGATGTCGTACAGCGTCTGCGCACCACCGTATTGCACGCGGAATCCTGAGATGACTTCGTCAAAAATCAGTAACATGCCGTGGGCATCGGTCAGCTTGCGCAAGGCGTACAAGAACTCTGGAGAGGGCGGAATCACACCCATGTTTCCGGCGATCGGTTCGACAATGACGCAGGCAAGCTGACGGTAGTGCTTCTTGATCAGTTTTTCCGTGGTGGCCAGGTCGTTATAGGGCGCGGTTAATGTGTGTTTGGTGAAGTCTTCCGGCACACCGGGGCAGTCGGGAATGCCAAGTGTGGTGAGACCCGACCCTGCCTTGGCCAGCAGGTAGTCGCTGTGGCCGTGATAACACCCTTCGAATTTCAGGATGCCGTCGCGTTTCGTGTAGGCGCGGGCGACTCGAATGGCACTCATGACCGCTTCGGTTCCAGAACTCACCAGCCGCACCATCTCCATAGACGGCAGGGCCTCGCGAATCATCGTGGCCAGTTGAATTTCCAACTCGGTTGGCGCGCCATAGCTGGTACCGTTTCCGGCGGCCTGTTGAATGGCCTTGGTGACGGTCGCCGGCGCATGGCCGAGAATCATCGGTCCCCAGGACAGGACGTAGTCGATGTAGCTGTTCCCGTCGACGTCGTAGAGCCGTGAGCCTTTGGCGCGTGCAATGAACCGAGGTTGCCCGCCCACCGAGCGAAAGGCCCGAACCGGGCTGTTCACCCCGCCGGGAATGATGAGTTGCGCGTCTGCGAAGAGTTGTTCCGATCGTTGTGTTTTCATGGGCCTCTTTCATCGAGCCGTGAGTTGGGGCGCCAACCTACCACGGGAAAATAAAAACGGTCAATTGTGGACAGTCTTCTGTGAGTCGGCACCGGTGCCTCTACTCATCCACGATTCGATACAGCCGATTATCCGAATAGATACACCCACGATGATTCGTAGCGGTATAAGGCAATGTTAGCACAGAGAAACAAGGAGTTAGAGACCGCCGACCATATGGCGCAAGTCTTGCTGAGTCTTGGGTATCACTGCGTAGGAGAACACGATGAAAGTAATCTGTTCCTGGTGCCAGAGCGAAGGCCGACCGGGGTTGGTGCGAGAAAAGGCTCCGTTGGCTGATCTGCGCGAGACCCACGGAATCTGCTCCGACCACCTCCAGCAAATGGCGGTCGGCCGGGATCCGCTGATCCCCGGATATGATGAAGGCTCGCTGCCGCGCCATGAATCTGTCGTCATCCGTCGAAGCGATCTGGCCGCCGTGGCCTGTTATGAATGAGCAAGCGTGTGCTTGGATGCGACCGTCCCACCGTCATCGCTCTTGGATTCCCCAACGAGAACGACAAAAAACGTCAATCACTGCCGGAATGCCACGCTATTGACGGCCTCAACGGACAAGCCTGATTGGTTCACGCGAACGATCCTGCTGAAAACATTGAATACTTCTTGGCCGATGCCCGCTGGTGCGACTCTTGCGCCCCCAACGTGGATGGTCGCATCGCAACGAACGGAGTGAAGTGGTGAAAGTGCTCTGTGCCTGGTGTGTACGAGACGGGAAGCCGGCGTTTCTGCGGGAGAAATTCCCGTTGGAGGATCCCAGTGAAACGCATGGGCTCTGTGGGGACCATTTCACCTCGCTCAGTGCGAGTGTGGGGAAAATCGTCACACCGAGAGTCTGGATGCTCTCACGCATGCACGACCTCTCCTGGGGACTGACGCGGTGGGCCCAACGGATGATGGGGCGGTTCTTCTCTCTCTGCTAGCGCGGAAGGGCCACCCGGCACCCTGAAATGAGTGCCGGGAATCGAGTCCTACCCGAGTTTTCCTCGCAAGAGATTCAATCCCTGTTCAATCAATGTGGTGTCCGGCATCTTGCCGTCCGGGGTCAGCTTATCGATGAGCCCGGGAAGCAGATTGGCCAGTTGGCTCCCGGCTGCTTCAGAGCTCAATCCCGCTTGAGATGCCAGTTGCTTCAGGAGGTCGCCGCCAAGGCCCTGCTGGATCTGCTCCGCCGAGACCGGGAGGTTCTTTCCTGTACTGACCCAGGAATTGACGATATCTCCCAGGCCGTTCTTCTGAAACGCCTGCACGAGTCCATTCAGCCCCCCGACGGAACTGTTCTGCCCTAGCAGGTTCACTACGGCCTGCATCAGAGGGCTCTTATCGCCGCCGCCCATCATGCCGGCTGCCGCCTGTCCGAGTTGATCGAGAAGTCCCATCGTAACCTCCTGGCGTAAGTGGATTGAGTCGATTGTCTACCGCGGGGGCTTTTTTTTTGTGCCCTTGGCCGGTCCGGACTTCAGTGGTTTGCGCTCCATGGCCAACGGCGGCGCGAACCAATTGTGGCGGCTCCGTTTATGGCGATCCGAGACAGCCAGCACGGCGTGGAACGGCAGCCCGTCTCCCGTCGCCTCGTCGGATTCTTTCAGGCTCCAGGCTTCACCGGCTTCGCTCAAGATCTCAACGAAGGTTTCAAAGTCGTCTTCTTCGTCGGGTTTCGTCAGTACTTGATCCGCATCCGTCACCACCACGAGATAGCCCTTGGCCGGAAGCCAGTCCAGATCGGCCAAACATTCTTCGAGGGCATCCCAGTTGTGGCCGAAGTAGTCCGGAAACGAGAAGACCCGGCTGAATTCATCCAGCAGGCCCGCTTTCGTTTTACATTTCTTGCCGGCGACGGTTTTGGTGACGAAGTGCGCGGGGACGGAGAGAATTTTATCGAGCGCCTCTCCTTCGGCATGCACCAGGAGATGCGCCCAGGGTTTCTTGATCGATTGGAGGGCAATGAGCGACATGTCTCCTCAATTCATCGGAACAAATGTCCGGTAGTGGTCGGCAGTGTAATAGGCCTTGCCGGTGCGTTGGTCGATGACGATCCGTTCAGCGCCTCGATTCTTCCCCGGCACCTTGGGGTGCACATCGTACTCGCGATAGCGCCCGCGCGGCAGTACGCGTTCACGATTCTGAAAGGTGCGTCCTCCGATATAGCCCGGCGGCGGATCGCCATGCCGCGTTTCAATAGCGCTCAGCGTCTCTCGCGCAGTGAGCGGTATGGATGCCTGGTCGCTGCGCGTGGTGGTCCGGGGTCCGGCGCGCACGGAACCGTTCTGTGTCTGCGGCGTCTGATCAGGAGCCGGTGTGAGGATCGGGGTCGGCGCATCGAGGAGTGTCTGGCCCGGTTCTGTCGCGAAGGAGACGCCCAGGGAGAGAGCGACTGTGGCGCAGAGCCAAAGAAGAAGCCGTGTGATGCGTCGAATGGACATCATGATTCGCAACCGGTGGCATCAACAGGACGACCCTAACATGTCACATGGGAGGGGTCAACGTGCTACGCCGTCCGATCCTCTCGTCCGGCGGGGCTTTTCTCGTTCGGCCTCCTCGATGGGCTGCTATGGATGGCGATATCAAGAACCGGCCGGCTCACCAACTCGCCGGCGCGCACAGACGTGGCGCGATTTATTCATCGCGCCGTGCGCCCTGCGAGAAGCCCCGGCGGGTTTCAGTCTCGAACGCCTCGCAACGGCATTCATGAATCATCCGAGCTAGACCCTGTCGGGGGCCAACTCCGTCCCGTGCATGCGGGTGAACAACTCCCAGTCGAACGGTTTGGGCGCGACGGCATGGAGAGGAATCGTTTCGAGCCGGTTGGAATCGTGGTACGCGACCATGCAGCCGACGATCGTGTCCGGTTGTTCGACAAGCCGGCGGACGGTTTCGTAGGCGAGATGCTGCGCGATCATTTTGTCTTCCGGTGTCGGGGGGGCGCCCCTGAGCGTATGCCCCAGGATCGTCGCCTTCGTGGCCGTGGCCAATGCATAGTGGCCGGACTTCTCCCGACGTTGCGGCCAGGTTGCGATGGTGTTGGCCACATAGTCGACCAGCCCATGGACACCGCCTTCCCGGTGGTGCCGGTGGGGAGTTCGCTCTGCCACGACAAAGATGTGGCTCTTGTTGGGCACACCCAGGGTACGCTTCAACGTGCCCAGGACAATTTCTTCAATGTAGGCATCGGGGTCGGGGTGTTCATTCACGAGGATCCCTTCCGCCCGGGCCTGATAGGCGCAGGCTAATGCCAGATGGCCGGACCCCGCTCCCATGACCTCCACGAAAAAGATGCTGCCCATGGCCGCGCTGGTCGCCTTGAGGGATTCAATGGATTGATTGGCCAGCGCGATGGCCGAATGAAACCCCAGGGAAGTCGTGCCGGCGATGTTGTTGTCGATGGTGCCGGGAATGCCGACGACCTGCACCCCGTAGGTCTCGTGAATCGCCCGGGCGCCCCGCAGGCTGCCGTCGCCTCCCAGCACCACGAGCGCCGAGTCTGCGAGATAAGGCGCAAGAGACCGCATGGCGGCGCGTTGGACCTCCTCGTCTTTGAAATCTTCGAAACGGCTGCTGCCGATGGGGCTGCTGGCATGGCTGCCCATGCCGCGTGTGTCTTCTTCCGTGACGGGATCGATCCAGTTGTTCGCCAATCCGAGGAAACCGTGCCGGACGAAAAAGACCTCCAGGCCGAAGCGGTTTCCGGTCACGCGCAATTCTTTCAACGCCGCTCCGCCGCCGCCGAAATCCCCGCCCGACACGAGTGCCAGCAGGCGCTTGATGCGTTGAGGCTTGAGTGTGACGCGCTGGCTCCGCTCCCGCTCGACCGTCACCCAGGCTTCGCGGGCGACCCGTTCACTTTCAATCAGGCCGACGGCCGTGGAGTAGCCGGAGAGTTTGCCGTTCTCCAGCGTGAGGAGGACGACATTGTCCTGTCCCTCCTTGTATTCGCCGAATTCGGAAAACGCTTCGCGGAACGGACGAGGGTCCAGATAGATACGCAGTGCGCGCAGGGTCGAACTGTGGGTATAGAGGCAGAGCACTTCTCCGGGATGGGCACGGCCCAGCCGATGCAGGCCATCGATCACATCGATATAGAGGTCGAAGAACGAATGTCCTCCTGGATAACTATAGAAGGGATGTTTAATGAGCCGCTTGGCGGTCTTGGCATCGACGCCGAAGGCCTGCGCGGCAGCGTCGATCTCCGCCTGCTTTTCCATGCCGGTCACCCAGCCGAAATCCTGCGACTCCAACGTGGCTTCGATATGGGGATGGACGGCATCCGCACGGTCCGGAATCAGCGCCCTCGTGATGCGCCGGCACAGTTGTTCCGTGTTCGGACTATGGCTGATGAGGTGAAGGAACGTGCGCGGATCGAGATAGTTGCGCAATTGCAGATAACCCAATTGTTGTCCGACCACGCCCACCATGCGGGCCAGCGCCGCGCCGACGGCCTCCGCCCTGGGTATCCCGCGTTCGGCATCCAACACATTCGCCAGCCGCCGGCCCACTCTATGGGTCTTGCTTTCAACTTCCGAGACGCCATGGCGCATCGTGAGAAACAGCGTGCGGTCGCCGAGGTCGCGGGGAAGCAGCCAGAACCGGTCATCACCCAGATCCAGCACAATGCGGCCCTCGGCCAACTGTGGGGTCAACTGAGCGCGCGGCACGATGGCGACCGGGCGGCGATGCGCAGGCTTCTGCGTGGCGCCGATCGGCGCGCGATACAACGGGGCAAGTTCCCCGCGCGCGAGAAGCAGGTTCCATGCGGCAAAAAAGACCAGCGGATCGCTTCCGCAGGCGTCGGTTATGACTGCCTGGCGTGCCGTGCGATAGGCCTCGGCGCTGTGCAGACCGGCCTGCGCCTGCTGGATGAAGGTTCTGATCCGGCCGATCGCTTCTTCGGCGCGCGGTAGCCGGTCGGCAGCGGGCGGCGGGGGAGGCGGCAGCACGAACCTGCCGCTCGAGGTGCGTTGCGCGAGGACCTCTCCGTAGGTCAGCAAGCCTTGCATCGTGACAAAGTCCAACTGATCGGTTGACTGGCTGTCCGAAGCGCTCATGCGTAGCCTCGTGTGCTGGTTCGTAAGTAAATTTTAATGAGACTGAGCGTGGTTCATCACCGAAAAGTATATGGATGTTCTTTTGCGGCATGGTGACGGGTTTGTTAGAATGACCCGTTGCCGACCGAATCACGGATGCATCGAGCCTCACCGTTCACGTACAAGATGGTGTGCCGGGCCAATCTTGTCAAGGCAGAAGAACAGCGCCATGCGAAAAGCGAAAATCGTCTGCACCATCGGTCCGGCGAGCGATGGCGCCGTCGTGCTCGACCAGCTCATTCGAAGCGGCATGGATGCGGCCCGTTTGAATTTTTCCCACGGCACGCACGACTCGCATGGGCGGGCGATCAAGACGATTCGCGACATGGCCGATCGTCACGGGGTGGCGATTGCGATCATTCAGGATCTGCAGGGACCGCGCATTCGCGTCGGCGAAATCGACGGCGTGCTGGAGCTCATCGCCGGTCGGCGAGTTCGGCTGAGGACGATGTCCTTACGATCCGGCGGGCAGATCGGTGCCAGGACGGTGATCGCCGCGGGTACGGTGCAGGATATCCCTGTCACCTATCAGGCGCTGACCAGGGACATTCGGCCCGGGGCCAAAATACTGATCGACGATGGACTGGTGGAATTGACGGCGGATCGAATCGTCGATGGTGCGGTAGAGTGTACCGTGGTGGCAGGCGGACGTGTGACGTCTCATAAGGGGATGAATCTGCCCGGCACGGTCGTGAGCGCTCCGACCCTGACGGAGAAAGACCGGGAAGATTTGCGTTTCGGCGTGGCGCAGGGCGTGGACTATATCGCGTTATCCTTTGTCCGTGGAGCGCAGGACATCATGGCCGCCAAGGAATTGATTGCCGAATGCGGCGGCGACGTGCCGGTGATCGCCAAGATCGAGCGGCAGGAGGCCGTCACGGACCTGGAGGCCATTCTCGTTCACGCCGACGGGGTTATGGTGGCGCGCGGAGATTTGGGCGTTGAGCTCGGCCCGGAAGCCGTGCCGGTGCTGCAGAAGCGAATCATTGCGACGGCGAATCGCCAACGACGGCTGGTGATCACCGCGACGCAGATGCTCGAGTCCATGACACAACATCTGCGGCCGACCAGGGCGGAAGCGTCGGATGTGGCCAATGCCGTATTCGATGGCACCGATGCCGTGATGCTCTCCGCGGAAACGGCCGTCGGCCATTACCCGGTGGAAGTCGTGCAGGTGATGGATCGGATCATACGGGCGGCCGAAGTCGAAACGGGGCCCTGTTTTGTCCGTCGCTCGCAGGGCGAGCAGGGACAGGATTCTATTCCGGAGGCCATCTCGCTCTCGGCCTACTCGGCTGCCGCGACGATCGGCGCGAGTGCGATTGTCGCCTTCAGTGAACGGGGAACGACGGCCCGGCTGGTCTCCAAGCAACGTCCGGTTGCGCCGATTATCGGGTTGACGCCGTTCGAGACGGTCCGCCGGCAGATGGCGTTGTATTGGGGGGTGCTTCCCCACACCGTGCCACAGATTCCGACGACCGATGAGCGGGTCAACGAGGCTGAGCGGCGCTTGAAGGCCGAGGGTTTGGCACGGAGCGGACAACGCATCGTCATTTTGTCCGGCACCAGAATCGGGCAACCGGGCGGGACGAATCTAATGAAATTGCATGAGGTGGCTTAGTCGCATGAACAGTCCACGACGCAGCGTGCTCATCACGTTCATAGCGGCGGTTCTTCTGTTGCCGGCCTCTGTGACTCCGGGCCTGGCTCAAACCAATGCGGTGTCGCATTCTCCGGCGAAGGTGGTGGAGAAATACTTTGCCCTCGACAACAAGGGGGTGCGGCTCGATGCCGGTTCCTTCGAGGCGGTGGCTGGCCTCGTGGATTGGAAGGAAGAGCCGGCCTGGGGCAAAGTCATCGTCATCAAAGGCTTTTCGGTGCCGGATGATTTTCGCCAGTGGGAGATTGTGAACAGGTTGGAGGTGTTGGTGCCGGTGGAGTTTCATGTGCTGGGCGTCATGTACTTGGATACGGCCGGGTTCGTGCCGGAGCCTGGCACGGAGCAGGTGCGTGTCCGCGTGAAGGTGCAGGGAGCACGATGGAAAATCATGGAGCCGATTCTCCCGCCCCATGTCGGCCAGAAGCGGATGCTGAATGTGGTCCGGCAGGCCATGCTGGAAGAGAAGGACGGAGTGCGCCATGAGTCGTTGGCGGCCTTGCAGGCCGAGTTGCGAAAGGCACGAGAATGACGAAGAAGGCTGAAATCGATTTGCTGATTTTCGACCTCGACGGCACCTTGATCGAGTCGAAATGGGATATCGCCGACAGCGTCAATTTGACGTTGCGCGATCTGGGTGTGCCGGAGCGCCCGCAGGAAGAAATTTTCGGATTCGTCGGCGACGGCGTGAAGAAGCTCTTGCGGCTGGCGGTCGGCGAAGGCAACAAGGACTTGTACGATGAAGCGCTTCGGGTCTTTCGCGGACATTATCTGGAACATTGCCTGGATCGCACCTCGTTTTATCCGGGGATCGACCGGGTCCTCACCCATTTCTCCGCCAAGCCCAAGGCCGTGGCGACCAATAAGGCGATCGAATATACCCACGTGATTTTGAAGGGCCTCGGCCCGCAACACTTTGTCTATGTGGTCGGCGGCGACAACGGGTTCGGTCTCAAGCCAGAGCCCGGCATGCTGGTGCATGTGATGGAACAACTCGGAGTCGAGAAGGACCGTACGGTGCTGGTCGGCGACAGCACCAACGACATCAACGGCGGTCACAATGCAGGCATCCGGGTCTGTGCGGTGGGGTATGGCATGGGCAACCGTCAGAAGATGGCCGCCTGTGAGCCCGATTGGTTTATTGAACGACCGGAGGAACTGATGGAGCTTTTCATATGATGAGCATCACAGGGGCGAGAACAATGGGTGCGCTTATCCTGGCCGGATTGCTTGCGGCAGCCGTGCCGGGTCAGGCCGGGTCCCCGAGCCTGGCCGACCGGGTCATCGAGCACAAGCTTGCCAACGGGATGACCGTCTTGATGGTGGAACGGCATCAGGCCCCGATCGTCAGCGTCAACATGACGTTCGGAGTCGGCGGTGTGAATGAGCAGGTCGGCCAGACCGGCCTGGCGCATCTGTACGAACATATGGCGTTCAAGGGCACCCGGACGGTCGGCACGCGGGATTACGAGCGGGAGCAAGCCGTCTTGGACGATTTGGCTATGGTCGGGACCGAGCTTGACCGGCGGGAACGTGAAGAGGCGGCCCGCGCGCAAATGGAGGGCAAGACCCCGGTTCCCTCCGAGGCGGTCCAGCAACTACAGCGGCGCTTCAAAGAGTTGCAGGAGAAGGCGGGGGAGTATGTGGTGGGCAACGAGATGGCGCTGCTCTATCAGCGCCACGGCGGCGTGGGTCTCAATGCTTCGACCGGCAAAGACATCACCCGCTACGTCATCAGTTTGCCGGCCAACCGGCTGCCGCTCTGGGCGGCGCTGGAGTCGGACCGCATGGCGCATCCCGTCCTGCGAGAATTTTATAAGGAGCGGGGCGTGGTCATGGAGGAGCGGCGGCTCCGGACCGACGACAGTCCGAACGGCCTGCTCTATGAAACGTTCACCTCCACCGCGTTCCAGGCGCATCAATACGGTGTGCCGACCATCGGCTGGGGATCGGACATCCTGTCCCTCACGCCGGCGGCGACAGAGGCTTTCTTCAAGACCTATTACGGACCGAACAACGCGACGGTGGCGATTGTCGGGGACATCAATCCGAAAGAAGTCATTGCGTTGATCGAGCAGACCTTCGGGAAAATTCCGGCCGCACCTCCCGTTCCATCCCTGGTGACGGAGGAACCTCCGCAACGGGGTGAGCGACGCGTCGAAATCGAATTCGATGCCGAGCCCGCGTTGGCGATCGGCTACCACAAGCCCACCATCGGCCATCCCGACGATTTCGTATTCGACGTGATCGACGAAGTGTTGACCGAAGGCGTGACCTCCCGGCTTTACAGCACACTCGTGCGCGATAAGCGGCTGGCGGCTTCGGTATTGTCCGATACGAATTATCCCGGCGTCCGCGCCCCGAACCTCTTCGTGATCGCGGCGACCCCGCTCGCGCCCCA
>RRZU012913952.1_pt1 | contig 10080 bp, 8 predicted proteins | sample 2165561 | NCBI WGS metagenome assembly RRZU01 (sample SAMN10456909, study PRJNA506462) | wastewater metagenome | isolation source: wastewater sludge | place: USA: Moscow, Idaho
CCTCCAGACTCTTGGCAAGAAGATGCAGGCATCGCATCGTGCGAACGTACTTGGGCTTGTCGAGCAGACGAAGAGGTTCATCCGCCAGCACCCCGAGTATCCTTTCGATCTGCGGACTGAAGCGCTCCCGTTCGCCCGGTGGTTTTGGCGACCACGGGTTGCCCAGTGAGGAGATCAAAAGCATTCTCACGAACGTTTCGAAATGAGGCATGAAGCGTTCGCGGAGATGGGGATGAGGCCAGGGAACAAGCATGACTCCCATCATCTGCCACATCCCCAGCACGCCGTTCGCCCTAGCGAGGAATTTCACCTCTGGCGAAGGTGTATCGAGATCGTGAATTGCGTAGAAGGCGCGCATTGACGACGTCGCAGCAATCACCTTGACTTCGTACGGCTCTGGCAGGTCGTCAGCGAAAGCCGACGCGTTGGAGGATTCCTGGCCGAAGGCGATAGCAGCGCTTATGGGATCACCCCGGCGATTTAACTCGGATCCAAGAAAATCCGCGACGTCAAGGAAGTCGTACCGTCGATCGAGACCCGTCGGCCCTTCGACAGCTCTCCATGCGCTGCCAAGTTGCTCGGTGAACTTTAACGCCTGATCACTCGCCGTTTCCTCGGGAAACGCGTAGGCCATCATCCGGATGTGAAAGATTGCGTCCGACTTGGCATCGGTCAACGCAAACAATTTTGCGCTGGTCTGCCTCGCCCGCGTTAGATCGAACTGAACCACATACATTTCTGCTCGGGTTCGCAGCCGCTCCGCGAGCTTCGCCTCGTCGTCGAGAAGTACCGCATCAAGTTTCGCAGCCGCCTCGTCAACCAGCCCCAGATTAAACAACGCCAGGGCTTCTTTGGCGTTTGTGTCGCCGGATGTCGCCACTTGCAGCCTTCGCTCTAAAGCCTCCGCGTTGCTCAACGTGGTTTCAAGCACATCGCGCAGGCGGTTCATATCCAACTTCAACGTCGCAATCTTCTTCAGAATCGCCCTCACAGCGAGCGATCCGTCCTGCTGCTGAACCAGATTGCCTTGCACATGGAAGACCGTCACGGGAGGGGATTTTTCGTCAACGCGTATCGTTACGTTACCATTGACGTATCCAATGACATAGCCGGCGTTCGTTCCGACGCTCCAATCGGCGGCCACGCCGGGTACGGTGAACAAGAGCAGGGGCAATAGCAGCAGCAAAGCAAATCTAAACGGGCTGGGCACGCGGGGTGACGGCTGCTCCACTGGGCCGGTACTACGGGTTCGCCGTCAAAGCGGGTGAAGACGCCTTGTTGGCAGGCTTGGCGGGGCGTGCATCAATGCTCAGATCGCCCTGTACAATGCCGATGACTTGCCCTTGGTTGTTCGAGACGGCAATATTGACCTCGGGTGTCGCTGCCGCCTGCGCCGAATCATTCTTCATCGTCTTGGCTGCCACCCTGGCGTGCTCGTCGGAGGTCTGTTGGTAAGCGAGGCCAAGGCCGCCAATCGCAACAACCAGGGAAAGCATGTAAGTCAATGGCCGAACCCATCCGTGTGTCTCGCGGCGGCGCGCAGCAAGTGTGAAGACGAGTGCAAGCACGAATCCGACAAGACCAAGAGGATGCGTGACGATCTCGGGTACGTTCGGCATATGAGATTGGCGAAGCGAAAGATACAGGTTAACCGACCGAAGTGAGTGGCCGAGTGCACTCAACAAAAGGAACTCAAGGTGAACGTCAAAGGATAGGAAATCCAACGACACACTCTAGAGTATATGAGCCCCCATCAATGGGTGTCAATCTCGAATTTCGCCCCGGCAGGGGGAAACTACAACCAGCCGCAACCAGCCGGGGTCACCCATCAGCCGGCTCAGGTCAACAGGGCGAACAGAATTTTTTGCGCTGTAGGCGCGACTCATTTCTCGTTCCCTGTACTCTTGGCTTCCACTCGACGATCGCGCTTAGATTTTCGTTCTTGCAGTGTCGGAACCAGTCCGCACCAGTCACCCATCAAGATCAAGGCTGTCGTCCGGAGCGAGTCCGGATGATGCCCGTGGCCGCCATGGCGGCCCCAGAAAACCGTCGGTGCCCTACGCGTGTCCATGTCCTACGGCTCGCGCCGATGACAGATCTGTGGTTGCCCAAAGACGGGGCTTCGGGCACCAACCCCTGGTGGCTCACGGCAGAGGCGCACCGGTCAAGCTTCTTGCCTCTTCAAAATCGTTGTCCTGTCGGTGGCCCTTTCAAGCTCCGTGTTCTGGCGATGGCGTTGCGGGCGTCAAGGGCGGGCTGCCTGGCAGCCCGGCGCAGCGCACCCTTGTACGCGCTACGGTGCTTTAGGCGAATTCCAGGCATTGCCATCCCAAACCGTCCAGGACTTCCGTCATTCCCGCGCAAGCGGGAATCCAGTCCAGACCCTGTCCTACATTGGGCCGAACGGTGGAACCCCGCTTGCACGGGGATGACAGCTGTCGTGTGTCGGTATTTCCATCTCTGGAAATCGCCTTAGGCTGACGTAGGGTAGCGAAGCCACGCTCTTGGGCTTCGCTACCCTATAACGCGCCAGGGCCAGGTCATAATCGCTGGCGCTGTGGTAAGTAGTGCCGACCAGAACAATTTTTCCATCGCTCTGTACGGTGAGGAGATTCCCGCTTCCCCAGGGTCTTAGCGTGCTGGCAACCTTGCCATGGTCGCCGAAGTCGGCATCCGGAGAGCCATCGCTGTGGTAACGCAGCAGGAAGAAAGCGTCGCCACTCGTTCCCAACAGCAGTATTTTCCCATCGGATTGCAGCGTGACCGAGTACGCCAGGTCATACCGGCTGAAATCGGCGGTGACGATGCCGTCGCCGTCAAAGCCGCTATCCAGCGATCCATTGCGGTGGTAGCGCAACAGGACCAGATCGCGGCCGCGGGCAAGGCCATCGCTGTTGTCCGCGTAGCCGACCGCGATGATCTTGCCATCGGGCTGCACGGTCACGGCGCGCAGCGCTTCCGTGCGATAGCCGGCGCTGCTGACCAGCTTGCCATCGCCATCGAAGCTGGCATCGAGAGAGCCATTGCTGGTATAGCGCAGCACGGCGAAATCACTGTCGGCGCTGGACGATCCCGAACTGAAGCCGGCCAGCAGAATCGCGCCATCGGTTTGCAGCGCCATCGAGTACGCCTGGTCCCAATAGTGACCAATATCGGTGGTCACCTTGCCATCGCCACTGAAGCTGGTATCGAGCGAACCATCGCTGCGATAGCGAACCAGGGCGAAGTCAGAGGCCGTCGCGCCTTGCGAGCTGTATCCGCCGACCAGAATCTTTCCATCCGGCTGCACCGCAAGGGCATAGCTGCTGTCGTAAGACGATCCGAGGGCCGTCGTGACCTGGCCATCGCCATCGAAGCTGCGATCGAGGCTGCCATCGCTGTGATAGCGCAGCAGGGTGAAATCGGCATAGCCGCCGACATCCGTCGCGCCGGTGACCAGGTATTTGCCATCCGGCTGAATGGCGATGCCGTAAGCCCAATCGTAGGCCGATCCGGCATCGGTGCTGACGATGCCGGTGCTGCCCGGGAAGCTTGGTGCGTGGTTGCTGCTGGCCAGTTCGGAGAATGTGCTGAATGCGCTGAATGCGCCGAATGCGCCAACTCCGTCGAATGCGCCAACTCCCTGGCCGTCGCCGCTGGCCGACTCGGGCAGGGCTTCGGCAAGGCTGTGCAGCGGCCAGTTGAGGTCAGGCGCAGCGTCCTGGCGGTCCACCAGCACCTGCGTCGCTGCGCCAGGCGCCAGGTCGTCGGTCTGCAGTTCGTGAATCTCGCCGGGCGCGCCGACCTGACCATCGACGACGCCAGCAAGCGCCAGCGGATCGCCGGACAGCAGCAGGCGTGGCTCAAGCGGTTCGTAATGGAGGCGCGCGCCGGGTGTCGGACTGGGCCTGGCCGGACCCTGCGGCGGCTGGGCGGCGACGCGGCCCGCGCAAGCCCGGCGCAGCGCCGACAGCAAGGGCGACAGCGAAAACTGGTGATGGCGGTGAGGTTTGCCAGGTGGTTCAAGGGACTTGCGCATGGTCATTTCCCCCTGCATTGCGAACTTCAATGGCAACAACGGACAAAGCCCGGCTTTCGCATCGCCGGCGTCGCTACGCATCGCATCGACCCAGCTGCGCTCTTTGCTGCTATGCTGTTGCCGACATTGTTCCGCAAGATGTTGCGATCTGTCAATGCCTGGCGGCAAATTTTTTGTGGATTGTTGCATTAATTCGGAGACCTGTGCCAGATGACCGACTTCCCAGCGAACACGGCAGCAGGCGCTTACCCGCCGGCGCCTGCCGAGCCTGGCACCGGCGCGCTGTCGGCACGCCTGCAGGCGCTCATCGGCAAGGAGACGGTTTCGTCGTTTGCGCGCAAGTGCGGTCTCGCCGAATCGGTGCTGCGTACCTACCTGAAAGACGGGCGCATGCCGCCGCTCGACAAGGCGCTGGCGATCGCCGCGGCAGCCGGCGTCAGCGTGGACTGGCTGGCGACCGGCAGCAGCGCGCGCGTGGCCGCGCAAGTGCCGGTCGCCTACGACGCTTCGGCGGCCGGCAGCGCCCCTGCCGAAGCGCCGCCGCTCGCCGCCGCGGTGCTGCAGGAAGTACTCGAGGAAGTCCTCGCCGGCGCCGGCGAGACGGCTACGCCGGCAGAGCTGGCGCTGCGCGTGGTTGATCTTTACGTGAGTCGCTCACGGCGACTAGCAAGGTAGATATGAAAACTCCGCACAGGCTCGCCGTACTCGTTGAAGAAGGCCTCATCGATGAGGTGATTGGGCAGCTGATGAGTGGCAAGGAAGCCACCGTCTATGTCGTTCGCTGCGGCGAAGAGATCCGCTGCGCCAAGGTTTACAAGGACGCCAATCAGCGCAGCTTCCGCAAGAACGCCTCCTACCAGGAAGGCCGCAAGGTAAAGAACAGCCGGCAGGCGCGCGCCATGGAGAAAGGCAGCCGCTATGGGCGCAAGATGCAGGAAGAGGTCTGGCAGAGCGCCGAGGTCGATGCGCTGTATCGGCTCGCTGCTGCCGGCGTGCGCGTGCCGCAGCCGCACATCTGCTACGCCGGCGTGTTGCTGATGGATCTGGTACTCGACGCCGACGACCACGCGGCACCACGCCTCAACGATGTCGAACTCAGCGAGGAACTGGCGCTGGCGTATCACGCCCTGCTGCTCAACCAGGTGGTGCGGATGCTCTGCGCCGGGGTCATTCATGGCGACCTCTCCGAGTACAACATTCTCGTCGGCGCCGACGGGCCGGTGATCATCGACCTGCCGCAAGCGATCGACGCGGCCGGCAACAGCAACGCCGCCGAAATGTTCGAGCGCGACGTCAGCAATCTGCGCAGTTACTTCAGCGTCTTCGCGCCGACGCTCGCCAACACCGAACACGCCAAGGAAATCTGGGCGCATTACGAAAGCGGCGCGCTGACTCCGGAGCTGCCCTTGACCGGTCGGGTCGTTCTCGACGAGCACCTGGCCGACGTCGACGCGGTCCTGCTGCAGGTCGAGCTGGCAATCCAGGAAAATGAAATCCGGCGCATGTGCGAGTAGGCCGCAAGGGGTAACGATGGTCGCGCAGCCGCGCGCGCAGAAGTCGCCGGCGCTGTCGAGAGGAAGCTGAATGCACAGCGCAAACAGCGCAAACACTCCGATCGTCCGCGACCTGGTGCTCATCGGCGGCGGCCACAGCCACGTCGGCGTGCTGCGCCGCTTCGCCATGCAGCCGCTGGCCGGTCTGCGCCTGACGTTGATCTGCAGCGACACCGACACGCCGTACTCAGGAATGCTGCCCGGCTATATCGCCGGCCATTACGATTTCGACGCGGTGCATATCGACCTGCGGCGGCTGGCCGAGTTTGCCGGCGCACGCTATTGCCGCGACGAGGTGGTCGGCATCGATCGCCGTGCGCGCCAGGTGCTGTGCCGGACGCGGCCGCCATTGCCGTATGACCTGCTGTCGATCAACATCGGCTCGACGCCACAGCTCGCCGGCGTCGCTGGCGCCAGCGAACACGCGCTGCCGGTAAAGCCGATCCGCCGCTTCAACGAACGCTGGCTGGCGCTGCTGGCGCGGGTGCGCGCGCATGCCGGAGCGACGACGATTGCCGTCGTCGGCGCTGGCGCCGGCGGCGTCGAACTGACGCTGGCGATGCAATACCGGCTACGCGGCGAACTGAGGGCGCTCGGTGGCGATGCCGATGCGCTGCAATTCCACCTCTTCTCGGCCACGGCGAACATTCTGCCGACGCATAACGCAGCGGTACGCCGTGCCTTCGAAGTAGTGCTCGCCGAGCGCCGGGTGACCATCCACCGCGGCGCCGAAGTCGTCGCCGTTGCCGCCGGTCGCCTGCAGACGCGCAACGGCGAAACGCTGGCCGCCGACGAGGTCGTCTGGGTGACGCAGGCTGGCGGCGCGGCGTGGTTGGGCGAGGCCGGCCTGGCCGTCGATGCGCAGGGTTTCCTGCGCGTCCGCGACACCCTGCAGAGCGAGAACGACCCGCTGATCTTCGCTGCCGGCGACTGCGCAACACTGGTCGACCGGCCCCTGGAAAAGGCCGGCGTTTTCGCCGTGCGCATGGCCAGTCCGCTGGCCGAGAACCTGCGACGAACGCTGCTGCGCCAGCCGCTGCTCGCCTATCGCCCGCAGCGCCGCTGGCTGGCGCTGATCAGCACCGGCGACCGCCAGGCGATCGCTTCGCGCGGCTGGCTGTTTGCGCGCGGCGACTGGGTGTGGCGCTGGAAGGACTCGATCGACCGCCGCTTCATGCGCCGCTTCAGCGATCTCGCGCCGATGCCGGAAGCTGCTGCGGCGGCGCCAGCGACGGCAATTCCACTGGATGAGGCCGAGCACAGCCAGATCGTCGCGGCGGTCGGCATGCGCTGCGGCGGCTGCGGCGCCAAGGTCGGGGCGACGCTGCTGTCGAGGGTGCTGGCCAGGCTGCAGCCAGTGCAGCGCGACGATGTGTTGGGTGGCGATCCTGACGACGCGGCGCTGCTGCGTGTGCCGGCGGGCAAGGTGTTGCTGCAGAGCGTCGATTACTTCCGTGCTTTCATCGACGACCCCTGGCTGTTCGGTCGCATCGCCGCCAACCACGCGCTCGGCGACCTCTTCGCCATGGGTGGCGCGCCGCAGTCGGCGATGGCCATCGCGACACTGCCGCCAGGGCTCGACCGCCAGGTCGAGGAGACGCTGTTCCAGATGCTTGCCGGCGCCGTCGCGGTGCTCAACGACGCCGGCTGCGCGCTGGTCGGCGGCCATAGCGGCGAGGGTCGCGAGCTGGCGCTGGGTTTCACGGTCAACGGTCTGATCGATGAAGCGCTGCACGGCGTCCTGCGCAAGGGCGGCATGCGGCCGGGCGACGCGCTGCTGCTCAGCAAGCCAATCGGCACCGGCACCTTGCTCGCCGCGCACGCCCGCCTGCAGGCGCGCGGCCGCTGGATCGACGCCGCGCTGGCAGAGATGCAGCAATCGAACCAGGCGGCGGTGGCGTGTCTGCTCACGCACGGCGCCAGCGCCTGCACCGACGTCACCGGCTTCGGCCTGTACGGGCATCTGCTCGAGATGACGAACGCCTCGGCAGTGCAGGTCGAGATCGACCTCGCCGCGCTGCCGCTGCTCGATGGTGCGGCCGAGATGGCCGCGGCGGGAATCCGCAGCTCGCTGCAGCCGGCCAACATGCGCCTGCAGCAAGCGCTGCAGACCACGCCGGCGGTGCTGCAGCACGCCAGCTATCCGCTGCTCTTCGATCCACAGACCGCCGGTGGTCTGCTCGCCAGCGTCCCGGCGGCCAAGGCCGCGGCGTGTATCGCGGCGCTGCGCGAGCGCGGCTACGCCCGTGCAGCGTGCATCGGCCGCGTGCTGCCGGCCGGGGAGGGCAGCGAGGCGATTCATTTGCGTAGCTGAGCAACTGGAAGGCTCGGGCTCTTCCTGCTGAGCATTGCCATTTTCTCGACAAAAACGTAAATTCAAAAACTCTTAGGTCACAGGAACTGCGCCATGCTCGATACGATCAAGATGGGCCGCAACGGCACCCTGGTTATCCCGGCTTCGATGCGTCGCCGACTGGGGCTGAAGGAAGGCGAACTGGTCATGATCGAGGATAGCGCGGAAGCGATTACCATTCGGCCCGCGGTAGCCGTTGCGGTGGAGATGTATACGCCAGAACGCCAAGCCGCCTTCCTCCTTGAAAACGCGGTCGATGCCGCCGACCATGCCGTCGCCTGCGAAGCGGTTCGCGCCATGGGATTGGACCCCGATAGCATCGATCACCAACCGCCCAGCTCATGAGGCGTGTCTTTCTCGACGCCAACGTACTGTTCTCCGCCGCCTGGCGAGCGGATGCGGGACTGGCGCGGCTATGGACCTTGAACCACTGCGAACTACTGAGTTCTCGTTATGCCTGTGAAGAAGCGCGACGCAACCTGTCGACGGCCGAGCAGCAACAACGCCTCGCCGAGCTGGTGGCGACGCTTCAACTCGTCGCGGACATCACCACAGGGGAGCTGCCCACGGGCATTGTTCTGCCCGAAAAGGACCGGCCGATCTTGTTATCCGCAATCCGGGCCAAGGCCACTTATCTCATTACGGGCGATCGTCAGCACTTCGGCGCGCTTTACGGACAAGTCATTTCTGGTGTCACCGTCTTGCGTCCCGCCGAGTTCCTGGCTGTTCGATAGTCGGTCAACACGCCCTCTCCGTTCCGCTGGCCCCGACAAGTTCAGTTGCTTGGGCGCATTTCACGCAGCTAAAGAGAGCTAACTTCAGATTAGATTGCCTACCCAGGGAGAAATGAGATGAAGGCGCAGCAAATCGGCCGCACATTCACGCTGCTGCTCGTCCTCTGGGGATTCTTCGGCGCGCCCGTTTTCGCCGCCGACTGGTCACTCGAAGTCGTCCGCATCGAGTTCAACGGCGCCAGGGTGACCCAGGCCACGCTGCAGATCACGCCGCCACAGCAAGCCAGTGCGCAAAGCCGCGAAGTCAGGCAGGGCGAACGCTTTGCCGTCGGTACCGTCATCGCCGCGCCGGCGCGCACCACCCTGTTGCTTGAGAGCAGCAACAGCAACCGCCTGCGGCTCCTGCCTGGTAGCCACCTGCGCGTGCTGGCCGGCAGCGAGATCGGCGAGGAATTCGGCCAGGAAGACGGGCAGAGCTTCTTCGACGTGAAACGCGCGCTCAACTTTTTCAACGTGCGTCATGGCCGCTTCCAGGCCATCGTGAAAGGCACCCGCTACAGCGTCAAGGTCGTGCCCGAGAAAGAGATCACCTTTGCCGTCGAACGAGGCGCCGTGCGCATCGAGCGCGAAGCCAAGTTCAGGATTGAGGAAGGCAGCAAGGAAGGCACGATCACCGTCTCTGAAACGCTCAAGGCCGGCGAAAGCAGGAGCTTCCGGCTCGACATCGACGAATACCTCGCACGCTTCAAACACTACGGCGAAGCCGAAGCTTACTACCGCAAGAATCTCGAAGCAGACCGGCTGAGCGAGAACCCGGAGCGCATCGAAGCCGGGCTGAATCAGATGGGGATAGTGCTTTTCACGTTGAGCAGGTACCGTGAGACCATCTCGTACTTTGATGAGTTACGGCAAAGTGTGATCAAACGCCACCCTGACGGCGTGCAATCGGGCATTGCGGCGAGCCTCAACAACCTTGGGCTTGCCTACGCGGGGCTGGGCGGTGCGGGCAACCTTGAGCGGGCCATCGGGTATCACGAGGCGAGCCTCAAGATCAGGCGTCAGCTCTTCCCCGGCGGCGTGCATGCGGACATTGCCGGGAGCCTCAACAACCTCGGGGTTGCCTACGCGGATCTGGGCGGCACGGGCAACCTCGAGCGGGCCATCGGATATGACGAGGCGAGCCTCAAGATCAGGCGTCAGCTCTTCCCCGGCGGCGTGCATGCCGACATTGCCATGAGCCTCACCAATCTCGGGAATGACTACTACGCTCTGGGCGGCGCGGCCAATCTTGAGCGGGCCATCAGGTATTACGAGGCAAGCCTCAAGATCCAGCGCCAGCTCTACCCCGGCGGCGTACATGCGAACATTGCTGCAAACCTCAACAACGTCGGAGTTGCCTACCGGAATCTGGGCGGCGCGGCC
>RRZU010163711.1_pt1 | contig 10078 bp, 7 predicted proteins | sample 2165561 | NCBI WGS metagenome assembly RRZU01 (sample SAMN10456909, study PRJNA506462) | wastewater metagenome | isolation source: wastewater sludge | place: USA: Moscow, Idaho
GTTGCGGCAATCACCTCCGCCATCTTTGCAATAACGGCGTTCTTGTCACCGTCAACTGTGACCCCGAGCCGAACGAGTTCGGGAGTCATCATGTCGTTGGACATAAGTGTTGTCCTTTCTGAAACTTCTCTGTTCTACGTTGTTCAGAGGGCGACGACGGCGTCGACATCTGGATGTACTTGATCGGGCCGCGGAATGGTGGTTCCCGGGAGGGAAACGGCAACCGATCCATAGGCGTTGGCGTACGCGAGGCGTTCGGGTGGCGTGAGCCCACCGACCCGCGCGATGAGGTATCCGGCCGTGGCGGAGTCACCCGCACCGACAGTGGAGACCACTTCAACATCGGGGGATGGCGCGTACCAGATACCCTCTTCAGTCGCCAAAACAGCACCCGAACCACCAAGGGTCACGAGTACCTCTCCTACACCTCGTTCACGGAGGGCGAGGGCAGCATCTCGAATCGCGTCGAGCTCTCCGCGCGCCGCAGCGGCCTCCAGTTCGACACCGTCGCGTCCTGTGAGCTGTCCAAGTTCCTCAGCATTCGGCTTGAGGAAGTCAGGTGCCGACGTTTCAAACTCCTCGGCAAGAGCGACGAGCGGAGCGTCGGAGGTATCCACTCCCACCCATGCTCCCTTGGCCCGCAACTCACGCACGAGTCGGGCGTACTCATTCACGGGCAGACCGGGGGCGAGTGAACCCGACAGCATGATGGTGTCGCCGTCGCTCACCACATCAATTAAGGTGCGCTCAAGTGCCGCGATCTCCTCCTCGGAAAGTGGCTCCCCCGGCTCGTTGATCTTCGTGGTGACGCCATCCGCCAACACCGTAATGTTCGTGCGCACACGACCATTGATCGGACTGACGCGACAGGGAAGGCCCGCCTCCTTGAGCAAGCCAAGCAGGGGGTCAGTCTTGGAGGCCTGGAAAACCGCGAGGGTTTCCAACCCCGCCTGTTGTACGCCAAGGGCAACATTAATGCCCTTGCCGCCTGGTTGGATACGATCAGTTTCAATCCGATGGACCCCTCCGGGGACCAACTCGGATGGCAGCGTCACCGTTCTGTCTAAAGACGGATTCGCTGTGAGGGTGATAATCATACGCAGATGACCTCAATTCCATGATCTTGCAGGTGCTTGACGTAGCTCGCGGAGAGATCGGTATCGCTGATGACGATGTCGATAGCCTCGAGTGGAGCGAAGCTCGCCAAGTGGTGAGCCCCCTCTTTGGAGGAGTCGGCGAGCATCACGCACAGGTCGCTTTGCTTCACCATGGCTGTCTTGACTGCCGCTTCCTGTGGATCAGGAGTGGTGAATCCGGCCTCGTCCATCCCATTGCAACCAATGAAGGCGATGTCGGGGTGATAACCACGCAGGGCATCGACGGTCGCGGCCCCTACAGCCGCGTGGGAGAGCTCCCGCAAATGCCCGGGCAGTATGTAGACCTCGTGTCCCCGGTCGAGCACCGCCTGGGCAATAGCCAAGGCATCGGTCACGATAGGGCCTGCCCCGCGGGGCAGGTTGGGGACAAGGGCTCCGGTTGTAGAACCGGCGTCAATGATGATGGTGGCACCGGGGCGCCGCTCCAGTATTCCCGCAGCAGCTCGTCCAATGCGCCGCTTGGCAGCAATGTTGGTCTTCAAACGGGTGAGGAGATCGGGTTCGTTCACGCCCGTGGGCGTGAGGATCGCTCCCCCGTGTACGCGTTTGAGAGCGCGAAGTTTCCCTAGATGGTCAAGATCACGGCGGATGGTCTCCGTCGCGACACCGTGTTTTTCAGCAAGCTCGGTGACCGATACTCGCCCGGTTTCATTCAACTCATCGAGGATCAACTGGTGGCGTTGTTCTGCGTACACTCGACTCCCATCCACCTCATGAGCATCTGTGCACATGAGTGACCGACAAAAGTCCGGAAAACAAGCATGGGTCCTGTTTTCCGCACAGCGGCTCCATCATCGTTGACCCGCCGTTGGTCCAGAGACTACACCAGAATTCAAGTAATTCCCACAGGTTTACGATGTGAGTTCATGTGAGTTTTAGTTAAATCCTTCGCGATTCCCACATTGGCGTTCTCTCGCGCGAAGAACCACGTTGCCAACCCGCCACGGGTTCCACCAACCGATGATTTCACTATTCCAGACGATTCTCATCATGGGAAGAGGAGCGATAATCTATCAGGGATAAGGTAACGCTACGTCCACACGACGGCGTCTACCCCAGCCCTAGGTCTTCGCATCTCAATCACGGCCCAATCGCTCATAAAGGAGTCCCCATGGAGGAAACCACTCGCGCGCTCATCATCGTGGACGTCCAGCCCACCTTCTGCGAGGGCGCCGCTCTAGCCGTGGAGGGCGGCAACGCCCTCGCCGAAAAGATTGCCGACTTCGTCCAAGACAATCTTGACGAGTACGCACTCATCGTCACCACGCAGGATTGGCACATCAACCCCGGCAGCCATTTCTCCGACACCCCGGATTTCGTGGACACCTGGCCGCCGCACGGCGTCGCCGGAACCCCGGAAGCCGAGCTGCACGAGGCCATCGCTTCCCTCCCCATTGATGTCGAGGTCAAGAAGGGCGAGTACGCCGCCGCCTACTCCGGTTTTGAAGGCACGGACGGCCAGGATCGCTCGCTGGAGGATGTGCTGCGCGAGGCGGAGATTGAGGCTATCGACGTGGTAGGCATTGCCGAGTCGCACTGCGTTAAGGAAACCGCACTCGACGGCTTGCGAGCCGGTTGGCCCGTGCGCGTATTGTCCGACCTCACCGTTCCCGTCAGCGAGGAACTTGGCGAGGAGGCACGCCAGGAGATGGACGAGGCCGGAATCGAGCAGATTGACTCCGGCGAGGCCTTCGGCTTCTACGAGGAGGGCGAGGACACGGAGATCCCCGGAGACACCGCCTCGCTTGCGGACTCCGAGGGTGGCCTGGACGATTCCGAGTACGCCTACGACGAATACGACTCTTACGACGACGAAGACAATTACGACGACGACGCGGACGCCAACAACGAGACCGACGACGACTTCGAGGAAAACTTCGACCTCGGCAACTTCATCACCGCCGGGATTCAGTCCATGTCCCAGCGCACGGGCACGAGCGACGAGGATGTTGATCTCGCCGACTTCGACGATTTCGACCTGGAGGATGACGAGTTCGACTTCTCCGGCGATGCCTCAGATGACGACTTCGACTTCTCAGACATCGACTTCAAGCCCGGCCAGTAGCCGCCATCTACCGCGCGGCGAGCGCCGCCTCGTAAAGGTCCTTCTTGCGTAGCCCCGAGCGCGTCGCCACGTGCGTGGCGGCGTCTTTGAGGCGCAGCCCCGCGGCGTCGAGCGCGAGCACCTCATCCACCGCCGCCTTGAGGTCCGCCTCGGCGCCCTCCGCTCCGGCAACCACCACGACGATCTCTCCGAGCACGTCGCCCGCGAACCGTTCGGCTAGCTCGCCCAGCGTCCCGCGTGCCACCTCTTCGTGGGTTTTTGTCAGCTCGCGGCACACGCACGCCTCGCGATCAGCACCGAAGGACTCCGACATCGCGGCCAGACTCGCGGGCAAACGGCGCGGCGACTCGAAGAACACCATCGTGCGCTGCTCACGTGCCAGCTCACGCAGCTGCGAGCTCAACTCGCCGGGCTTGCGCGCCAGGAATCCCTCGAAACAAAAGCGATCGGTGGCCAACCCGGAGATCGCGAGCGCCGTCAACACCGCCGACGGACCAGGTGCCACAGTCACGGGCACACCCGCCTCTTGGGCGCGAGCCACCAGCCGGTATCCGGGGTCAGAAACGGAGGGCATGCCGGCGTCGCTCACCATCAACACACGTTGCGAGCGCGCGAGTTCCAGCAGGTAGGGGCCGCGCTCAGCCTCGTTGTGTTCGTAATACGAGAGCACCCGTCCCCGCACCTCAACCCCGAGGCGAGAGGCCAGGTTGAGGAACCTTCTCGTATCTTCGGCGGCGATAACGTCCGCTTGTTCCATCTCGGTACGGAGCCGCGCGGAGGCGTCGCCGTCGTTGCCAATGGGGGTTGCTGCGAGGATGATCATTCCAGCCATGCTTCCCACTTTCCCACAGGTCGGTAGAATTTGCGACGTGACCGAGACACCGCAACAGACAGCCCGCCCCCGCCGAAAGCTGACAGCCGAGGAATCCCACCGCTGGGAGACCGCACTTCTCTCCCGGCTGGGAGTAGTTGGCCCCCTGCCCACCGCGCTGCGTATCCGCGGCTTCTTAGTGGCGCTTGTCGCGGGTCTCCTCGCGTTCTTCACCCGGTTCTGGAACCTCAACCATCCGCGGGAGTTGATCTTCGACGAGACCTATTACGTCAAGGGAGCGTATTCACTTCTCACCCAGGGTTTCGAGGGTGCATGGGAGGGAGAGGACGCCAACACCCACTTCCTCAATGGAGATTATTCAAGCGCGCTCACCACTAATCCCGACTACGTCGTCCATCCCCCACTCGGCAAGTGGCTCATGGCGATCGGCCAGGCACTCTTCGGCACAGATAATGGACTGGGCTGGCGTTTCACTACCGCAGCCCTCGGTGTTGCGTCCGTCCTCCTCATCGTTTACGTCGCGCTCAGACTCTTCCGCTCCCCTCTTCTCGCGGGCTTTGCGGGCCTTGCCATGGCGCTCGACGGCATGGGAATCAGCATGTCGCGCACCGGTATTCTCGACAACATTCTCGCCTTCTTCGTACTCGCCGCCTTTGTCACCTTGCTGCTGGATCGCGATTGGACACGGACACGGCTTGCCCGACGCGTTGCGTCCGGAGAGTTTGTCGACGGCGGCAGATCCGCGGACGCCTGGGGGCCACGGCTTTTTGCTCGTCCCTGGATGGTGGCCACCGGCGTCCTGCTAGGAATGGCGTGTGGCGTCAAGTGGTCCGGTCTCTACGCCGTCGCCGTCTTTGGTCTTCTGGCATTCTTCTGGGGAATGAGCGCACGGCGCACAGCTGGCGTCCGGTTGTGGTTCGGCGCGGGAGTCTTCCAGGAAGGCATCCCCGCCTTTATCGCCCTCGTTCCCACGGCCTTCCTCACCTACCTCGCCAGCTGGTACCCGTGGTTCCGTAACCCGAACGGATACGACAGGCACTGGGCCGAGGATGCCCTCGCCCAAGGAGAGAGCCTCCCGTTGCCCTGGGCTCCGAAGGCCATCAACTCGCTTTTCAACTATCACGAGTCCATGTGGTCCTTCCACAACGGCCTTTCTTCTCCGCATGATTACCAATCGCAGGCGTGGCAGTGGCTATTCCAAATCCGCCCCGTCTCCTTCTACTGGCTTGGCGAAGAGGATCGGGCCGCGTTGTGCCCCAACGCCGATTGCGCGCAAGCCATCACATCCCTGGGCAATCCCGCCGTCTGGTGGCTGGCGGTGGTAGGCCTCGCGGTGGTCATCTGGGGCGCGCTTGCCGCGCGGGATTGGCGCGCCTGGGCAATTATTGGCGGATACCTGGCCATGTGGGCACCGTGGTTGATGTACACCAATCGCACCATCTTCCAGTTCTACGCCGTGGCCTTCCTCCCCTTCGTGGTTCTCGCCCTCACGTATGGGCTAGCTAAACTCAGCGGAACGCTCAGTCCGTCGCGAGGAAAACCGCAGGCTTGGGAGCAGGTGGTTGACGGCGTCGTCGTCGACGAAATAACCGAAGTTGTGGATCCATACGACCCGGAAGTTCTCTTCGCCGAAGATGACCTCATCCCCGAACCAATTCAGCTACCGAAAGCGCCGTGGTGGCAACCGCCCGTACCAACGACGCGCGCGCTGGTGGCAATCGGAGTAGCCAGCGGATTTATCATCGCGGCAGCGCTCTTCTGGATGCCACTGTGGTGGGGCACCACGGTGAGTTACAACTTCTGGCATGCACACATGTGGCTGCGCGGCAGCTGGATCTGACACTGTCACCACACCATGCAATCTCTCCCGTGAAATCACCGCACAGCTGAATCAGAAATCTTCTCGATACGTAAAAGATGTATCCTACGTCTCAGGTGTTCTATATCCGCGGGACTTCCTACTCATGTCAGCAAGCACGAAGGAGACAACATGACGGACGTCGTGTTCCACATTGACGAAGAAGCACGCTGGGAGCAGCTCCTCAGCAACCTGGAGTACTACTCGGCCCATTACGGTTCGGGGTCGAAGATCGTCGTCGTGATTAACGGTGCCGCTGTCCGCTCCTTCAACGGTTTTGATGTCCACCCCGAACACGGCAAGCGCATGCTTGCTCTTCATGAAGCGGGTGTCGAGTTCAAGATCTGTGGAAACTCACTCCATAATCGCCAGATTCCCGAGGAGAACATCCCCGAGGACGTCATCACCATTATTCCTCAGGGTGTCGCCGCAATCGTCGAATGGCAGGGTCAGGGATACGCCTACATCAAGCCGTGAGGTCATCGCTTTGGGGCCTTGACATGGTTCCAGAGCGTGCCCAAGTTTCACAGTGTCGGCGTTCTATTTCGGTGAATCTAGCGCGGCTCGACAAGCGCCCCGTTCCGGAGTCTCAACCCTCCAGAACGGGGTTTTGCGTGGATTGAACGACGACGGCATTCACCTCTTAACGACGGCGACATCCACCTCGCGAACCGATTTGGAAAAAGCACGGGCACAGCATATAGTGTGATGAGCAGCACGTCTCGGACAATGGCGTTCGTGCGTGCTGGCCCTTCAACCAATCGCAGTGATCCCCACTTTTCGCCGTTATCTCGCCTTTTCTAGGTTCCCCATATTTAGACCATTCTTCCTCGATAGCACACACTCCCAGGCATCCAGATGATTCACAGGAAACTTCCGGTTTTCGCCCCACGAGAGAGTGTTTGATCGTTGACAGAAATTGCGACAACCTTGTTCTCAGGGAGCGTGTCATGAACAACGAGAATTCAACCAGCGACCCATTTGAACGCCGTCCTTTCGGCGAGCAGGATGAGCCGTCGTACCAGGCGTACCGCGATAGCGGTGGGAATACCGGCGGCGATACAGCTACGTTTAATACCGGCCACACTAGCGGCTTGGGAGGCGCGAACAGCGCACAGACACCCTCGTCTGGAACTCCCTTCTACGGTGACTATCCCGGAGTGCCCTCCAGCGGGCATTCGGGGCAACGCGGCGCTAGCTACCCGGACTCCACGGGTAACTCCGCATACCCGAATAATCCTGCTTACCCAACTTCCACATCCGGTCAGTTCCAGAATGGATACCCCGCCTACTCCGGCCCCTGGGCGGGCCCGGCAAATGGCGGGACAGTTCCTCCAACCGGCGTCCCCGAGCAGGATCACCGCCGTGAAAAGCGGCGCTGGTCCACAGCACTCCTTGGCCTCACAGCTGCCTTCTCAATGCTCTTCGGTGGCGTGGTCGGAACTCAGCTGGATACACTTTTCGGCTGGGATTCAACCCCCTCCCAGAGCAGCCAGCCGCGCCAGATTCCCCAGGCACCCCAAGTTGACCCCGACAACAGCCAGAACATCCCCGGTCAACAGAGCCCGCCCTCGTCCGGGCTCGATGCGGGCACCGTCGTCGAATCAGCGCCGGGTATTCTCCTCGTCAACCCGCACCTTTACTACGGGGACGGGGCGGGCACCGGGATGATCCTCACCTCCGATGGACTGATGATCACCAACTACCACGTGGTCTCTGGCTCCGAGGAGGTTCAGATCACCATCTCCGACACCGGCGAGACGTACACCGCGCAGGTCCTCGGCCACGATGCCACCCACGACATCGCGCTCCTACAAATCGATGACGCGAAGGATCTCGACACGGTGAAGACCAACACCAAGCAACTGCAGATCGGAGATGAAGTCTCCGCTGTTGGAAACGGGTCCGGTCAGGGGTATCTCACGCAGCTTGACGGCTCCGTAATTGCCTTGGATGAGACGATCACCGCCACCGATGCGGCGTCCCCAACCGACGGCGAAGTACTCACCGGCCTCATCGTCACCGATGCGGACGTTGTGCCCGGCTACTCCGGCGGACCACTTTTCAATAGCGACGGCGAAGTTGTGGGCGTCACCACCGCCGCCTCTCGCGGCGTAACCTCCGACCAAGTGAACGGTTTTGCGGTGCCAATCGCCACCGCACTCGACATCGCTGACCAGATCAAGTCCGGCAAGCCTAGCGATACCGTGCGGATCGGCCGTAACCCAGCCCTCGGCGTGACCGTTGCCAACGGAACAACATCCGGTGGTGCTCGCATCGTCGAGGTATTGGAAGGATCAGCCGCCGATCAAGCGGGCATCGTCCCTGATGACACCGTCATCGCATTGGATGGTACCGCCATCACCACCTCGGGCATGCTCTCGGGCCTGGTCAAGGAGTACGAGGTTGGCGACGTCGTCACCCTCACCGTTATCGGAGCGGACGGCATGCAGCGCGAGGTCCAGGTAACCCTCGCCGAGTCCACTGTGAACTAACTCAGCCGGGCTGCATCAAAAGGTTACACGCGGTGCAACGTTTGTACGTGAGGTCGCGCAGATTTCAATGCACCGCGTGTACAAACCCTGTAGTGCGCTGATCATAGGGTTCAACATGAGAGCCAGATTCGTTGTACATCCCTACTCTTGCGAACTCTTATACAGCCCTCTTGCAAACGGCTTCTACCGCGTCGATTACGGGCGCGGCTCATGGACGCGGCCGTGCCGGATGAGCACGGTCGCGTCCGCCAACTCCTCCGCGTCCACCGGGTCATGAGTAACGAGCACCGCCGTCGCTCCGGAAGCCGCCAAACGCTCGCGCAACAAGGCTCTCACTCGGTCGGCGCTCATTTCATCGAGGCCCGCCATTGGTTCATCGAGCAGCACCACGTCAGGCGTGACCGCCATGGCGCGGGCAATCGCCACACGCTGCGCCTGTCCGCCAGAAAGCTGATCGGGACGGCGCTCCGCAAGATCCCGGCAGCGCACTTCCGAAAGCTCCGCGAGTGCACGTTGTTGCGCGACAGTCCTGCTCAGTCCGGTACAGCGGAGCGCAAACTCCACGTTCTTTCTAGCTGTCATATGCGGAAAGAGCAGGGCATTCTGCTGGAGGATAACCACCCGCGGCTTCGAACTTTCCCCGAAGCTCACTGTGCCGCGCGTTGGGGTGAGGGTTCCCGCGATCAATCCCAGCAGTGTCGATTTTCCCGCGCCATTGGGCCCCATAATCGCGGTGAGCTTTCCTCCCGGGATGCACAGCTTCAATCGGACGCCACGTTCAGCCACCTCGGCGTCCACATCGATGGACGGGCCAGGTTTCACGGCGCCTCGCGGAGATTTGGTGTGGTGCGGAGCTTCGGGACCAGCGGCACCCAGACCACCCGAATCCGCAGCATCATCCGCGGCAACTCGGCCACGCGAATCCGTGGCGTCCAAGCCGCGCGAATCCGCAGCATCATCCGCGGCAACTCGGCCACGCGAATGCACCACATCCCACCGGTCCGAATCCTCGCGACCGGGCGCGACGGCGTCGTCGTTCCCCGAGACGTCCCCAGCACCCAGCTTGCCGTCACCACGGTGCTGCGGGATGACGGAACGATTCTGCTCCAGGCTGCCGCCGGGGAGCCGCCCGGCCAGCGCGTTCGCCCCCATGATGGCGACGATCGCCAACGCGATAAGGACTACTGCGAGGGCCAAAGCCTGGTCGGTATTTGACTCTCGCTGTAGGTAGATGGCCAGGGGCATCGTGCGGGTAACGCCCTGCAAGGAGCCTGCGAAGGTGATCGTTGCGCCAAACTCGCCGAGCGCACGGGAGAAGGCGAGGGCCGTGGCCGAGACGAAGGCCGGGAGCATGATCGGCAGGCTCACCTGGAAGAAGGTGCGGGTTTTCGAGGCACCGAGCGCGAGCGCGGCCTCGTCATAACGGAAGCCCCGCGTGCGGATCGCTCCCTCCAGTGACGTGACGAGGAACGGCATTGCCACAAACATCTGGGACATAATGACGGCGATCGTCGTAAACCCAACCTCGATGCCGAGCACAGACAGATGCTTGCCCAACAGCCCGTTGCGGCCCCACGTCATGAGCAGCGCCAAACCCGCCACCACCGGCGGCAGCATCATCGGAAGGGTGGTGACCGTGCGAATCCCGCGCGCCCACCACACGTCAGGTAA
>RRZU010426615.1_pt1 | contig 10078 bp, 12 predicted proteins | sample 2165561 | NCBI WGS metagenome assembly RRZU01 (sample SAMN10456909, study PRJNA506462) | wastewater metagenome | isolation source: wastewater sludge | place: USA: Moscow, Idaho
TGAATACAGTGATGATTTTTTTTCAAAATCTTCTGCTAGATTGTTTATCTGATGTGTAAACAAATATATTCCTTATGCAAAAAATAAATTTTGACCTTACTGATAGGTGATAAGGCAATATTAATATCCTTATTTTTTATTTATAACTTCCTTGCTGAGCAACACTCAGAAAGGAGGATTAAAAACTAAGTTTTCGAAATCCAACTGAATAAGAGGAAAAAAGTGTTCACTCCTACGACTTGAAATCTTAAAACTACGAAGCAGTATATAGATTCCGAAAACTCACTCAGCACGGACACTATCTATGCAACACAAGAGCAGATCTAGCTATTTATTGTTCATACATTATATATAAAATACCCTAAAAATCAAAAATTTATAGCTATCAGCTACTGACAAGACTTTTAATAGCCTTAGATTAAACTTTGCTTTTTTTTATATAATTCACTATTTTCAAAGCCTCTTCCAAACTACCAACTTTTCCTTTAGCTGTTGGTCTATCCCAAGCCCCACCATCTAAAACATAAACATCATACCTTATTCCTGTTGGCCAATGGCTGTGCCAACTTTTCTTTTGCTTTTCAACTCTTTCATTATATTCATCTTCTGTTTCATTAACATTAGATTCCATTCGTGCACAAAACTCTTCGTAACTTTCTTCATCATAACCTTGAGTTACAATAAACGGTCTCTCCCACCACTCATCAAGTTCAATTTTTTCTCTATCCTCATGAGCTGTGTTCCAAAAATCGTCTGGCAAAATTGGATCAATAGCAATTCCATCTACAATATTATTTTGATTTTTGAAGTAGTGCTTTTTCTTGAAATTAACTGTTGGATTATTGTTTGAAAAAATTTGTTCTTTCATCATTTCCTCATATAATTCAGCTGTTAAAATTTGTGGCTGCATATCATTGTTTTGAACATCATCACTTTTTAAAACTGATTTTATAGCCATATTCTTTTGCTAGTGCATTTTGAGCATGTCCAAGTTTTTCAAAGTTTTGTGATTTTTTAAGCTCTTTAGCTTGTTGTTTAAACTCTTCTATTGAGGGTAAATGTTGTGCATTTGTAGTATTCATATAAATCTCCTATTGACATATTTGACTTTTAAAATGACTACTTGTTCTCATTAGCAGTAAAAGTCAATATAGCCAAAGGGCGACTTTACTTATTGTAATATCAGTTTTGCCAAACCTTAAAAGGCGAGAACGGGTGGAATTCTGATTTCCAACAAAATTGTACTAAACTTTATATAATATTCTACTTTTCAGTTTGTAATTATTTTGTATTTTACAATCTCAAAGTGCTTTTTGAATGATTCAAATTCAATCTCAAAATACTCACCGCTTTTGATTTGATCTCTATATTGCAACATTTTTAATGTATGCAATATTTCATGGTCAAAATCTTTTTTCAAGAGCTCAGTATAGATATAGATAAGTGTGAATTCATTTAGTGAGTGCTGCTTGTCAACCAGTGTAAGTTCAGCCTTACCGTTCCAATATACAACTAAGTATAGAAATTCCCATGCCAATGAACTATCATCAATATTTTTATCCTCATTAGCTAAATATTAAAGAGTTCGTATTTTGTCAAACATCATTGCTCGCCAATATTTTTCATACTCTATTTGTTTTTGTTCTTGAGGAGTTTCTTGCAAGATTACAGTAGATAAATCATCACCAAATAAAAGTTTTCCATAACCTATATATTCGCTAAAAAGTATTGATTTATCTTCATTTATTTTTTGGATATATCCAAATATTGGCTCACTATAGATATTAATTTTTTCAAATTCATTTCTAATTTGTTCTTTCAAATTAGTGATTTGCTTATAGTCGTATTGCTCTTTATCTACAATAATCAATATATCTACATCACTATTTTCACTTTGCTTACCCTTTGCATATGAACCAAATAGATAACATGATAGAGATTTATTTGTTGATAGAACCTTATTTATGATAAGTTTAATTTGCTTTATTGTTGTCACAACCTACCTAACTAACATTTTTTATATTTTATCAAAACAATCATTATTAACATATATTTATATAGATATACACTAATTAAATTTATTTTAGTTTATTATGTAGTATTATTTATGTTTATTTAGTGTATTTGTTAGTATTTACAAATATTTCTGTGTAATCTTTTAGTTTATTCGTTTTATTTACAATCACTTTTATTTTTTTCATTGCTCTTCTTTCTATTGCAATAACTTGATTTCTAGTTAAATTTAGTCGTTCTGCTATTTCGGTGTAGGAACAAGCATAGTTATCTTTCTTGTAGTCCATTATAATCCTTACAAAATTAAATACATTATTGCTATTATAAATTATTTTTAAATATTTATGATTTAATTTGTAAGTATTTTTAATTAAATACTTAATAGTATATTTTTATTGTAAGTATTATTAATCACAAAACATAACCTATCTGCTAAAATTTGAAAAAAACTTTTAGGATAATCGTGAAAGGGAAAACAAATAATTCAAATAAATTGCAAGTGCTTATTAGCAACGAATCAATGTCAATTATTAATAAATTAACTCACAAAAAAATGAAATCAGCTTTTATCGACCATGCAATTAAGTGTGCATTTCAAAATTCAAAGCCAAATGAAAAAGAGATTTTCTTTGGTACATCACTAGGAGAAAGATAGATGTTTTCAACTGTAAAGGACTGGAGTAGTATCACAGATAGAGAAAGTATCTCTAAATATTTACCATTTAGAGATTTTGAGACAAATACTGGAATTTTTGCAACTAACGATGATGGATTTGGAATATTAGTAGAGTGCTCACTGCTTATGGGTGTAGATAAAAATGTTAAAAGTGCTATTTCATCTGCACTATCTATATTACCTGATAATACAGCGATTCAAATTATGCTACTTGCTAGCCCAAATGTAACTGGCATTGTAGATAATTGGCATGTACAAAAACAAAGAGCATTCGATGATCCTTTGTGCCATGATATAGCTTACAGCTATAAACAGTTTTTAGAAAGTAAAATCAAATCTCAAATCAGCAATAACTTTAGAGCACCTATACGGAATTTTAGGCTTTTAATAAGTATTAAAGTTGGTGGTAAAGATAATAAACCTACCCTACTCTCAAAACTTATGTCATTTGATTTTAAAGCCCTATTTACAAAAGATAAAGAAGGTACTGATAAGTTTGATAAATCAGAACTTTTTAAAAAGTATAGTGAACTAATTCAAGCAAAAGACCAATTCATTGGTTCTCTTCAACAAGCATACTTAAACCCAAGACTAGTAGATGCAGATAAAGCAATCGCTTTTTACTATGAGATTTTAAATATTAATCATGATTTAAGAGATATTCCAAAATGGGATGGAAGCGATATAAATAACTTCATATTTGCCAATGACAATAAGATAGTGCAAAAAGAGAATGAGCTTATAGTTGATGAACTACATGTCAAAACACTAAGTGTAAGAGAGTATCCTGAAGAGCTAGGATATTTGATGTTATTAGGTATGCCGGTGATGCTATAAACAATCAAAATCATGCATCACCATTTTTGATTACTCTAAATGTCGTAAAACTAGGCGAAAAAGCTAAATCTGAAATTACTAGAAGAGCAGCACTAACTAGCTCACAACAGATGCCTTACAACCTATTTCCAAAACTAAAATATATCCATAGGGATTTAAACTTTGCAATGGATGCAATGCAAAAAGGTGCAGCACCCTACTACATCTCATTTCAAATTGCAATTTTTGGAAATACTACAGAAGAACTTAACAACTTAGCAGGTCAATTCAAATCATATTTTAAAACCCTCACATTTACTATGGAAGAGGATAAATATGTTTTGTTCCCTGCCCTACTCACAATGCTTCCATTTGGATTTGATATGGAGATACAAAAGTTTCTATCTGAAAAAAGAGGTAGAGTAGTATTTAGTGAAAATACTATAAGCATGATGCCAGTATCAGCAGAATGGCTTGGCACAAATCCACAAGTTCCAATGATTTCACCCAAAGGGCAACTTTTTGGAATTGATTTATTTGCCAATAAAGCAGGTGGATTTAATGCATTTGTAATTGGTATGACGGGTTCAGGAAAATCAGTATGGATGCAATGGATTGCACTTAATTATTATCTATCTGGTAACAAAATATGGATCATTGATATTGGTGGCTCTTACGAAAAAGTTTGTGAGGTTTTTAATGGACAATACCTGGACTTCAATGAAAATTCAAAAGTTATTCTCAACCCTTTTACTTCAATGATAAATAGAGAAATGCTAGATGAATATATAGAGTTTATTTCAAGTTTGTATCTTATGATGGGATTACCAAAAGAGAGACAATTATCAGAGCAACTTGAGAAACTTATGAAAACCTACCTTTTAGAAGCTATATATGCAAGCTATGATGAATATGGACCAAATAGTGATGTAGATACTATTGTTGAAAAATTAAAAATAGTCGCTAGGGATCACGACAATGATGATAGACTAATCGACTTTATCAAGCACTTATCGATTTACCAATCAAACAATATGTATGGAAATTTTTTCAATGGTAAAAGTAATATCAATTTTGGAAATGACTTGAGTGTGGTTCACTTGAGAACTCCCCTGACCTACTAAATCCTATTTTGATGGTTCTTACATATCAAATTTCTAAAGAGATCTATTTAGAAGAGAAAAACAAATCAAACCATAATAGAAAAAATATCGTAATCATGGATGAAGCACACAAGTTCCTTGGAAAATCTGCACATGTTGAAATATTCGTAGAGCAAGCATATAGGAGATTTAGAAAACATGGTGCTTCAATGTTATTAGGTACTCAAGGGTTTGAGGACCTATATGCTGGAGATAGTGTTAGTAAAGTTGGAAGGGTAATCATAGAAAACTCTTTTTGGAATTTCTTTTTAATGCAACGAAGTACTTCAAGAGAAAAAATAAAAAAATCAGGTTTTTTCAACCTCTCACCTTATGCATACGCACTAATGGATAATACAGCACCAGCTGATGGCGAATATGGAGAGATATTTATTATGACTGATAAAGTTCAAACCAAAGGAAGAGTTGTACTTGATAAGTTTTTACAAACCCTACTCTTTACTGATGCTGATTTAAGAAGTAAAATGAATAAACTTGTATCGCAAGGTATGAGCCATTTAGATGCAGTGAAACATATACTTGAAGATAAGCATTAATACACTAATTTATATTTAATTAGTGTAGATAAATATATTAATGCTTAAAATTAGTTATGTAAATTTGCTCTTCAAGAAGCAACCCTTCATCTTTTTGTTGCAAAAGAACTTCTAAAAATATATCATTAATGGCATATTGCCCTCTTTGAATATTCTTTATAAGCCCCATCTCTTCAAGTGAACTGTGGATATTATAAAGTGATTTTGAGTTTAGCTCAACACTATATCCATTTGCTATAGAATGGAGTACTTCATAATGATGTTTTTTCTGTTTTGTTTTAGAGATAAGTTCTTCTAAGTAGGCTCTATTTTCGAGTATCACTTGTGTAAGAACCTCTAAAGAAATATCATAGTCAATCATTTTTAGTTCTTCTACAATTCCTTTATAATAAAGTGCTTGTAACACTTGAGCTGAATAATCAGGATGTCCTTGCAAAAACTGTAACATTTTTAATAAAGAATCATCATACTTGATATTTTGCTTATCAAACACCTCTTTTGTGTAATCATAAAGTTCATCAATATCAAGTCCATCAAGACTCATAATCCTTGCAAAAAGAAAAAATGGAGATGCTTTTGAAGAGAATATATTTGTCATAATAGATTCAATACTTCCTAAAAACACATAAGTCACAGCTTCATGATGCTGGATAACTGAACGCATCTGTTCTAATATGAAATCATCACTTATTCGCAAAATATCTTGAAACTCATCTAGTACAAATTTTATATTTAGCTCTTTTTTTGAAGATATCTTTTCTACTACATCTAAAGAGTGTAAGAAATACTCTCTTTCATCTGTGATGCCATTTTCTAAGTGTTTGAGTGTAATCTCTCCAATATCATCTATTTTAATTGATTGTATTGTTTTAAGTAACCCTGTAATTGACTTTTTGAACTGCTCCATAAAATTTTCAACACCTGCAAAGCTATAGGCTTTTTCTAAAATCTGATTTGCTAGAGAGGTTAAATTTGTAGCTCTTCGTAAGTCCACATAGATATAATGAAATGATTTTTCATGTTCAAATACTTGCTTGATAAGTGAAGTTTTCCCAAATCTTCTAGGAGCTTTTATCATTACATGTTGATTGTTTTCTAAATAGGCTTTAAATATTGGAAGATGTTTTTTTCTATCTATAAAGTCATTGCCCTTTACTGGGCTTCCTGTTTTAAACATATAAAATCCTTATCTATTTATTTTATAGACTATTATATCTATTTATAGATAAGAGTATTTTTAACATAGATAGTATTATCTATAAATTTAATAGATTAAATATCATTTATACTTACTAATATACTTTTTTTGTGTATATATGATTATAGTTTAGTATTATTAAGAAGATGAATGTTTCTGTAATTATATTTCAATCTAAATCGGAAATACAAATGTATAAACTTTACTTACTTATACTTACATTTATTTAGTGTATATTTAATTAAGTATAAGTCTTAGTTCATTCACAATTCTTTGTATTGTTGTACCTCTAATATCCAACTCCCCTGCTCTATTTTTAAATCCTGAAAATACTTCTACGATTTGTTCTAAATTCTCTTTTGCAACATTCTCTTTAATAGAATGTTTTTTTGCTAATCCTAAAATATCTTTTAAGGTAAAGTCATTTGTCTTTCCATTTAAGGAGATTTGATGATTTTTCGTGTAGCCTGCACCATTTGAATATGTAATGTCATATGCTGGACTTAGATTCCAAATTCCATTTTTATCCATTGTAAAAGCAAAGTTTTTGGCATGATCATCTTGATTTCTTCCAACTAGATTGAAAATCATCCTTTGAAACTGCTCGTTGACTGCTTTTTGGCTTCCTGTTAAATATCTAGTAAGTCGTAAAAGCTCATCATACGAATAGTGCATAGGGATATTAAAATTTGTATGAGTTAGACCTGCAACCGAATGAAGATGTAATGTCTCACCATTAATTCTGTCAAATCGTTTAATGAGGTAATGTGCCAGATTACCATGAGATAAAAGTTCAATTTTTGGTATATCTATTCCAACTTCTTTTGCCATACTCATATAAAGATATTCTAGCTTTGTATAGTCACTGCTAGCTCCATCATCATTTGCTATATCGAACTTAATCAAATAGTGCTCAAAACTCTCTTTTAAATCTCTTTTTACACCACTTATTATCTCTTTTGTATCTTCGTTATATCCTATGATTGCCTTAGCTCTTGCACCTCCGGCACTTGCTGCACTATCCATGAAGTTTAACATTTCATCTACCACTTCAATTGCATCACCACTGATAATTTTTTTTGCATTTTCATAAAAGTTTTGAAGCTCTATTAGCTCATTAACTGTTTTCTCATCAATTTTGTGAAGAACTGGCTTATAGGTAATTGCTCCAATACTTTTATCTCCAACAAACATAAGCTTTTGAAGTACATTTAATTGATGTGGTGGAATATTTTTTGATTCAAAATATCTCTCTATTACTTTAGTTCCAAACTTATCTGGCAATGTATCATGAAAAACACCTGCTAACCCTTCAAAGTATCTCTCATCATTGTTTGTATATACACCATTTTGTGATAGAGGAAGTTTTAATGGAGATATTTCAAGACCACTTGCTTTAAAGTTTTTATCATACTCAAAATAGATAATTCCATCTTTTAATAGCAGGTTACCAATTTTTTTATCGAATATAAACGCTTCTACTTCCATGCTCATTTATCTATCCTTTTTGGTAATTTGTCACTCATTTTAATCTCGCCAAGTGTTTTATGCTCGTTTCTTTTCAGTACCCCTTTGAGATTATCAAACATTCTAAGAGCAATAAAAAGCTTGATTAGATTTTCAAAAGAGATCTTCTTTTGATAAATAAATTGCTTGTAAGTAGGGAAGGGAATATCTGCTTTTTGTGCCAATTCTTTTTGTTGTAAATGTTGAATCTTTCGTTCAGTCTCTATTACTTCTACTGCTTGTTCTATAATTTCATATGGTGTATATAACTCTATCATCTCTTTCCCTAAATATATTATAGTGTAATTAATTAATGATAATATACTATAATATCTATTATAATATACTTAGTGTATTACATATATACACTATTTTATTAATTAATACATTTATTTAGTGTATGTTATTATACTTTTAACTTTATATTTAATTAGAAATATAGTTTTTTAGTGTATAATTGCATACAAATATTGAGACAAAAGAGGTAGTGCATGAATATTACTATTTGCAATTTTAAGGGCGGTGTTGGAAAAAGCTTGATTGCACATCAACTTATTACTAGCTTTGATTTTAGTGGTGTGGAAATTGATCCTTATGGTAACTTAGCAGATAGATTACCAGAGAGAGTATCAAAAATTGATTTATCTGAAAAAAATCTAGGTCAATTTGAAAATACTATTTTTGACTTTGGTGGATTTAATGATGTCAAGATAGAGCAAGCTATTAAACAAAGTAATCTTGTAATCATTCCATTTAATGCAACTATAGAAACTCTGCAAAGTACTGTAGATACAATCAATGTAGTTAAAGAATTTGATAGACCTATTTTGTTTGTAGCAAACATGATACAAAAGCCTGAAGATATAGAAGAGGTTAGTGTAATCATTCAAGATGTACTTGGGTTTGAATGTGAAATATTCATGATACCTGTAAGTGCTGCATACCAAACAGCTATCAATCAAAATGTTAGTGTACTTGAACTTGCAAATGCAGGTGGATTAAAATCATTCGCATATAAAAAAGCTGCTGCTAATATCATAGAATTAAAACAAAGTATTGATAATTACAAATAATTAGTGTTTTTTAGTGTATATATAATTATAATTGAATATTTTTAAGGACGAAACATAATGGAAAAGAAAAAATTCGGAATGCTTAATACTAATAAAAAAGAAGTAGTAACACATGCCGAACTTCAAAAAACTGAAGTGGTAAAAAGAGGTGGCAGACCTAAAAAAAGTGATAAAGACAAATTAAGCTCAGTTGTAAGTCTAAATGCTAATCAATATGAAAAAGATATTTTAGAGTCTGAGGCAACTTCAATTGGATTAAATGTCGTATCATTAATTAGAATGTCACTTAGTAATGCACTTAAACAAGATTTTACTCCAACTTCAATAAGCTCTAACAATGCACATGTTGAAAACAATACAGGAAAAGTTGTAAAACAATATGCTGTACCTGTAACTGATGTAATCAAAGAACAGCTTGAGAGTAGGGCAGGAGAATATATGATAAGTGTTAGTGATCTTTTAAAAATGTCATTAAGAATTAGTGGATACTATAATATATAATAAATTACACTTTTTTAGTGTATAAAAATGTAAATAAATATAATTTTAAGTAGGTATTATGTTTGATAAGTTAGATACGAATATTATTGATGGAATGGAGCGAGGATTACTTTCTACTGTATTCTTTGATAATGAAACAATTAAAGAGATTAAAGAAAATGTATTTTCAAATCCTCAATATAAAAAAATATACGAGGTAATGAATGAACTATATCTCAACAAGTTTCCTGTTAATGAAGAAACAGTACTTGCAAAATTAGATAGCACATTTGAGCAAGCTCTTTTAAACATCATAAGTGCCAATCCAATAAGCCATATAGATTCAATATACAATAGCCTACTTGAAAACAATTATAAAATATTTTTACAAACCCAACTTAAAAAAATTGCAGCAGATGAAACTAGTAGTATTGATAAGGTTAATGAGCTTGAAGCTCTTATTCAAAGAAGTAGAGATTTTAAAAGACAAGAAATTTTTAATTTCATTGATTTCTCAAAAGCTGAAGAAAAAAATCCAAATTTCTTTTTAGAAGATATCTTACCTATACAAGAACATGAAATTAATATTATCAGTGCTCCTGGTGGAAGTGGTAAAA
>RRZU012106024.1_pt1 | contig 10078 bp, 6 predicted proteins | sample 2165561 | NCBI WGS metagenome assembly RRZU01 (sample SAMN10456909, study PRJNA506462) | wastewater metagenome | isolation source: wastewater sludge | place: USA: Moscow, Idaho
AGAATCAGCAGAGGATTTGATTCCGCTGATTTATGCTGTTTGTTCTGTGCGCTGTTTGAGCTTATCGATACTGGCGCGGTAAAAATTGAATGTCTGGGTTCTTGTCCTTTTTGCGCGCCAGCTTGCTGTTTTTGCCCAGCAGCAGTTTCAGCTGCCAGATTTTTTCCAAGCGCAGTGATTTATTGGGAGAATGCTCCATTGCGTCCAATACACGCTTGACGGCAGCCAGCGCATCAGGAGAACGGTTCAGCATTTCTGCGGCTAAAGCCTGCGCCTGCGTCAGCGGCGATTCATCCAAATGGGTCACTAAGCCAATGTCTTTGGCATAGCGGGCATCAAAAATACGCGCAGTCAGTGTCAGCTCTTTGGCTAAATCCAATCCAATGATGCCTTTAATGGAGCGGGTAAGTCCCATATCCGGCACGAGTCCCCAGCGGCTTTCCATAATGGACATTTGCGTGCTGGGATGCGCAATGCGGATATCCGCAGCCAGCGCCAGCTGCATGCCTGCGCCAAAACAAAAACCTTCAATGGCGGCAATCACAGGAACGGGCAATTCCTGCCAAACTAAAAATGCTTTTTGAAAGAGGCTTTGGCCCGGTTTAATCAGTTCCCAAGCGGCATAAGCGGTATTTTTAGGGTTGTTTAAGTCGGTGAGGTCAATGCCTGCGCTGAAGACCTGCGCTTCACCGGTCAAAATGACACAGCGGATGGAACGGTCTTTTTTGATTAAATTGGCAATCCGCACCAGTTCTTTCAATAATGCAAAACTCATTGCATTGCGCTTATCGGGGCGGTTTAAAGTGACCGTTGCAATGCCGTTGCTTTTTTCCAGTTTAACCAGTGCCATGCTTAAAAACTCTTATTTTTGACTTGCTTTGAGCATAGCATGAGGCTTTATTCTATTCATGACAGCACAGTCACAAATTGCAGGTTGCATAGTCACTGCGCAGATAAAGCCAGGCATCAGCGCATGCTTTAGGGTTCAGGTTTATTTAAAATCTGCAGGGACGCATGCTGGACTTGAGCAATCACATTTTTCAGCTCGTCTAAACGGTTGAGGACTTCCTGCACAAAAGCATCATCCGCCTTGCGGCGCTCTTTACGCAAGGTTGACACGAACTGCTCAAAACCGCCCGTCGCGTCCTGCAGCGCCGGAGCGCCGACGTAGCGGGTTGCGCCGTACAGGCGGTGCAGCACATGCTCGAGCTGCGGATAGTCTTCCAGTTCAATCAGCTGCTCGATTTCATGCAGCTCCTGATCGAAACTGTCATTCAGCATTTTCAGCAAATCAGTCGCCAAATCTTCTTTATTGGCGGCCAAATGAAGGCTTTGCTGCCAGTCTAAAATATTGGGGTCAAGCGCATCAATCACCGCAGTGCGCTCTAAAATCGGCACTTTTTTGAAGTTTTCGGTCGTCCAGTGAGTGAGGATCTGGATGATCTGCTCCATTTGAATTGGCTTGGTGACATAGTCATCCATACCCACCTGCAGCAGTTTTTTCTTTTCATCTGACAGCGCATGTGCGGTTAGGGCAATAATCGGCAGGCGCTTATGATTTTCAAAGGTTGATTCCAGTGAGCGGATGGCGCGGGTGGTGTCAACGCCAGACATGACGGGCATTTGAATATCCATAAAGACTAAGTCAAAGGCTTTCAGTTCCTGTTCATAGCGCGATTGGATGATTTCGATGGCTTCCTGCCCGCTCAGCGCTTTGGTTGTGGTGACATTCAGCTCAGACAGCAGCGCCTCTAACACAATCAGGTTGGGCAGATGATCATCGACGGCTAAAATATGCAGGCCTTGACCATTAAAGTCTTCGTGCTCATTTTCGTCAAATACAGCTTCATTGCCAAGCAATTGAATCAACGCGCTGCGGCTCAGCGGCTGGTGCAGCGGGCGGGCGCGGTATTCGGTCAGCATGCCTGGATCAAGCAGCATCTGATAGCCGTATACGGCTAAATGGCCTGTATAGCGGCTGCGGATTTCCTTCAGCATGGCTTCAGTGTCACCGCTGTGATCGACGATCAGCCACGTATTTTCAGCATGGCGCAGCTGGTTCAGCCGGCTGAACAAATCTAAAATGGACTGCGCTTCAATATGCTGCACATCATAATTTTCTAAATAATGGCGCAGTACATTGGCAGTGGCTGGGTGGGCTAAATAAGACACCACTTGGGTATTGCTGAATTGAGGCAGCAGAGTTTCTTCTTCTTCATTCACGGTAAACATTGCCGTAAACCAGAAGGTTGAGCCTTTTTCAGTCGGCGCGCGCTCTTGGTTGTCTTCAAAGCCAATCTGGCCATGCATCAGGCTGACCAGCTGTTTGGAAATGGCTAAGCCCAAGCCCGTGCCGCCAAATTGGCGGGTCACGGAGGCGTCGCCCTGCGAGAACGATTCAAACAGCTTCTTGCGGTCTGTGCCGCTAAGGCCAATGCCGCTGTCCTGTACGCTGAAATGCAGCAGGCATTGTTCAATATCATCATGTTCGATGCGCACGCGGACAATAATTTCACCGTCAGGTGTAAATTTGATGGCATTGGAAATTAAGTTGGTCAAAATCTGCTTAAAGCGCAAAGCGTCGCCAATGACATGTTTCGGCACATTGTCAGCATAATAGAAGGTCATGTTGATGTGCTTTTGCGCCGCCAGCGGCGACAGCATATCCATGACATCAAATACCGCTTCTTCTAAGTCAAACGGAGCGGTTTCCAGCTCCAGTTTGCCGGCATCAATTTTGGAAAAATCCAAAACATCATTGATCAGCGCCAATAAATGCGCAGAAGACTTGCGGATGGTTTGCAAATATAGGTTTTGTTCATTGCTGAGATTGCCTTGGCGCAGCAGCAGGTGAATAAAGCCATCAATGCTGTTCAGCGGCGTGCGCAGCTCATGCGAGATATTCGCCAAAAAGACGGATTTGGACTGGTTGGCGTGAATCGCTTGGTCACGGGCCTGGCGGTAGGTAATATTTTGAACTTCTAAAGTATCTAAGGTTCTGCGCAAGTCATCTTCAGTCTGTTCAGTATGCTCGCGCAATTCCAAAAAGCTGAAATGCAGGCGTTTCACCACATTGGCAATGTCGCGCTGCAGCAGGCGCAGTTCGCCGGTACTGTTAATGATCATGTGCTGATCCAAGGTATCGGCGTTTAAGCGCTGCAGCTGCATGCGGATTTCGTACATGGGCGCAATCCAGCGCCGTGAATAGAAGTTTAAGCAGAGCAAAAGCAGCAGCAGGGTCAGCAGACCAGTCGCAACCAAAACAATTAAAACGCGGTAATGCGCAATTTCCAAAGGCTGATTGTCCAGCTCGACCATCAGCCAATAGGGGGTATTGGTTTCATCACTGATTTTGGCGGCGTAAACATTGCTGCTGTTGAATTTAATCGGGCCGATAAAGCGGGCTTTGGAATCAATTTTGGGCCAGGTTTCTTGCCCTTCAGGGCCAATGTTCAGGCGGTTCATGCCTTTGCTGTCCACAATGGCTGAACGGTTCAGGTGCTTTTCATTCAGCATGTTCTGCATGCTGAAACGGGCCTGATCAAATTGCCATGGATAGTGAATCAGCAAATTTAGCGCGCTTTCTGCAGTCGGCTGGTAGCGGGTTAAAATGGCAATCGCCATCTGCCGCTGCTGCGCTTTGGCCGCATTGGAGGTTTCAGTCATTACCAAAGCTGCACCTACGCATGCCAAAATGGTAATCGGCACGAAAATCAGTGCAATCAATTGTCCATAAGCATGGTTTAAGTGTAGGCGTTTAAAAAGCTTTTTGTTGATATTTGACATGATGCAAGCAGTTTATTCCTTATGCACCGCATATTAGCATGGATTATTTGAAACTGACTGCGCTTTAATCACTTTCGCGAAAAAGCCATTTCAAATGGGTGCAGGAAAAGTCATTTTTTCATACAATAGGCGCACCTCGATATAGGTGCGAATAATGAGTAACACATCCCCTGATTTCCAAGCAGACGATTTTTTGTTAGACCACTATGTAGGAAAGACTCCTTTGGTGCGTCTGCAGCGTCTGGCAAGTCACACTCAAGCAACAGTATTGGTTAAGCTGGAAGGCAACAATCCTGCGGGTTCTGTCAAAGACCGGCCAGCCTACAATATGATCATGCAGGCGGAAAAGCGCGGGAAAATTAAGCCGGGTGACACGCTGATTGAAGCGACGAGCGGAAATACAGGGATTGCGCTGGCGATGGTGGCAGCCATGCGCGGCTATCAGATGAAACTGATTATGCCGGCAAACTCCAGCCAAGAGCGCAAAGACGCGATGCGCGCCTATGGCGCCGAGCTTATAGAATCTTCCAGCATGGAAGAAGCGCGTGATATGGCTGCGCAAATGCAGCAGGATGGCGTGGGGCTGGTATTAAACCAATTTGGCAATCCAGACAACTCAGAAGCGCATTATTTGACGACGGGTCCAGAAATTTGGCAGCAGACCGGCGGCAGAATCACTCATTTTGTCAGCGCGATGGGCACCACGGGGACAATCATGGGGATTTCAAAATACCTCAAAGAACAAAATCCGGATATTCAAATTGTCGGCCTGCAGCCTTCTGAAGGTTCAAATATTGCCGGCATCCGCCGCTGGCCGAAAGAGTATTTGCCGACGATTTTTGACCCGTCGCGTGTCGACCGCATTATGGATATTCCGCAAATTGAAGCGGAAAAAACAGCACGCAAATTGGCGCGCGCTGAAGGCGTCAGTGCGGGAACCTCTTCAGGCGGCGCAGTCTGGGCCTCCATTAAGCTGGCGGAAGAAAATCCTGAAGCTGTGATTGTCTGCATTGTCTGCGACCGCGGCGACCGTTACCTGTCTACGGGCTTATTTTCTGTAGTTGATGCCGATTAATTTCAGGCTTTTGTGAGTGCTTATGCGTTTACCTGTTTTAACTTTTGATATCGAAACATTAACCGATGTGAAGTCTGGGGCGCATTTGTACGGTCTGGATTTGCCCGAAGCAGATTTGAACAGCGCATTGGCTAAATTGCGCCGTCAGGAATCCGGTACGGATTTTCAGCGCCTGCCTTTGCATGAAATTGTCTGCATTTCCGGACTGTGGCTGGATGAACATGGCATGAAAATGTTTTCATTCAGCCGTGAGCATGATTCGGAAGCGGAAATTTTAACAAAATTTTTATCGATCTTTGACAAGCGCCATCCAACCTTAATCAGTTGGAATGGTTCGCAATTTGATTTGCCGGTGATTCTTTTCCGCGCGATGTATCATGGCCTTTCTGCGCCAAGTTTATTCGATCAGGGCGAGATTGATACGCAAAAGCGCTATAATAACTATCAGAACCGCTATCACCAGCGCCATGTCGATTTAATGGACGTGATGGCCATGTTTCATGGCCGCCACTTCATGAAGCTGGATGATGCAGCGCATTTGCTGGGTTTTCCCGGCAAGCGCGGTGACGGCGCTTACCGTGTGCCTGAATATGTGCGCGGGCAGCAGTGGCAGGCGTTGACCAGCTACTGTGAAGGCGATGTGCTGAATACATGGCTGATTTACCTGCGCTGGCTGCTGCTGAAAGGCCAGCTGCAATTGACTGATCATCAGCATCTGGTGCAAAGCACCATCCAGTACCTGCAGGCTTTGCCGCAGCATGCTGAATTTTTATCGGTTTGGCGTGAAACTTCACGTCAGACAGAATTCACTCAATTTGATTTCCCACCCCCCACACATTAGGTCCGCATGAAACATAGAGCCAAGCCCGCAAAAGCCCAGCAGCCTTCTTATATCTTCCAGGTTGAGTCGCTTTCACATGAGGGGCGGGGCATCGCGCATTATGGGACTCATCCTCACCATCCTGCGGATAAACACGGTAAAAAAGTTTTTATCCGTTATGCCTTGCCCGGAGAAACTGTATGCGCGCGCATTACCCACACAGCGAAACGGCTGGAAGAAGCTGACAGCATTGAATTGCTGAGTGACGCGTCTGAAATGCGCGTGACGCCCGCATGCCCGCATTTTGGCGTCTGCGGCGGCTGCAGCATGCAGCATATTCATCCGGATGAGCAAATCCGCTTAAAACAGGATGTGCTGAAATCGCATTTAAGCCATTTTGCAGGATTGCAGCCCGAAGAATGGCTGGCGCCTTTGCGCTCTTCACGTGAAGATTACCGCCGTAAAGCGCGGATTGGCGTGCGCTATTTGCCGAATAAAGACAAACTGATTATTGGATTCCGGGAAAATGCCAGCAATCAGCTGACGTCAATTGACCGATGTTTGGTGCTGGATAAAAACTTTGGTTCGATTACGCGCCTGAAGCAGTTAATCCAAAGTCTAAAGGGCAAAGGGGCTATTGGTCATATAGAATTGGCGATGGGTGATCAGGATGTTGCCTTGGTGATACGCCATACTGAAAAATTAAATGATGAGGATGTCAACCAATTACAGCAATTTGCGTTACAGAAGGGTTGGCAATTGTATTTGCAGCCTGCAGGTCCAGCCAGTTTAGCCCGCATTGATGGCCAGAGCTCAGACATGCGCCTGCATTACCGTTTGGAAGAGTTTAATGCAGATTTTGCGTTCAATCCTTTAGATTTTACGCAGGTGAACTCTACAATTAATCCGCAAATGGTCAAGCTGGCATGTGATTTGCTTGAATTGAAGCAAGGCGAGCGTGTTCTGGATTTATTTTGCGGATTAGGAAATTTTTCTCTTCCGCTAGCGCGCTGTGTTGGTGCGCAAGGTGAGGTCATTGCGGTTGAAGGCAGTGAGGAAATGGTTCACCGCGGTGCAGAAAATGCTGTAAATAATGGCATTGATTGGCTGAAGTTCTATTCACAAGATTTAACAAAAGACTTTTCGCATCATTCTTGGGCAAAAGAGGGTTTTGATGCATTATTGATTGATCCGCCGCGTTCAGGCGCAGAAGAAATTATGCATTATGTGCCCAAATTTGGTGCAAAAAGAATTGTTTATGTTTCATGCAATCCAGCGACTTTGGCTAGAGATGCAGGAATATTGGCGCAGCAAGGCTATCTGCTGAAAAAAGCAGGCGTGATGGATATGTTTACTCATACCGGTCATGTTGAATCGATTGCTTTGTTCGAACAAGAAAATAAGCCGAATGATTTAAGTTATAATGAAGAGTAAAAAAGTAGGAGTAGGGTATGGTCACAGTGCGTGAACAGCTCCCGGGGCGTTTAAATGAACTGTCTCAGGAAGCGACTGTAGAACATGCCGATCAAGCATCGCATGATTTGGCGGAATGGCTGGATCGTGTGCGCGGCTTACTGGGGGCGCCCCTCAAGCAGCTTGAAGAAGTTGCGCGTTTAACCTTGCAAAGAGAGTTAGACTCTACGGTCAATCACCGTTCCAATACCTTTTATACCGGTATTGAAATGGCGGATATTCTGGCGCATCTGCATGTTGATGAAGATACGCTTTCCGCAGCGATGCTTTACCGTTCTGTGCGTGAAGGCGTCATGCCCTTGGATGAAGTGCTGGCAAAGTTTGGCGAACAAGTGCACAGCTTGGTCAAAGGCACTTTGGCAATGGGGAAGCTGTCTGAACTGATTGAGCAGAATAAGCGCCTGGAAGATCATTTTAATAATAATCAGCGCGAACATTTAAGCGGCATCTATAAGATGCTGATTTCAGTGACGGAAGATGTCCGCGTTGTACTGATCAAGCTGGCAGAGCGGACCTATGCATTGCGTGAATTGGCGCAGGCGTCACGCGAGCGTCAAGAGCGTGTGGCGCGTGAGATTCTCACCATTTATTCACCCTTGGCGCACCGTTTGGGCATTGCGCAGCTGAAATGGGAACTCGAGGATTTAGCGTTCCGCTATTTAGCGCCGGAGCGCTATAAAGAAATCGCGTCTTTATTGAATGAAAAGCGCTTAGAGCGTGAACATTACATTCAGTTTGTGATTGATAAGTTGCGCAATGAGCTGGCTGAACATGGCATTGAGGCTGAAATCAGCGGCAGGGTGAAGCACATTTATTCGATTTATCGGAAAATGAAAAGCAAGAATCTGAGTTTTGATCAGCTCTATGATATCCGCGCAGTCCGCGTATTGGTTAAAACAGTGCCTGAATGCTATCACTCTTTAGGCATTGTGCATCAAATCTGGCGCCATATTCCGCATCAGTTTGATGACTATATTACCAACCCGAAAGCCAATGGCTACCGTTCCCTGCATACTGCGGTGATTGCTGAAAATAAATCGCTTGAAGTGCAAATCCGCACCAATGCAATGCATGAAGAAGCGGAGCTGGGCGTCTGTTCGCACTTTAATTATAAAGAAGGCAGCAAAAACACCGATCAGTCGTTCAATCACCGCCTGCACTCGCTGCGCGCCGTGCTTGAACACTATCAGGAGCGCAATGACGCCAGTGCGCATAAAGATGATGAATCTGAAGAGAATTTTGAGCAAATTCAAGATTTCGAAGGTTTTGAAAAAATTTATGTCTTCAGCCGGGATGGTGATATTAAAGAACTGCCGCGCGGCTCTACCGTGCTGGATTTCGCTTATCATGTGCATACCGAAGTCGGCAACAAATGCTATGCTGCGCGGGTCAATCAGCGCTATGTGCCGCTGACCTATACCCTGAAAACCGGTGAGCAGGTTGAAATTTTAACCAAGAAAGACCGCGAGCCGAACCGTGACTGGCTGGTGAATTCTTTAGGCTATATTAAAACAGCCCGCGCGCGCGATAAGCTGCGCCATTGGTTCCGCCAGCAAGACCGCAGCAAAAACTTGGAAGTGGGCCGTGAAATTCTGAATAAAGAATTATCACGCCTGGCTATTCATCCTAAAAGCATTGATTTGAACGATTACTGCAATCACTTCAATGTGAAATCCGGTGAAGATATTCTGATCAGTCTGGTCAGCGGCGATGTCAGCCTGCATTCGTTAATGAATCAGGTCAACCGCCATATGCATCTGGATCAGGATGAGCCTGAGCTGGTGCTGAAGCCGGCCTTGAATCCGCGCGCCAGCCATACGCTGTCTGCGCACGGCATCCTAATTGACGGCTTAGATAATGTAGAGCTGCATGTGGCGCAGTGCTGTCAGCCTGTGCACGGTGAAGCCATTGCCGGATACATTACCCTGAACCGCGGTGTGAGCATTCATAAAGTGGCATGTCCCGATTATGTGCGCATGATCAGTCAGGAACCGGAACGCGCGGTTGAAGCGGACTGGGAAATGCAGCCGACCCGCGGTCAGAGCGTGCAGATTGTGGTGGAAGCCTATGACCGCCGCGGCCTGCTGAAAGACCTGACACAGGTTATTTTCTCCGATCAGATCAACATCCGTCAGGTGAATACCATTTCTGAAGCAGACGGTATTGCCAATATGAAGTTGCTGATTGAAGTGAAAGGTTTGGCGCAGCTGTCGCGTTTGCTGGCCCGTTTAGAGCAGCAGCCGGGCATTATCAGCGCGCGCCGTTTGATTCAAGGCGGCTGATTTAAACTTTTGCATTAAAAAGCCTGCGCAATGCAGGCTTTTTATATTTTTGTTCTTCGGGGGGGGGCTGAAAAACAAACCTAAATATATGATATTGAAAAGGATCAATATATTTTTTGTAAAAAAAATATCGTCAATGCTATAATCCGCGCAAATATGGTATGTGAATTAAAAAGAGTAAGGAAATACAGCGCATGGTGCTATTAAATGTGTCTCAGCTGACAATAAGCCAGGCAGACGGCGTATTTCCTGCCTTAGAATACATTCCTGCGATGCAGCGCCGGCGCTTATCGCGTCTGGCAAAGCTGGCTTTGAATAGCGCAATGCAGACTTTAGACACCCACAATGCCGATTATATCGTTTGGGTGTCGCAATATGGCGATGAAGCAAAAACACTAAATATTTTAGAAGATGTGTTAAGCGAGCAAACCCCTTCACCGACTCAATTTTCAACCTCGGTACATAATGCAATTTCAGGCTTATATTCTATTTTATGTCAGGATGCGACACCTGCGACCAGTTTGGCGGGTTCGTGGAATGATGGTCTAATTGAAGCCTATGCGTGGTTAAAAACAAGGCCAGAAGCTCGTCAGGTTTTGCTGGTGTATTATGATGAAGCCTTGCCAGACATATATATCGAGC
>RRZU010565233.1_pt1 | contig 10077 bp, 8 predicted proteins | sample 2165561 | NCBI WGS metagenome assembly RRZU01 (sample SAMN10456909, study PRJNA506462) | wastewater metagenome | isolation source: wastewater sludge | place: USA: Moscow, Idaho
GGATTGCATCCAGCTTGAATTGTTTGTCATAATGTTTTGCCATAATGAGATCCTCCATTGGTTCGATATATTTATTTTACCATGTTTTATATATTTAGGGATTTCTCATTTTGACTTGTACTATTTATATTCTAACATCAATAGTTGATATGTATATTAAAGGAATGATACAATTTGATTATTCCCGTGGCTCTTGCCAATTGCAGGTCCGTGTTTTTCCTTTACACATATGGTGTTAAAACAGGGATGTATTGTAATGCAGCACGAAAAATTGCAGAGATGAAGAAAGCAAAGATACTTGGTGATTATGGATGCCAGGGGTATGATACCTATGGTCCTTTAAAATTATTAGGAGGAATTTCAAAGGGGCACCCTGATCAAACTGATTTACGAAATGCAATTGAGTTCTATGATAACTTGGAATAGCACCAGAATACTATATCGAAATTATCAGCCTTAGCTAAGTTGAATTTTGTGGAGTAATTATAATGATTATTTACACACAGATATTCGATTATTAGATAGAGTAGAATTTAGCTAAAAGATAGATAAGAATTTATATCTTGATGAGAATCCAGTATGTGCAAAATTTGCACAAGTTGCTGATAAGGTTAAAACTTATAAATACAACTGTTCAAATTGATGGAAGAAAGCAATAAAGAAATAGACAAAATCCAATAAATTCTGTATTCTTTAGTAATGCTGTTTATTCTCATTAAATAATCCTACGAGTTTTTAGAGTTAACTTTAAAAACTTTAAAAAATCGTAAATTGGAATTTTTAAAGGAAAGATATAAGTCTTGAACCCGCCTATATCTTTTTTTATTTTAGATAATACTCAAGGGATATGATACTATATAGTTAACAGAGCGAAAAATTATAATGAAGATAAAGAAAACATAAATAAGTCATGGTTTGCATTTGGAACACTTGTATTAGGCAATTAGAAATTAGATAATTTTCAGGAAAGCTTATAAAGCATGGCTTATAGGCAGAAAGGAAATAATGCCATGAAGAAAAAAGCAATTATTACAGCAATGATTACAATAGCATTAGCAGGCTATGCCATCTATTGGGCTTTCTATGATATTAGCAGACTTCCGACTGGAGAATTGATATCTGAGGTGCAATCGCCCGGTGGTACATATACCCTGAAATCATATCGTACAGATGGAGGGGCAACTACATCCTATGCAATAAGAGGGGAACTCAACTTTAATGCTGAGAATAAGAAACCAAAGAATATCTACTGGGAATACAGAGTTGAAAACGCAGAGGTTGAATGGCTGGATGAAGATACAGTGATGATTAATGGGGTTCAGTTAGATGTTCCGGATGAGAAATATGATTTCAGGAGAAAGCAATGAACGAATTTAGACTTGAAGACGGTGTTATAACAATAAGAAAATATAAGCCGGTTGATTGTGCTGCTATGGCAAAACTCTTTTATGATACGGTGCATACGATAAATGCCATGGATTACACAAAAGAACAGCTGAATGTATGGGCGAAGGAAAGCGTAGATTTGGAAGCCTGGAATCTTTCTTTCTTGAATCACAATACCTTTATTGCAGAAATTAACGGAGAAATCTTAGGATTCGCAGATATGGATAGTGCCGGCTACTTGGACAGGCTATATGTTCACAAGGATTTTCAGCGAAGAGGGATTGCTGCAGCTCTGGTAGACGAATTAGAAAGATGTGCACGAAAATCCGGTATATTGAGTTTTGAAACATATGCATCAATTACTGCAAGGTCATTTTTTGAAAAACAAGGATACACAGTTGAAGCAGAAAACAGAATCATAAGAGATGGAATAACACTGGTAAATTATAAGATGGTTAAACCCTGAAAAGAATGGCACAACTTGCAATACAACTCTGTAAATTGGAGGTAATGAGATGGCAATGCATGAATTTGGAATCATGAGAGAGATACCAAAAGCGGGTTGCAGGTATGATGAATATGTCCCGGAGAAATATGATTGCATATTCATTGATGACGACATTGTTGAAGTGTTTGCAAACGGTCTGCTTGATGTGGACATGCATTGGCATACAATTGATGTAACTGGAAAAGGACTCGCATACTGTGGAATAACTCTTATTCCTCCAGCCTCGCTTGGTTCAGTAATTGATGTAATTGATGGCTTTGATGAGCTTTTGGAACTTCGAGAATTATTGAAGCAGGCTCAGCAACAAAATTTGTATGTGATTCATTTTGGGATATAAAATATGATCGTTATATAAGTTGTGAGTAGTGTATTAGTGTTTGACCAGCAAATAGGAGAATGAAATTAAAACATAAATAGGTTATAATTAAGAAGGCTGGTTTTTATAAAATTAGCTCACTGTCCGTTTTAATGAACTTGCTATATGATAAAATGTAATTTGACGATATATAAAATCTGGGAGGAAGAAAGAAATGGCTAAATTAAATCTACAGACACTTGAAACGAAACTATGGGACTGCGCAGATATCCTGAGAGGGACATTAAACAGTTCTCAATACATGGAATATATATTCGGCATGCTATTCTTAAAAAGGATAAATGACCAATTTGAAATAGAAAGAATAGAGAAAAAAGAAAAGTTTGCAAAGCTTCCGGTAGAAGCTCTGGAGAAAGAACTTGAAAATGCTAAGTCATATAAGAACTTCTTTATCCCGGTGCAAGCGAGATGGGAGAATTTCAAAACACTTAATCTTAACATCGGAGCAGAACTTGATAAGGCATTTAAAGCTATAGAAGATGAGCCAAAAAACGCCGAGCTTGTTGGTGTTCTTACAACAGCAAATTATAACGACAAAGAGAGAGTTCCGGATGCAAAACTGGAACAGCTTATAAAGATATTTGACGCACTGGACTTATCAAATGAAAATCTGGAATCGCCGGACATACTTGGTGATGCCTATATGTATCTTATCAAGAAATTTGCCGATGATGGTGGTGCCAAAGGCGGGGAATTCTATACGCCAAAAGAGATAAAAGACGTTATGGTAAAGCTGCTTAAGCCGCATGAAGGTACAAGCATATATGACCCTTGTGCAGGAAGTGGTGGATTTCTTGTAAGTGCCATAGAGTATGTAAGAGATGTTCAAAAGCAAAACCACAGAAACCTTCAGATATTCGGGCAGGAGATAAACCTTTCGACCTGGGCTATTGCAAAGCTAAACATGCTTCTTCATGAGGTTTCAGGTGCTACGATATGGAAAGGTGATACAATCAGAGACCCAAAGAATACCGAGGGAGCAGTTCTTAAGACTTTCGATATGGTTCTAAGTAACCCTCCTTTTTCACTTAAAAACTGGGGACGTGAGGTTGCTGAGAAAAATGACTTCAACAGATTTAATTATGGAGTAGCGCCAGCTTCTTACGGAGATCTTGCATTTGTTCAGCACATGCTTGCATCATTGAACTCTAAAGGTATCATGGCTACTGTTGTCCCCCATGGAATTCTGTTCAGAGGTGGAGAAGAAGGAAAAATAAGGCAGGGTCTTTTAAATGACGACCTGTTTGAAGCAGTGATTGGCTTTCCGCAGAACCTGTTCTATGGCGCGTCAATTCCGGCAGCAGTGATTATATTAAACAAAAACAAGCCTGAACATAAAAAAGGGAAAGTACTTTTCATTGAAGCATCACAGGGATTCATAAAAGACGGTAACAAGAACAAGCTAAGACCAGAAGACATAGACCACATTGTAAAGGCCTATGAGGCTTTTGAAGATGAAGATAAATATGCCAGAGTAGTTGAATTAGATGAAATCAGTAAAAATGACTATAACCTCAATATTACGAGATATGTAGATACCTCTGAGGAAGAAGAAGAGATTGACATAGAAGAAGTAATAAGCAGAATCTCAGAAAGAGAAAAAGAGCTTGCCGACTCTAAAGAAAAACTAAATGCATTTCTTGAACAACTTGGATTTGGAAGAATATAGGGGGCTGAGAAGATGACGAAGATTAGAGAAGGATATAAAGAAACTGAGATTGGAGTTATTCCAGAGGATTGGGAAGTTTCAAAGTTATCTCAAATACTTCAAAATAGAAGTGAAAAATATACCCCAAATGAAGATGAAGATTTTTTATATGTTGCATTAGAGCATATTGACCAAGAGAGTGGAAGACTAATAGGTATTGGAAAATCTAGCGAAAGTACAAGTACCAAGAGTGCATTCTACAAGAAGGATGTACTATTTGGGAAACTAAGACCCTACTTGAGAAAATATTGGCTAAGTGATATTGACGGTGTTTGTTCAACTGAGATATTGGCATTAAAACCACTTACACACCCAGAATTCGCTTTTTATACAATACAATCAAATAAATTTATCGAAGACATATCAAATAAGGCATTTGGAACTAAGATGCCTAGAACTTCTTGGGCAGATATGAAAGATTATAAGATTCCTCTCCCCCCACTCCCTGAACAAAAACGCATTGCAGAAATCCTATCCACTACAGATGCTCATATTGAAAAGCTTGATAAAATCATTGAAGATTATAAGCTTCTTAAAAAAGGCATGATGAAAAAACTCCTGACTGAAGGTATTGGTCATACTGAGTTCAAAGAGACTGAGATTGGACGGATTCCGAAGGAGTGGGAGGTTAAACCTTTAGGGGAAATTGCTTCAATATGCTATGGGAAAAATCAGAAGGAAATTGAAGATGAGTCAGGTATATATAAAATTCTTGGAACAGGCGGAGTTATGGGTAAAACCAATTCATACTTGTGGAACCAACCCTCAGTGCTAATAGGAAGAAAAGGAACGATTAATAAACCGATGTATATTGATGAGCCATTCTGGACGGTTGACACTCTTTTTTACACTAAAATAAATTACGGTTATTCAGGAAAATGGCTTTATTATTATCTTAATGCCATAGATTTAGCAAAATACAATGAAGCTACAGGCGTGCCAAGTCTCAATTCGAATACATTGAGTAAAATACAAATTGCGGTTCCAACATATTCTCAACAGCTTGAAATAGAATATGTTCTATCTAGTTTGGATTCAAATATAAATTTACTGAATGACGAAAAACAAGATTTTATTCAACTCAAAAAATCTCTCATGGAAAAACTATTAACAGGAAAAATTCGTGTTGTTTAGAGGTGGATATGGATATAAGAAAACTAAACTCATTGATTAGAAAAACTCCGTTTATACTAAAGTTAGCTAATCCACAAGAGGATATTGAATTTACAAATTATAAAAGTTTTAAACAATTTGTCATATCAGAATTTGAGTTTTGGGAAGATTGTAATACAGGCGAATGTGCACAGATTTACAATCAATACAATAATTTGTATTCATATGTTATAAATTATGACCAGCAAATTGACTCTAACCCTAATTTGGATGTAGACGGCTTATATAATACACTGGTGCAACAGATCAATATATTCAACGAGAGGCAAAACTACAATTTTTACTCAAAACAAATCAGTGCAATTAAGATTAAAGAATTTCACAGTATTAATTATTTAAAATCGGATGGCTTTATAAAATACGTCCAAGGCAAAGATTTTAGTGCAAACAATCCGTATATATTTTCAGGTGCAATTGAAGGATACAATCTGGAGAATAATATCCAGACGATGGATGATATCACTTCTGAATCCAGTGCTATTTTTAGAAAGACTATAGATGAATATGTTGCCGAAGTAAATAAAGTTCACACAGATTATTCAGAGAAGCTGGGTAAAATTGATGACAACTATGAAGTCCTTGTCGATGAGACCAATACCTGGAAGAAGTCAACTGAAGATGATTTAACTGCAAGAATTGAATCTTTTAATACTAAGATGGAAGAAATAGAAAATTTATACAATGAGAAATTAAGACTTGAATCACCTGCAAAATATTGGTCAGAACTCGAAGATAAATATAGGAATGAAGGTTTCAAATGGTTACGCGCAACGGTTATTACTTCTGTGATATTAATAGCACTCCTAGTGTCAATACTTTATAATATACCAAACTCACTGAACATAAAGTACGTCGATTTCAATTTTGAATCTCTGAGAAGTACATTGATTTTAGCTGTAATTACATCAGTTGGAGTATATATGCTAAGACTATTTGTAAAAATGGCAATTTCAGCATATCATCTTTCAAGAGATGCTAAAGAGCGATATCAGTTATCATATTTTTATCTTTCATTAATAAACGATAAGGCTATTTATGAGGGAGACAGGTCTATTGTGCTCCAATCTTTATTTAGCAGAGTTGATACAGGATTGTTAAAAGGCGACTCATCGCCAGCATTCCCTATTGATGGTATGCTAAATCAGATTTTTAAAAATATTAAGTAAAAAGAGGTGAATAAATGTCTGGTTTAGGAAATGAATACACCCTTGTAGAAAAACCGGCACTCGACTACATGGTCGATGTGCTGGGGTATGAATATATAAACGGCGAATCACTGACTCCTGAATTTGGCGAAAGGGAGTCTTTTCGTGATGTCATTCTAATAAAACGGTTTAGAGAATCGCTCAAAAGGCTTAACCCATGGATGACTGGAGAATCACTTGATTCAGCGGTAAAGTTTTTTGTAAACAGCGAAGTGTTGGGAACTTCGCTTCTTGAAATCAATGAGAAAATCTACAAAGCTATCGTTGACCTTGATTTTACAGTAACGCAGGTAGTAAATGGTCAGAAGAAGCCACAGACGGTTAGATTCATTGATTTTGAAGAGGTGAACAACAATGAATTCCTTGTCACCAATCAGTATAAGGTTCAAGGGCTGAACAAAGAAATATTTCCTGATATAGTTGTCTTCATAAATGGACTTCCTGTGGTTGTAATCGAAGCCAAGTCACCTTTCAAAGAGGGCGGAGAGTTCGTCAAGGCAGGCAAGAAAGATGCTTTTGACCAGTTAAGGCGATATATGGATGTCAGAGGTGGAGCTGTTTCTGAAGGAGCAGAGAGGCTCTTTCACACCAACTTCATAACAGGGATAATAAACAAATACCATGCATATGCAGGGACCATAAGCTCTTCGTATGACTATTACTTAGAATGGAAAGACCCTTATCCTTTCAAAAAGGAAGAAATAGAAGATCTGGACAATAACGGACAGAATCTGTTTCTCTTAGGGGTTCTTGATAAAAACAACTTACTTAAAATCATGCAGTTCTTCATCATGTTCGAGACTGAAGGTGATATAAGAATCAAGAAGCTTGCCAGGTACCAGCAGTTCAGGGCCTGCATGAAGGCGATGAAGAGAATAAAAGAAGGTAAGGACCCTATTGAAAAAGGTGGGGTTATCTGGCATACCCAGGGGTCTGGCAAGTCCCTTACCATGGTAATGCTCGCACGGATGATTAGAAGAACGCCGCAGCTGAGAGACACAATGCTCGTCATCATTACAGACAGGATTGATCTTGACAAGCAGATTTATGCAACATTCTCAAGAGTGTTCCCGAGCGAGTATACGCTTGCTGAAAACAATCTGGACAAGATACTTACCAGAGCCGAAACAGTTCAGGAGATGAAGGCTCTTCTTAGCATGGCTCAGGCTAAAATAATATGCACTACCATACAGAAGTTCCAATGTGAAGCAGATGAAAATGCAGTTCTGGAAGACTCAAAATCAAAGACTAAGCTGTTCTTTGATAAGGAGATTGAAGTTCTGACAAATAAGCAGAATGTAATCGTATTTACAGATGAAGCTCACAGGAGCCAGTACTCCAATCTGTCCATGAATATGCGTAAAGCGCTTCCTAACGCGACTTTCATAGGATTTACCGGAACTCCGATAGAAAAAGACGACAAAAGCACCTACAGGACCTTCGGACAGCTAATAGACAGCTATACAATCTCTCAGGCTGTTCAGGATGGAAACACGGTCGCCATTGTCTATGAAGGCAGAAAGCAGGACCTTCACATAATTCAGGATCAGCTGGATGATGACTTTGATGAATATTTTGGTAATAAGTCAGATGATGAAAAAGAAGCCATAAAGATAAAATACTTCAACAGGATTTCGCTTGCAGAAGCAGATGAGCGTATTTCTGACATCGCAAAAGACATGCTTATACACTACAGGGATAACAGCTACAAGCTGGGCTTTAAGGCGCAGCTGGTCTGCGTTTCAAGGCATGCCTGCGTCAAATACTACGATGCCTTAAATCTTCACATGCCGGAAGTGTTCCCGGAAAATCCTATTGAAATCAAGGTCATATTCTCTGCGGACAATAACGATGAACCATACATCAAGGATCACAGGACTTCAAAGTCTGAACAGGACACAATCCTCAGCAGGTTCAAGCGGGAAATAGAAAAAGACAGGCTCTGCATCATAATAGTCAAGGATATGCTCCTTACCGGCTTCGATGCCAAGATTGAAGATGTAATGTATCTGGACAGACCTCTCAAGGAACATACCCTTCTTCAGGCAATAGCAAGGGTAAACAGGACCTATGATAAGAGCTATAAAGTGATTGAAGACGGCAAAGAAATAGAAAAATCAAGAACAAAGGCATACGGAAGGGTCGTAGATTACTTCGGAATAACAAGGCACCTCGAAGAAGCCCTTGCGATATTTGACAATGCTGATGTCGGCGAGCCAATGGAAGACATAGATTCATTGTTCAAGAAGATGCAGGATTATAAGGAAGCTGCCATGAGAATATTTGCAGGGGTAAACAAGAGTGATTTGGATGCCCTCATGAATGTCCTTAAGCCGGAGAACAAGAGAGCTGAATTTGAGATGGCTTACAAGCGCTTCGCTGTAGCAGTAAATGCCCTGATGCCTACCCATGTAAGACAGGAAGACCTGAATGACCTTAAATGGCTTTCATATATCCGCGCCGGCAGCAAAGCCAGATTCGAGCCCGAAAACACAATCGACATAAGCGACTGCGGGGAAAAGGCTAAAGAACTCATATCGGCGCATCTTAAGTCCAATGGTGTTTACCAGTGGATTGAGCCGATAACGCTCTTTGACAAGGACTTTAAAGACAAGATTAATAATGGTTCAGATGAAGCTATTGCATCTACAATGGAACATGCTATAAAACACGCGATAAATGTAAAGATGAAAGAAAATCCAATCCACTATCAGTCGCTTCTTGAAAGACTCCAAAAAATCCTGGAAGAGACGGACCTGAACTGGGAAGAGAGAAGAAAACAGCTTGAAGAGTTCGTAGAAAGAGAAATGGACCACGGTGAAGAAGACTTGGCATCCGAGCTGGGATTTACAGAAAAAAGAGAACTGGCTGTTTTTGAAACGATCAAGGCCGAGGTGCAGTCTATGAAAGTTGCATCTGACGTAGCATATTATGGCGGAGACAATGAAAATACAGTGTTCAAAAAGATGACACAGTCTGTAATAGAGACCATTAAAAACAACTGGGTCATAGGATTTACTCAAAATCCTACCCGTATAAATGAGATGGAACAGGAAATCCATTCACACCTTCTCTCAGAGTACTATGATGAAATAGGTGACTATGAAAAAGTTACGCAGATTACTGCCCAGCTGATAGAGCTGGCAAAAATCCACTACAAGGATAAAAACTGGAGTGATGCGAAATGAGACTCTCGTATGATTATGGAACCGAAAAAATAGAATTCGAAGTTATCTTCAGAAACAGAAAGACCCTATCCATTGAGATAGAGGCCCCAAGAAAAATAACAGTGATTTCACCTGAGGGAAAATCAGAAGATGAAATCCTGGAGACAGTTAAAACTAAATCAAAATGGATTGTCCAGAAACTCTTTGAAATACGAGAGATGGAATACAGAAAAAGAGACAGACAGTATGTGAATGGAGAATCATTCATCTACATGGGAAGAAACTACAGTCTTCAAATCGTTTTAGATGAGAAGGCCCTTTTTCCAGAAGCTAAACTTACAAGAGGGAAATTCTGCATAACAACCAGCACCAGAGACCAGGATATAGTAAGGCAGGCACTGGAAAGCTGGTACAAGGATAAGGCAAAAGAGAAGATAAACGAGAGAATAAATTACTATCAGGGACACTTTGATATAAAGCCCAGGAAAGTAATAGTCAAGAGTCAGGAAAAACGCTGGGGAAGCTGCACAAAGGACAATCAGCTCCTGTTCAAC
>RRZU010912487.1_pt1 | contig 10077 bp, 7 predicted proteins | sample 2165561 | NCBI WGS metagenome assembly RRZU01 (sample SAMN10456909, study PRJNA506462) | wastewater metagenome | isolation source: wastewater sludge | place: USA: Moscow, Idaho
TCTTGATATTGCTTATAAAGTTTTGGATTTAAAAGGGGAAGTTATAACTACACCTTTTTCGTTTGTGGCGACTACAAGCTCACTTTTACTTAGTGGTTTAAAACCAATATTTGCTGATATTGATGAAAAAAGTTTAAATCTAAATCCAAATAATATAGAAAAACTCATAACTCCAAATACATCAGCGATACTTCCTGTGCATGTTTTTGGAAATGCTTGTGAAGTTGAAAAAATAGAGCAAATAGCAAAAAAACACAATCTAAAAGTAGTTTATGATGCAGCTCATGCTTTTGATGTGAAGTATAAAGAAAAATCAGTTTTAAACTATGGAGATATTTCAACTATTAGTTTTCATGCTACAAAACTTTTTCATACTATCGAAGGCGGAGCAATAATCACGAATGATGATGAACTGGCATCTAAGATAAGATATTTTATAAATTTTGGTATAAAAAATGCTCAAGAAATACCATATGTTGGTACAAATGCTAAAATGAATGAGTTTGAAGCTGCAATGGGGCTTTGTGTTTTAGATGATATAGAAGAGATAAAAGAAACAAGAAAAATTGTAATAGAAACTTATATAAAAGGGTTAAAGAACTTAGTAGAGTTTCAAGAACAAAATAAGAATGCTACAGAAAATTATAGCTATATGCCGGTTGTTTTTAAAAGTGAAGATGAACTCTTAAAGGTACAAAAAGCTTTAAATGAAAAAGAGATATATCCTAGAAGATATTTTTATCCATCTTTAGATACTTTGGATTATATAGAGCCAAAGCAAGAGTGTAAAATGTCAAGAGATATAAGCAAAAGAATACTTTGTTTGCCACTTTTTGTTGGTTTAGAAGAGCTTGAGGCTATGAAAATTGTAGATATTTTAAAAAGTAGTTTATTATGATAGTAGAAATAAAACAATTTTTTCAAAAAGAGGAAACTAAAAATACTCTTACTCTATATGGAAATCACCTATTGCTTATTTGTATGTTTTTTGCTCCTATATACAAAAAACCAATTACTGTTGCTCTTGCGGTTTTGTTTATAATGTTTCTTTTAAGAGGTGATTATAAGTTTTATTTAAAAGAGGCTATTTCAAACAAGATAGTTCAAGCGGGGATTATTATCTTTTTAGTCCATGCTGTGTGGATGATAGGTTCCGATAATATAAAATTCGGAAAATATATGCTAGAAAATAGTAGATATTTTCTGTTTCCTATTGTAATACTACTTTTCGCGGATAGCTCTTTTTCAAAAAAATTTCTAATGGCTTTTATTTTTGGGATGTTATTTAGCGAAATGCTATCTTATATGATACATTTTAATATTATTCCTCATGCATTTGAGATTTTTGGAAAAATAGTATATGAAGCTCAGGGAGTAGATAATCCAACTCCATTTTTAGTACATTATGAATATAATACTCTTCTATCTTTGGTTGTTGGAGTTCTTTTATATAATCTTTTAGCAAATAAAAATGGACTTTTTGTAAAATTGGCATCTATGTTTTTTATTACTACCGCATCTATAAATATGGTTTTGGTTGGTGGAAGAATAGGGTATGTGGCATATATAGTTGTGATATTGACTACTTTATTTTTAATCTATAGAAAGAATTTTTTCAAAATAGCCCTGCCTATAGCTTTATTAGCTATTGGTATTTTTTATTTTACTGCATACAATAGTGGGGGATTGTTTAAACAAAGAGTTGATAATATCGTTAGTGATTTTGAAAAAATTCAAGAAAATGATATAAAATCATCTATAGGCTACAGACTTGCTATGTGGAAATATGGAGTAGATGTTTTAAAAGATAATTGGCTTTTTGGTGTTGGTACGGGCGATGTTATGCAATCAATTCATGAAGTGGCAATAAATAAAGATATAAAAGCTATGCAACATCATCCACATAATGTGTATATTGAATATTTTGTAGAGTTTGGAATTATAGGTTTATTGGCATTATTAAATCTTTTTTATCAAAATTATAAAATAAAGGTAGAAGATAGAAGTTTAAAGATATATCTATATATAGTTAATTTATCATTTATGATATATATAACTACAAATGAGTTTCCTAGGAATATGATACTAATCTTTATGCTATTAGTTTTAGGATTAAGTAGCAAAAATAAATATCTTAAAAATGAAAATCTCAGATATACAAAAAATATAAAGATTTTTTATATAGTTTCTGTAGTATTATTTATAATAATAGGAATTATGTAAAATAACACTAAAAGGTAAAAAATGATTGATTTTATAGTTGTAGGAAGTGGTTTGGCTGGAGTTGTAGTTGCAGAGCAGATTGCTTCAAAATTAAACAAAAAAGTACTAATAATAGAAAAAAGAGATCATATAGGTGGCAACTGTTTTGACCACAAAGATGATAATAATATTTTAATTCATAAATATGGACCACATCTGTTTCATACCAACCATAAAGAGGTTGTAGATTATCTATCAAAGTTTACATCTTGGGATATTTATAATCACGAAGTTTTAGCCTATATAGATGGTAAAAAAGTTCCAATACCTTTTAATTTTAATACTTTATATGAAGTTTTCCCAAATCAAAAAGCAAAAGCTTTAGAAGCAAAACTTTTAGAAACTTATGATTACAACTCAAAAATTCCTATTCTTGAACTTAAAAAATCTACTGATAAAGATTTGCAATTTTTAGCTGATTTTATTTATGAGAAAATATTTCTAAACTATACTGCAAAACAGTGGGGTATGAAACCAGAAGAAATGGATAGTGCTGTAACTGCAAGAGTACCTGTTTTCATAGGGCGAGATAATAGGTATTTTAATGATAGTTATCAGATGCTTCCAAAAGATGGTTATACTAAAATGATAGAAAATATGTTAAATTATAAAAATATAAAAATTATGTTAAATACGGATTTTCAAGAAATATGTACTTTAAAAGATAAAGATTTTTATCTTTTTGATAAAAAATTTGACGGGAAAGTTATATACACAGGGCAAATAGATGAACTGTTTGATTATAAATTTGGTGATTTGCCATATAGAAGTGTGAATATGCAGTTTGAAACTATTGAAAAAGATTTTTATCAAGAAAAAACAACTGTAAATTATCCAAATGATTATGATTTTACTAGAATCACAGAGTTTAAGCATATTCATCCAATAAACACATCTAAAACAACTATTTTAAAAGAGTACCCACAAGAATATGTAAGAAATAAAAATACACCTTATTATCCAATTTTTACAAATGAAAATCAAAATAAATATAATCAATATTTAGAATATTCAAAAGAGTTTAAAAATCTTATTTTAGTAGGAAGATTAGCAGAGTATAAATACTATGATATGGATGATATTGTAAAAAAAGCTTTAGAGGTTTTTAAGGAAAATTTTAAATGAAAATTTTAATAACAGGTGGTGCTGGATATATAGGAAGTCATACTGCTAAACAACTACTTGAAACGACAAATTATAGAATAACTATTTTAGATAATCTATCAACTGGTAATATTGAAGCTATAAATACTTTGAAAAGTATAAGAGAGTTTGATTTTTTAAATCTTGATTTAAAAAAATTTGATAAAGTAAAAGAAGTTTTAGAGCAAAATAGATTTGATGTAATTATTCATTTTGCAGCATATAGTATAGTTTCAGAGTCTATGCAAGACCCTTTTAAATACTATTTTAATAACACAATAAATACAACAAATTTAATAAAATGTGCAGTTGAAACAGGTGTTGAAAAATTTATTTTTTCAAGTACAGCTGCAGTCTATGGAGATATTCAACAAAATAGTAAAATAAAAGAAGATTTTCCTACAAATCCTATAAATCCTTATGGTATGAGTAAATTAATGAGTGAGAAAATTTTGCAAGATACAAATAAAATTTCAAGTAAAGAGCAAACTGATTTTAAATATGTAATTTTTAGATATTTCAATGTTGCTGGTGCTGATATGTTTTATAAAGAAAATATATTACTCCCAAGAATAGGTGAAAAACATGAGCCAGAAACTCATCTTATACCACTTGTAGTAAAAACAGCTTTAGAAAAAAGAGAAATTTTAAATATATATGGAGAAGATTTTGATACACCAGATGGTAGTTGTATAAGAGATTATATTCATGTAGAAGATTTGGCAAATGCACATATTGAAGCTATCTCTTATCTTGAAAAAAACGATAGTGATATATTTAATTTAGGATATGCAAAAGGTTATAGTGTAAAAGAGATTGTAAATAGTATAAAAAACATCACAAATATAAATTTTAAAACTCAAATTGTAGGAAGAAGAGAAGGAGACCCAGCTTTTTTGGTAGCAGATAATAATAAGATTTTAGATAAAATGAAGTGGAAACCAAAATTTGATAATTTGGAATTAATTTGTAAAAGTGCTTTTGAGTGGGAGAAAAATTTAAATGTTTAGTATAATTTTGTTTGATGATTTAAAACCAAAAGGTGGACCATCTGGATATTTATATAATTTAAAAGATAGTATAGATGAAAATGGATTAAATAATATAAAAATATTATATAAAAAAAATAGAAAACTTGGGACATTAGAAAAAATTAAACAAATATTTAAAAATGAGTTGAAACTTTCAAATATTTTTAAAATTAATAGAAAATTAAACAAGTATAAGATTTTCATAAAAAATAACTTTAAAGATATAGAAAAATCTAAAATATTGCATTTTCATTCAACTTTAGATTTATACTATTTTTCAAAAGTATATAACTTAGATAAGCATACAGTATTGCTAACTTCACACTCTCCTGAACCAAACAATGTAGAGCTGTACAAATCTTTAATTTCAAAGGGATACAAACAAAATAAAGCGGAAAAAAAAAGATTAAGATATGAAGAAGCAGATATATATGCTTTTAGAAATGCTGATTTTTTGATATTTCCTTGCGAAGGAGCAGTTTCTCCTTATAAAGAGTTTTTTAAGATAAACAGTATAGATAAAGAAAAACTAAAATATATAACTACATCATCAAAACCTTTAATTCCAATTTTAAATAAAAAAGAGTTTAGAGAAAAATATAATATATCAATAGATTCTAAATTAATATGCTATGTTGGAAGAAAAAATGAGATTAAGGGGTTTGATATTTTTTGTAAAATTGCTGAGAAATTAAAAAACAATAAAGAGTTCTTTTTTGTAAGTGCAGGTACTGGAGATATTGAAGCTCCTAATTGGAAAAATTTTATAGATATAGGCTGGACAAATGACCCAGCATCGTTGGTAGAAGCTTCAGATATTCAAATTATACCAAATAGAGATACATATTTTGATATAGGAGTAATACAAGCATTATCTATAAACAAACCTATACTTACAACTAATACTGGAGGAAATAGTTATTTTTTAGATAAAGATTTAAATATATTTTTTGCAGATTATAGCAACATTGATAGTTTTATCAATATTTTACTTGACAATGAGATATATAAAAATAATAGTAAAAATATAGATTTTTACAACAACTATTTAAGTAATAGAGATTTTGCTAAAAATTATGAAAAACTCTATTTGTCTTTAGTTTAACACTATTTTAACTTGTTTCTAAAATCTCCCTCATTTTTTCAAATTGAGTAGATAAATCATACTCTTTATCTGCTTTTTCTTTTCCTCTAAGAGCTAGTTTCTCTCTTAGCTCTTTATTTTCATAGATAAGTTTTAGTTTTTCATATAAATCATCGCTATTCATAGTTTTAAAATGAAGCCCAGTTTGCATATGAGTAATGCTTTCAAGTGGTCCACCACTATCACTTCCTAGTACACAAGTGCCACATCTCATAGCATCCATGATAGCCATACCAAAAGTCTCATTATCTGTTGCAAGTACAAAACAGCTGCTTATTTGTATATAGCTATTTGCTATTTTAGAAAATCCTGTAAAAATATCATTTGGGTAGTTTTTTACTAAATTATCATAATACTCTTTGTTGTTTGCAGGTCCTACTATTATTGCTTTGGCATTTATGCCATTTTCTCTTAATTTTTGAACAGCTTCCAAAATTATATGAGTACCTTTTCCAAACTCTACTCTAGCTACATTGCATACCAAAAACTCATCTTTTAAAGAGTGTTTATTTTTTAGTTCTATTTTAGTTTTTTCATCTATCATCTTTGGCTTATCAACCCCACTATACCAAGTTATGATTTTTGGTCTTACATCTTGTGGTATAAACTTATTAAGTTGTTCGCTAACTTTTGCAGATATTCCAACTATTGTTGAGATATTTTTATATAAAAACTTATGATAAAAATCATCTTTAAACCTTGTCATATGCATATTTCTAGTTTGCACAATTTTTGGTTTTTTCTTTGATACAAGCTTTGCTAAAACAGTTACAGGAATATCTTTTGTCCAATTTAGATGAACAATATCTATATCATTTTCATCTATAATCTTTGCTAGTTTTATAAAGCTATATCTTCCTAACTCAAAAAAAGGGATACTCTCTTGTAAAAACATCTCTTTTAGTTTTGATTTTTTGTTTACAACAGCTTTTAAGCCCAAAGTTTTTGTCAAATCTTTCATATGAAGTTCCAAGCCACCAAAACTGGGAGAAAAACAAACCTCTAAAATATTTTTTTTCATACTAACTCTTTTTGTGTTTTTGTTCAAATTTTCTTGAAGCTTCTAATATTTCTAAATCATCAAGTTTTATAAAAGCTCTCTCTTTTTTATTTAACTCTTTTGCTTTTTTATACATTTTAAGTGAAGCCATAAAACCTCTAAATCCAATAGGAGAAAAAATAGTTAAAAATAAAAACAGATAGTGATTTAAAAGTAGTGAGCTATTGTGAAGATTTTTCCATACAAAATAGTTTCTATTTCTTTTACTCAAAATCTTTGTTTTTGTGCTAACTTTTGAAGCAATTGTCCCACCCACTTTATGATAACCTGTAACATCAGGTGCATAAATACAAGTTTTGCCTCTTTTTAAGCCTCTATATGCAATATCTGAATCATCATACATGTAAGGATCTAAATTTTCATCAAAACCATCTAACTCTATAAAATCTTCATATTTTAAAAAGAAATATGCTCCTTGAGCTCCAAAACTAGCTATATTTAGCTCATTTTCTATGTTAATAAGCTCATCTTTATAGATGTTTTTTGTAAATCTAAAAAAACCTCTTTTAAATGTAAGTAGCTTCACTCCATCTTGTTTTTGTTTTGTAAAATAGCTAATTCCGTTGCAAGTTATACAAAAAGGCTCTGCTTGAAGATATTTTATAGTATTTGTAAAAAAGGTTTCATCTAGTAAAACATCATTATCTATGTTTAATATGTAATTTATCTCTTCTTTGTTGCTTAATATTGTAGCTAGAGAAACTCCATAGTTTCTAGCACTACAAATACCTTGTTTTGGATTTGTAGCAAATATCAAAAAATCATAATCCCTTTGGCACTCTTTTAAATACTCCAAAGAGTTATCGCTTGAATTATCATTTATTACTATTAGTTCAATTTTGTTATAAGCTTTTTCATTTTCTAGAGTTGCTTTTATAATCTCTAAATTTTTAATCAAAAAATCTCTTAAATGATTTTCTCCATTTAAAGAAGGAATTACTATACTTATATTTATCTTTTTATTCACTATTTTCCTTTGCTACTGTTTTCAATAATTTTACTATTTTCATCAAATGAAATTGTTCTAAAACCACCCAATCCACTCAAATCATTTCCACATACAAACATATCTTCTTTTATGTTAAATATTTCATAAATAGAGCTATAACCCAAAAGTTTAGCCAAAATATTTGAGATTTGATAGTGAGAAATATAGGAAAAATCACCAAAACTATCCTTTAAGTTGTTTGTAGTATTTATGCTATATATAAAAAAAGGAACTCTATAAATAGAGCTGCTATCTAACATACCATGCCCTTGCCTAGCACTATCTCCAATATTTGTTGCATGGTCTGATGTAAAAACAACATATGTGGGTCTTGAAGTTTTTTGCTTTAGTGTAGTTATGATTTTTTCAAGTACGCTATCTGTATAGCTCACACTATTTATATAATCTATTGTGTTTTGCTCTAAATTATTTGTGTTTTCTTTACTAAATGGTCTATAATCTTGTGGGATATATTCTAAAAATGGAGTATGAGAAGCTCTTTGATGAAGAGTTATGAAACTTGGTTTTGAAAAATCTACACCATCTAATCTATCTGCTAGATTTTCATCCAAAGCATTTTCATCTGTGCTTTTTGTATAGTAAGAACCATCTTCTAGAATATCAAGATATTTTGTACACAAATAGTTTTTAATACCCTTTAGTTCACTTGCTGCTTGAGAGCTATAAAAATATGTACTAAAGCCATTTTGTTTAGCCATCTTAAATAGACAACTATTTGCTGATAATATCTGAGGTAAACCATCTGGTCTTTTTATCATATTAAAAAAACTAGGTATCGCAATAGCTGTTAAAACCCCGCTTCCAATACCTTTTTTATATATAAAACTTTCATCGTTTTCTAAACTTTTTAAAAAAGGAGTTGTATTTAGAGGGTAATCATACAAAGACATATAGTCTCTTTGAAGAGACTCACCCATAATTACAACAATATTTATATCTGGGTTTGTAGAGATTTTATGGGGTGTTGCTAAAACCTCTTGCTCCAAACCACTTTTTCCGCTTAGTTTTTTAGGCAACACACTACCAAAAAGATTTGCTAGAGAAAGAGTTGTGTTTTTGAGTATATAGTGTTCAAAGTTTGGATTGCTGTTTTTTTTATAATCATCTTTTATGTATATTCTAAGTGGTAAAAAAAGCATAGCTAAGATTAAAAAAAGTGATAGATGCTTTACTTTTACTCTTTTTTTATCAAATCTTTTTATAAAAAATATTGATAAAAATATAAGTAGTAAAAAAAGAGTTGTAGGAAGAACTGCTATGCTTAAAATAGATTTAAAAGTAACAAAAACCTCTTGAAACTCTACAAAAAATAGCATATATTCAAGTGGAAATATCCAAGAACCATAGTATGAAAAGTGAACCAACTGAAACCATACAAATAGTGAAAATATAGAGTATATTATAAAGATAGCTCTTTTATTTACAATAGAAACTACTAAAAGATGTATTAAAAACTGTTCAAAAAAGCTTTTAAATGTAAGGTTAAATATCAAAATATCGTTGTAAATTCTATAAAACTGCTCAATTGATATAAAAACTAGAGTAAGAATTAGTGCTAAGAAAATATTATTTTTAAAATCACTCCAAAAAGCTTTCATAAATTCCTTTCAAAATAAAGTTAATATTGTACTTTTTTAGTAGTTAAATATAAATTAAATAGTTTTTTAGCTAAAATATATACTATTTTTTTAAAGGAAAATATTTTTTGATAAAAACGAAACTAAAAATAGATGAAAAAAAACAAGAGTATAAAGATTTTTTAGAAAACATAAAAGAGCATTTTGCAACTAGTAAAAACTCTATTCATAAAGCAAGAAATGAGATAAAAGTTATAAATCATAAGGGAGTGGATTTAGTTGTAAAATCTTTCAAAGTTCCAAACTTTTTAAATAGAGTTATCTATACTTTTTTTAGAAGTTCAAAGGCAAAAAAGTCGTATGAATATGCTATAAAAATAGCTGATTTTACTCCAAAACCAATAGGATATATTGAGTTTTATGAAAACACTCTTTTGGAAAATAGCTACTTTGTGAGTGAAAAGTTTGATTATAGTTTTACTATACGAGAGCCACTTTTAGATGTAAATTTTTCAAATAAAGAGAAGATATTTAAAGCTTTTGCAAAATTTAGCCACTCTTTGCATGAAGCTGAGATTTATCATCTTGATTTTAGCCCTGGAAATATACTTATAAAAGAGCAAAATGGTGAATATATTTTTAAAATCGTGGATATAAATCGTATGAAATTTAGACCACTTTGCAACAAACTAAGAATGAAAAACTTCTCAAAACTTTGGGCAAAAGATGAAGATTTGAAGGTTATCATAAAAGAGTATGCGAAAATATCTGGTGTAAATGAAGATATTTTGCTTCAAAAAGCACTAAAATTTTCACACAAACATAAAGCAAAAATAAATTTTAAAAAAAGA
>RRZU010846940.1_pt1 | contig 10076 bp, 11 predicted proteins | sample 2165561 | NCBI WGS metagenome assembly RRZU01 (sample SAMN10456909, study PRJNA506462) | wastewater metagenome | isolation source: wastewater sludge | place: USA: Moscow, Idaho
AAGGAACTGCGCCTGGTGCTCGGAGAGCTGCTGAATGTGGCCCTCATTGGCTTTGCCAACTGGCGCGACGAGGATGAGCGGTCATCTCCCCTGCCCCCAACCTTTGACCATCTCTTCGAGCTCGGCATGGCCTGCATAGACAGCCCCGGCCCGGACCTGCCTCGCAGTTACCGGCGACCTCTTCACTAACCGTCACACACGTACCCTCCCCTTGCAATCGGACCCATAAGTGGGTCTTTTATTTGAAATTTTTGGTAATGTGCAGGGGTGCCATTTGATCAAGGGAGTATGGTAGATGGACGTAGTTGGTAGCAGCGATTTATCGGTTCTTTCCCCCACGTCCCCGTTGCTGGTCACGGTGGACGGCGATTCTTTTGCCCCCTCATCGGTAGCCGAGCTTGTGACTGGGTTAGCCCGTTATTTTCGAGGTCTGAATGTGAGCGTGTCCTGGCTGGACGTCGGGCTTGACCAGCATTTCAGTATGCCGGTGCAAGTTGCGTCAGATGGCAGTGCTCACTGTCTGGTTGGCGATCAGTGTGAGGTCGATTTTGACCACATCCTCTCGGCTACCGGCCTAAATTTCTAGCAAGTTTGTTCATGGGACTTGGCCGGGCATCACCCGGCCTTTTTTTATGCCTGCCTGTCCTGCTGTACCTTTTTCCCCTATTTCATCTCCCTGGTAGCTCAGCGTCGTATGTCTTGCCGTCCGTCGAGGAAACCGGCGGTCTGCCTAATGGTCAAGCGACCGTCAGCACCCTTTCCCCAGCTCTCTGACGTTCCCACTTTGCATTGCAGTACCCACTGGTCGGCGCTTAATAATCATGCGCTCATAATTATCGAAACGTTTGAAAACAGATAAAAACGCCAGTAGTATCGTTTTAGAGATTGCTCAGTTTGGAATCACCGATGAACGCGCTAGACACCACTCAGCCTGCAGCGGAACGAGACGCCATTGCTTACTTCAAGGCGATAGGCCGTGAGGCAGTAGAGCAGCAGTACGAAGCGTTGAGCAAGGTAGCAAATACCCGGTTGCGCGAGCGGGTTTCAGATTACGGCAGTGTGCCGGTCAGCTTCACCGCCTTTGACTTCCTGACGGAAGAAGAGAGGAACCTTCGTCACACCCTGCTGCTTGGCATGATGCTGTGCATCGACGAGGCCGCAGAAGCACGGCAGCGGATTGCCCAACGTATTGCCCAGCGCCGCGCCCGTCGTGCCGCCTGATTTCAATAGAGGAGACGCACTATGGCTCTGTTTACTGTCGTCGGTATGAATCGTATCACCCGCTCACATAGCATCACCGTGGTAGAGGCAGGCACCCGAGAAGGCGCATACACCCTTGTCGCCTTGATGGGCGATCAGCAGCTGGTCTTCTGTGCCGAAGGGGACTTGCGTGGCTTGCTGAAGCTCAATGATGGGCCGGTAGATAGTCAAAGTTGGATCGACTCCATACGAGAGATTGACCCAACTATTGAAGACCGGCTTCGTCTTCGTCTTTACGCGATGGGCTACCTGATCCCAACTGTGGATGGCTGGTACACCTGGGTAGATGAAGACAGCATTCAGGGCTCGCTGGTGTTTCCGACCCTCTATCGCGCCATCCGTCATTGTGTTGACCGGTTAGGCGTCATCCTGCCATCTCAATGGCGCTCTCTTGATATTGACCCTGACCCGGAGCAGATGGCCCTCCTGACCGCACACATGGACAAGCTCGGCCTTTCCTTCATTGCGGTAAATGGCTGGTACACATGGAGCAAAGGAGATTCGCTGGAGATTCGTCTTGGATTCCCTACCGAAATACAAGCTATGCGCCACTGCATTCAGAACCAACACATCAATTTGCTGGATTCGGAGGACGACGTCGTGCGCCCAATCCAGCTGCGTGTCCTGCGCGGAACGTGAGTATCGCCACCCCTTACCGAACCTGAATCCATTACCAAGGAGTTACCATGACCAAGCTCTTCACCGTCGTCTCTATCGAAAGCGAATTTGGCCGTCAAATCTACACCGACCTCGTACATGCTGAATCGAAACATGACGCTTTTACCCTCGTGGCCCTCAAGCGCCACAGCGATCTCATCATTTGCGTTGAGGGTGATGTTGACCAGAGTGAAACAGCCCTGATGGCTGGCTACGATCTCGTCGCGTGTGATGACTGGCTGAATGGATCTGTTCCGCTCACCGAACCGCAAGCGATAGCCCTGATTGAGGAGTTCAAGACTCTCGGCTTCTGGTTTGTCGAAGAGGACGGAGGCTTTGGCTGGGTGGGTCAGGACGGCTCGGAAGGCGGTGAGAACTACGGCTCGTTGCTGCAAGCGATGAAAGAGTGCATCAGTGATAACGGCCTTGATCTGACCGTGGGGAACGAGACTCCCGTGCCCACCTCTGAGCCCGTGAACGAAGTTCCAGCTACCACCAGCGAGTCGGTGGTTGCAGACAAGCTCTACACGGTTATCTCAATCGACAACGACACTGGCTTTACGAATGCTGACCGGGTGGTGGCTGCCTCGACCGATGCCGCCTTCACGCTGGTAAGTATGCAGCGCCGCTCGGTAGATCTGGTGATCTGTGTCGATGGGATGCTGGTTGAAGATCAGAACTGCGCCTACGCCGGGGACGGTTCTGTAGACAGTGACACCTGGCTCGGCCTGTCCGAGCATGACCAGGCCACGCTAGATATGGTGCAGGCGCTACTGGAGAAAGAGGGCGTCATCTTGACTGAACTGGATGATGGTAAGTTTGTATGTCATCCCAGTGATGAGGAGCCCTATGAAGAAGCGGCTTACGAGAGTCGCGCCAAGGCCCTTGCGGACGGGGTATTTAACTACGACATCGTTCTGCTCGAAGTTTGATGCTGTCAGCCGTCGCCCACCAGCCCCGCACAGAGCGGGGTTTTTCATTTGCACGGTAGGGTGTTGCAGCTGATGAGCTCTTCAAATCTGGCAGTCCTTCACGGAAAGCGCGATTTGGCTCTAGGAAAGGTACGGTCAGGACAAGGTGGTGCCGTAAGCATTAGCTAAAATAACACTGTTATTTTGCTTCGGCGTCAGCTGCTGGGGCTTAACTTCCCCCACGGACTGGTCGGCACTTTTAGGAAATTAACACTGTTAATTTTGGATGGCCCAAGGCTTAGCCATGTCACGCAGGCATTTTACAAATTAACACTGTTAATTTTGGATGGCCAAAGGCTAGGCCAGACCAATGCCTTCTAAAAAAATCCGTCGAAGACAACCAGGAACCAGCGCGTCGATCTGATTTTGCCAGCAGGGTAGGGGGTTGAAACGGGTGGTATGGGCCGGGTGCCCGGCCCGAGAAGGTCACTAGGCTAGAGCTGCTTCTTCGTAGTCAAAGCGCACAATGACTGGCTCTCCCCATATGAGTGCGAAGGTGTCAGCCAGCTTGGCCCTGAAACCCTCGACTAAATCAGAGCGCTCCTCTTCGTCAACAACGCACAGATCCAGCAGGTAATCGCCCTGTGCGGTGAGCACCGCATTTTCGCTCCCAAGACCCACAGAGGGATCCCCTTTGGTGGATAGGAACACCTCTTTAATTATGTGACCTTTCATCTGCGGCTCTCTATCTCTTGTGTCGGTGAATGATGTGAACAACGCACCGGTGCGAAGTGCCTATGCGGTACCTTGGGTGCAAATGTTGCCAGTCATTTTGGCCTCAATTTCTATGTCGCTGCCGATGTCCTTGCCGGACTCTATGATCTGACTCAAACCCAGTAGCGACGCGGCTTGCAGGGATATTTATATCATAAAAAACAGTTCTCTTTTAAGTCGTAATCGGCTACATTTGAACCAGGTCAGCACCCCGCTGACGTCTGACCCAAGCAGCCACCCAAGCCGGGATGGAGCAGGGAACGAGGAGAGAGTTATGAGCCAGATCGCTATCCATTTACGTGACGATTCTTACGCACCTGTATTTTTCCAATACCCGCAGCAAACCAGCCCTCAACCCGCATTTTTAGAGTTTGACCCATCAAGTCCTGAGCTCTTTCTGAAAGCCGACTATAGCGGTGAGATTGGCCCCGCACTGCCTGCTGATGTGGCTTTAGGAAAGTTGGTGCGCTTCTACATTCATTCCTTCGCCAGCCGGGACAGTCTTCTTTCACTGGCAGACGATGAGGACTTGGCCGCGATGCTGACCAATGTTCGCGACCACTACCGGATTGTGTGGAACGGAAACAACTATGTGGGGCAGTGCGATCTGGATGAAGACTGGCAACAGGGCATCATTGACTACTTGGAGCACAGGCTTATCGCAGAAGAGGTGTGGCTGGCATCTGACTGGCTTGTTGGCGAAAACGTGATTGAGGGGGTGGTTGAGCACGGTAGCTTCGCAAAATATGCCGCCGCTGAACTGGAGAGGGCACAAACGGTAATCCTTGGCGACATGGAAGAGGCCGTGGTGAGAGCGGTTGAGATAGAAGTAGAGCATTACATTCGCCGTATGAGTATGCCCTCTGCAGCCATCAAGACAGCCGCAACACTCTTGGTCGAGTACAACAGTAGCCTCTATGCCAGTGTGCTTGAGGATTACAACCGCCAGTTCGAGCAGGACGTTAGCTCGTAAATCAGAAGGAACGAAGACATGGGTATCAAAAAGAGCATTCAACTATCAGAACAGGCCGTTGCCTACGTGCAGGCCCGCCAGATGAGTAGCGCTGACGAATCTTCGGAGTTTCCGAGCTTAAGCTGGAGCAGTGCCCTCAATGGGGCCACCGCCGATCTCTCGCGGCTGCTCGGCCAATTGGTGCCGGATCTTGATGACACCACCTGGGTTGAGCTGTTCAACGCCTATGCGGGACATTATTTTGGGGGGCCTACCATTGCCCTGTTCCGCTTAGCGTCGGACGTGATGGATCTGTACGGGGTCATCAGCATTGACGAGCTGGAGCCGGAGATTGCAGCAGCTGTGCGCCAGCTGCACGCCCTGAGCCAGCCCCAGCAGTATGCCGCTTATGAAATGGCGCGGGTGTTTTGGGCCCAGTCCCAGAGCCTGACAGGGTCGTTGTCAGAAAACCTAGCCGCCGTCCGCGCAAAGCTGTAGAGCGATAGGCTGTCCTCACCGGAGGGCGGCCTTTTTCTTTCCTCGCTTTTTTCTCCCCTCCGTTTTCCCCAGTTCTTCAAGACATCTGGATTGCTCACCGGGGCAGGTACCCGTATCGCACGCCCGCTTCCATCTCCATCAACTCCTTGTCCGTCGGCCACATCGAGATCGGTATCGACCCCGCTCATCTCCTCATCGAGGTGATCACCCCGGTAGAAAGTTCGCTGCCTGGTACCGGGGGAGGGGGGGAGTCAATGTGGTGGGCGGACTCGCACATTTGCCTGTCCAGGTAACGCCCTGCCGCCCGACGGGGCATCGACCAGGTCAAGGCTGCAGCACGTTGTCCTTGCAGGACGCGCAGAGCGTTTTTCAGGGATTACCGGGCTCCCAACCGGCGTAGCACCGGGGTGGGGGCCCGGAGCTCGCCAGGCCACCGGGTGTGAGAAAAATGTGGATGTCCGGCAGAGACATCAGGTCTCGAGTGCGGACTTTCAGCTCCCAGGTCAGTGTGCTGGCCACATCCTGTACCAACCCGGTTGAGGAATTTGGTCTGCGTCGCAAAACACGCAAGAGGGCGCGTCTTCGCATTGCATGACGGCGCTTGATCCGGGTAAACAGGAGACGCCTATAACAACAGCGACCAGCTAAGGATCGCGCAATGACTATGTTCATCACTTACCCTCACCGCGTCCCCGCCACTAATGCACCGCTCTACTGGTGCTCCTCTGATGAGGCATCCCATCGTTTTACCTATCTGCAATTTTGCCCCAACCCGAGCGCGGGCGAGATAGAGATAGACGCTTCCTACGCGATGGATGAAGGTTTCTCGGTCGCAGCCTTTAACGAGATGTACCACGGATCGCAGTTGTGCTTTCCCATCATTCCCAACGCCACCCTGTCCAGCATCAAGGCGCTGGCCCATGACTCCAAGCTGGAGGCCATGCTTCAACGCATTGCTGATGCTTACACAGACGAGAAGCGCGGTAGTGAATGGTGGGGAACATACCCCGGCCTGCCGGAGGGGTTTGAGAACGAGGTCATCGACCATCTGGCAACGGTGCTATCGAAAGATGCTTTTAAAATGGTCCCGGCCCATGAGTACGTGGAAGGGGGCAACCTGGAACTCTTCATTCTGACAGATCTGGGGTCCATTTCTGCCTATTCGGAGCAGCTGGTTGAGCTGGCCGAGCACGAAAAAGTGATCTTGGTTGGCGATGTGGAGGAAGCGGTCTGCTCGTGGTGTGCAAAGGAAGTTGAGCGTGAGATAGCGGTATTTGCTGACCCTGATGAGACGTTAGACATGCTGGTATTCATCATGCGCCGCCATGACATGAAGAAGTATGGGTACCTGCGCGAGCTCTACAACGAAAAATACCCGGATCACGCCGTCACACTGGCCTAATCGCACACATCCAATTCCGCAATCCTCTCTCAAGCACCAGTACGAAGCGATCACGGCTGGAACCACCATGGAGCACCGCATGGCGCTGAAGTCCGCGAACGAACTTGAGCTTGGCTTCTTCATCGCCACCTTGCTGGAGTTTGCCCGCGACCCACGCATGGGCGGCCATCAGGCACACAACTGTGGCTTGGTATCGGGTTCATGGGATGTGAAAACCTGGCCTGCCAAGGCACTTGCGCCGATCACCATAGGGCGCATCGAATTTGACAGCAACGGTTTCCGCCTGCAGGGTGCCGACCTTAAGCAGGCATACCAGAGCTGGTGCGATGATGCGACCAGCTACTTTGCCAAGGCCATTGCCAAGACCACTGTCGCTGCGTAATTTGAGCCGGTTCATCTCCACCTTTCGAGGTGGTAAACGACCATTTTGGTAAGACTAGCCAACGCTCTCTATTGAGGCATCTCCCTCTCGCTGAGGGTCCATAGTAAAAGCCCGGTCTCATCAGGCCGGGCACTTTTCCCGCTCTAAAGCTCTCTTATACCAAGCTACCACCGCGCTTACCGGATAGGGGGGCCTTCGCCCGAGAGACCCTTGCCGCCGGGGTGGTGGTTTACCTGGTGAACCGGTGAAGGCAGATCTGCCCGTCCACCATGGACAACGGATGCTAAAACCGATGTCTCCCACCGGTGACTCGACCAGGCCATGCCCGCAGCTCCCCTGGTACCGCCGCTGTAAGGGTCGGTAAAGTCCTGCGCCCACATTATCAGCCCGGCAGGCATCGCTCACGTCCGACCCGCAGACCTGCGTCGCACCAGGGTAAATTTGGTAAATGGTGCACCGGGTTTCCACGCAGGACATTTTGCCTGCCAAATCGCCGTGAATCCGCGTCGCGACTGGCTTCGCACCGGGGTGGGAACCCGGAGCTCCGGGGTAAATCGGGCAAGTGGTGCACCGAAAAAGTCCTGCACGGATATTGATGAGGTAAAGCGGACATCAGCCGCCAGGTCAGCGTGCTGGCCACGACAGAACGCACGTCCGTCGGACATCCCGGTGCCGCGCTCAAGGTGGCCCCCGGACATTGAGGGTGGGTCTATTCAGGTCCAACCTGGTTCAGATCATCTCAAGTACCAGTCATCTTGGTAATATGTCGTTAATTTCATCAGCACATTGGCCGCCTTGCGGCTAATCAGGAGCTATATGGACGACTTAGACAATACCGTTACCCACGGGCACCTTCGGGCGGCAGGGTGGGACACCAACCAGTGTTGCGATCACACCAAGCATTTCAAGACTCACTTCGTGTACGTGGTGGACTATCGGACATCAAACATGAGGATCGTGTCTCTCACCGACCAGCAACTAGAGGAGACCCGCGCCCCTGATTTGCTACCTATCTCGATGCCGAGCGCCTACATCGCCAACATGATGCTAGAGGCGAACAAGGCTGATGCAGACCCCGCCCAAGCTGAGATGTTACCCGTGGCTGTCACTCATTACGTGCGGCTATCGAAAGTCTGTCAGGATTGGGTACAGCAGGCCGAGCCAGGCGACCGTTTGCACCTCTTGCTCAATATCTATGCGGAGCATGGTGACAGCAAAGGCCGGTTACGACCTGCAATCTGTCAGCCCCAAACCGCAATGCTGAGCGTGGACGATGTCACTGAGATCAGTGCTGCCATCTATCGGATGGATAGACAGCATAAGCCGGAATGGTTTCCCCGAGCGCATTGAGCCAAACCGCGATCGGTCCCTGGGAGACTCCTGGGAGCGTTGATGAAAAAGTCCGTGCCGGACAGTGCGCTCTCGAGCGCTGACTTCAGCCGCCAGGTCAGCGAGATTGCACCGGGTGTGCGCAGTCCCGTCGTCTGCCCTGGGGGTTACGACGGGGCAGGTTGCCGTGGTCCGCGGACATTGAGCGGCCCGTTTCCCTGTCAGGCCCGGCCGACGACCCGCGTCGCACCGGGGTCAATGCCAGGAGCTCGGTTGTCAACCTGGTCGGTGCAGCACCTGCTTGTACTCGAAGGACGTTGAGAACGCCCTTTCCTGGTATTACCCGGTTCCCGATCGGCGTCGCGCCAGGGAGCCGCGCGGGAGCTCCACACGCCACCGGCTCGTAAGTACCGCTGTCGTCCATGACGGACAATGCGACGGCTGGGCTTGAACTGGCGACGCAGTTATTTCCAACAATGATGAATATTTAACACGGTGTCGAATACTTGTGTCGGCGTGAAAGATTCATGTGATGGCGTTTAAATTAGGTGTTATAAATGAGCGCAAAGCCCATGAGCCGTAGGGACGTCGCGCATATTCATGGAGTTACATCGACCGTTCACCCGCGTAGGGTGTGCATTACTGGTCTTCGTGCTGCCACAATTAGCAGGCGTGTGGCTGGCGAAAGATTCCTATCAGGATGAGTTGCACCGGCGCATTGAACGGGCCGCCTCGGAGTCGGTCGCCATCCTCGACGATCTGATCCTGACAGCCGAGCACAACAACCTCACCTTACTCCCTCTCTTGCTCCGTCCTTGCAGTGATGCTTCAACTGCGATGCGTCTGATTGCCGGGAAAGAGCCCTTTGTCCGCTCAATCAATCTGCTGCGCGATGAGGTCATCTACTGCTCGTCCCTCTACGGTAACACCGCCATCCGTGATAACAGCATCACCTACGTCGATAACCGGCTGGCGCTGGTCGATGGGCGCTCAGATAATCAGATGTTGCAGTCGATGCTGTTGATCCGCTCTGACATGGAGAATGAGGCCGTGGTCACCAGCCTGAACGGCACGGCGCTGCGCTTCATTCTGGGTCTGCTCGATAAGGAAGTCAGCACCTGGTTGCAGATTGGCGACCAGTGGCTCGACAGTCAGGGGCGAGTGTTAGTCACTTCCCCCTTTAACCACCAGATGGCACCCATCACCATCAACTCCAAGCTCTACCCGCTGAAGCTGCACGCCGCCATCATTGGGCCGGTGTCCTGGGGCGACATCTGGCAGTACCGAAAAATTCTGTTCGAGGCGCTGATGCTCCTGTCACTGGTATTGTCCGTGACGGTCCACCAGCTGCTCGGTCAGCCACGTTCCCAACGCAAAAAGCTGCTCCGTGCGCTGCGCAAGAAGGAGATCATCCCCTACCTCCAACCCATCATGTCGTCGGATGGTACTCAGTTGGCCGGGGTGGAACTGTTGGCCCGCTGGCAACAGCCCGGAGGGGTGATGATCCCCCCTGACCAGTTCATCCCGCAAATGGAAGACTACGGGATGATCCCCGCCATGACCCACATGCTGATGGAGGAGGTGGCTGTTCAGTTGGCTGGGCACCCAAACCTGCACGGTCTGCACATTGGCATCAACATCAGTGCCAGTCACTGCCAAGATAACGCGCTGCTGCGTGACTGCCGCCAATTCCTCAAAGCCTTCAAGCCCGGTGCCGTGAAGCTGGTGCTGGAACTGACCGAGCGGCAAATTTTGCTCGATGATCAGCATTCCCATCTTAAATGCGAAAGGGGACTCCCTCCGACGTAGGTGGGAGGGGAATTTCGCCGGGGCGTCAGCCCCGCTGGTTTTGAATGTATTGCTTGATCACCTCCAACGGTGCTCCGCCGCAAGAGCCCGCAAAGTAAGAGC
>RRZU011361231.1_pt1 | contig 10076 bp, 6 predicted proteins | sample 2165561 | NCBI WGS metagenome assembly RRZU01 (sample SAMN10456909, study PRJNA506462) | wastewater metagenome | isolation source: wastewater sludge | place: USA: Moscow, Idaho
CCAGCCGGCGGAACCAGCATCGCGAAGTTGGTCTTGCCACAGGCCGACGGGAACGCTGCGGCAACGTAGTGTTTGTCACCAGCAGGCGATTCAACGCCGAGGATCAGCATGTGTTCGGCTAGCCAGCCACCGTCACGTGCCATGTTCGAAGCGATACGCAGGGCCAGGCACTTCTTGCCGAGCAGCGCGTTGCCGCCATAGCCCGAGCCGTACGACCAGATTTCGCGGGTTTCTGGATAGTGAACGATGTACTTGGTGGTCGGGTTGCAAGGCCATTTCGGATCCTTCTGGCCCGCTTCCTTCGGTGCGCCGATCGAATGAACGCAAGGAACATACACGCCATCGGTGCCAAGAACCGGGAACACATCCTTGCCCATGCGGGTCATGATGCGCATGTTCACTACGACGTAGGCACTGTCGGTGATTTCGATACCAATCTGCGCAATCGGGGATCCAATCGGACCCATCGAGAACGGGATGACGTACATGGTGCGACCCTTCATGCAGCCCTTAAACAGGCCGCCGAGGAGTGTGCGCATCTTCGCCGGATCTTCCCAATTATTGGTTGGGCCAGCGTCTTCTTTCTTTTCGGAGCAGATGTAGGTACGGTCTTCGACACGAGCGACGTCGGACGGGTCAGAAAAGGCAAGGAAGGAGTTCTTGCGCTTCTTGAGCTTGACGAACGTTCCAGCGTCGACCAGTTCCTGGCAAAGACGATCGTATTCTTCCTGGGAACCGTCGGCCCAGACAACACGATCCGGCGTGACCAGAGCGGCAATCTCGGCAACCCACTTCTTCAGGCCTTCGTGCTTGACGTAGTCCGGGGCGTTGATCGATACAGTTTGACTCATAGCGTTGTACTCTTTCAATAGACAGTTGGGGAAACTGGGGCCGTGTTTCAGATCACGGGACAAAAGTAGCTGATGGTAGTGGCTTGCTGAACAAACACGTCTTCAGGCAGGAAAAAAGCAGGCTGCAACTGGAGGGGTGGGCAGTCAAGTTCATGGAGGCATCAGGCTAAATCGGCTTGCTTGGGGAACTTTTACGGCGGTACTCAATGCACCCAAAAGTCTAACATAACTTTTCTGGCAAGTGCTCGGCTCGTCGTGGCGCGACATGTTGATTTTGCTCTTCGCCGGACGGGGCGGTGATGCGGCGTTTCCGACCCGAATCGGAGGCGGCAATTTTTGATGTGCTTTCTAAAATTTCAGTTCTATCTCCATATATTTACTATCATTTATTCAACGGCGAGCGAACTTCGGTAAAATTGCCGGCGGTAGAGGGTGTTTTTGGCGGGGGCTCAAATGGGTATCAGGTTATTTATTGCAGTCGGTTTTTTGATGTTGGGATTGGGGCTTCCGTCCCTTGGTGGTGTCCAGGCCGTCGAGAAGCGCGTCGCTGAAAAACGTGTAGTGCAGAAGAGCAAGGCGAAGCCTTCCACAAATAGGTCAAAATCGGCCAAGGCGAAGACGGTAAAGAAGCAGACTCTCACGAAGTCCAAGCGCCGAGCTTCCGGTTCCACGGCGCCGGTATCGAATCCGGGTGTGCTGGCGGTTCAGTCTGGTTCGGCCTTGGTTGTCGAGCAAGCGGGTGGCGATGCGATCTACCAGAAGAACGCCGCTCAGGTCGTTCCAATTGCGTCGATCACCAAGCTTATGACTGCCATGGTTGTCCTGGACGGTTCTCCAGCCTTGCAGGTGCCCGTTACGATTACCGATGACGACGTCGACTACTTGCGCGGCAGTCGTTCGCGTTTGCACGTCGGCTCGGTTCTTTCACGGGAGTCAGCCCTGCTTCTGGCGCTGATGTCCTCGGAGAACAGGGCAGCAAACGCGCTGGCGAGGCATTATCCGGGCGGGATGCCGGCGTTTATCGCGGCGATGAACATCAAGGCACAGGCTCTTGGAATGCGCGATACGCACTTTGAAGATCCGACCGGCCTGACGAGCAACAACGTTTCAACGGCAAATGACCTGGCAAAGATGGTCGTTGCCGCGCACAAGTATCCGTTGATCAGGGAGTTTTCGACGACACCCGAGGCTACGGTTGAAGTCGGTGGTCGGGAAATGGACTACCGCAACACGAATCCGCTCGTGCGAAATGCGTCGTGGGACGTTGGTCTATCCAAAACGGGCTATATCAGCGAGGCCGGGAAATGCCTGGTGATGCAAGCGCGGGTGGCCGATAAGCCGGTGGTTATTGTCCTTCTCGATTCCTCGGGAAAGTTGACGCGTGTTGGCGACGCAAACCGGATCAAGCGCTGGATGGAGCACACGCATGCTTCGAACAAAAGTTCAATCCACGCGGCAGCCGGTCCACAAGGTGTTCGGGTTCCGGGTTAAGGTTCGGCACCCGGTTTGTGGCGTCTGACGGAAGTTGTTCATCAGGGCCTTGTCAGTGCGGGGTTAAAACCCAGCGCGCGTGATATTTCCTCAGCGGTCTTCTTTATTTGATCAACCCATTCCGTGTGGTGTCGATCGGTGGGGGCCGATAGGGAAAGTCCCGCAACGATAACCCCTTCGTCGTTACGCACGGGGGACGCGACGCAGCGCAAGCCAATCTCTGCTTCTTCGTTGTCGTAAGCGACGTCGTGGCGACGTATCTTGTCAAGTTCCTTTTCCAGTGTTGCCAAGTCGGTCAGAGAGTGCGGCGTCTTTCCAGGCAAACCGGTGCGTTTCGCGTAGCTACGAACCTCGTCCGACGTGTCGGCGGCGAGAAATAGTTTTCCGAGCGAAGTCAGGTGCAGCGGCGCGCGGCCTCCGACCAGGTAGACGACCCGGACCAGTGATCGGCCACCCGACGTGCGTTCAATGTAGATGATGTCGTCTTCGTCGCGAACGCCCAGATTGATTGCTTCGCCAATCGTTTCGTGGAGCCGCTGCATGAAGGGGAGCGCGATTTCACGCAGGTTGATCCGGGCTTTGACCAGATTGCCTAGTTCAAGCAGGCGAATGCCCAGCGCGTATGTGCTGGCTTCCTGGCGGGAAACCAGGCGAGCGTTCGTCATTACTGCAAGAATTCGGTGTGCGGTCGAAGGATGCAATCCGGTGGCCTGTGAGAGCACCTTGAGTGTTGCCGGTTCCTGGTTCTCGGCAAGTGCATCAAGGAGCGTCATCATGCGTTCGATGACTTGGATTGACCCTTTGGCTTCGTGTTGTTCCACAGTGGTTTCCCGCTAGATCTTTTGTTTTTTCCGACGGCAGAATACTATCGCCACCTCCGTTGATCAGTCGGCGATCTCAACTGCAGCATCTTACCATCATGTGCGCAGTCGATTCGTAATGCGATACGTGCGGCCAGGACTGTCAATAAGCAATGATTTCGTATCGGGGAAGGGAAAGTCATGTTGTTTGAATCCAGTGATCCGCCAGCCGTTCCTCTGTGGGTCAATGGTCACGCATTCCTAACGATGGCGCCTGCGTTCCTGGATGTTCGCAGTTCAGTTGATGGCAGGGTACTTCGCCGAACGCCGCTTTGTGCAGGCGACATTGCTCTTACGGCGGTCGATGCGGCTACGAAAGCTGGAGTGGCTTGGCGCGCTTTGACCGAATTGGAGCGTGGCAAGTTTTGTTCGAGGCTTGCCGATGCGTTGGAACAGTACTTCGATCATGTTTGCGGCCTGATCGTTGACGAGACAGGAAAGACCTTGGCCGAGGCTGGTGCTGAGGTGCATGCAGCGCTTGGCGTCTTGAGGGAGGTGGGCGGGGTTGGGGTGGCGAAAGAAATGGCGGTGGTCGCGATCATTGGCGCTGCCGGTAACACGTTGATCGCTCCGCTCCAGGCCGCCGTGCCTGCCCTCCTGGGTGGGGCTACGGTTATTGTGAAGCCGGATCCTGCAAGCCCCTCGGTTCTTGTGGCCTTGGGCGAGTTGTCGGGACGTTGCGGTTTCCCGCCGGGCGTATTCAATGTCGTCCACGGCGGCGAAGACGTGGTCGCTGGATTGCGTGAGCGACGCGAAGTCCAAATGCAATTTGTCTGATCACGACGGGGTGGTTGGCGGTGTCGTTTTCCAACAAGGAAATGAGGTGCCTTCAAGTAATTTCTTTCAGGAGTGGCAATGAGGGTCGTGGTGCAGCGAGTTGCTTCTGCAAGTGTGGTGGTGGACGGCGCGATCGTCGCCGCAATCGGCGCGGGGTTGATGGTCCTTGTTGGCGTGGAAGAAAGCGACAGCGAAGTCGATGTGGCATGGCTCTCGGCCAAGCTGACCAAGCTCCGTATCTTTTCGGATGAGGCCGGGGTGATGAATCGCAGCATCGTCGATGTTGGCGGCGAGGTACTTGCGGTCAGTCAATTCACGCTTTTCGCTTCGGTCAGGAAAGGCAACCGTCCTTCGTGGAGTCGCGCAGCGCGTTCCGATGTGTCTCAACCACTTTTTGACCGGTTGGTGTGCCAACTCGAAGTGGACTTGGGGCGGAAGGTGGCTACCGGCGTTTTTGGCGCGGATATGCAGGTCCGGTTGGTAAACGACGGGCCGGTCACGATCTTCATCGATTCCCAGGCGCCAGAGTGATCAGTCGTTTGCAGGCTTTTTGTTTGTAAGTTGTTGATTGTTTTTGATAATCGCTTTTCGATTTCTTTGGGCTGCCGAGCGCTTCCGGGAACTCATTTTGCATAAAACGCGCGCTCGTCTCGTTTGCTCGCCTGATACGCTAGGTCTATAATGCGCGGACCTGTTATTCGGTGGTTGATCGCTGCGCTTGTAATGTAATCTCTTCCGCAATTCCTTTACTCCAATTCGCCGACGGGCCGGGGCTGATTGCCTTTCTTGCTGGCGTTTGGTGGGCATGGTGGAAAGACTTCGACGCGGTTTCAACGGTTATTCATTGCTACCGCGATAATCGCGGGGGCTTTATCTTTTGAGGAGTCCTTTTCGATCATGTCTCTACCCTTTCCGATTCTTACCGCTGAAGAGGCGGCAGAACTCATTCAGAACGGCCAGAATATAGGCTTCAGCGGCTTCACCGCAGCCGGCGCAGCAAAGGCTGTCCCGTTTGCACTGGCGCAGAAAGCCCGGCGCGAGCATACGGCCGGACGTCCGTTCAAGGTCGGCGTGTTGACCGGTGCTTCCACCGGCAAGTCGCTGGATGGTGCGTTGGCCGAGGCCGAAGCGATCAGTTTCCGTACGCCGTATCAAGGCAATGCCACGCTGCGCAAGCAGATCAATTCCGGTGCCGTGCGCTTCTTCGACCAGCATTTGTCCTCAGTGCCGCAAGTCGCCCGCTACGGCTACCTCGGCAAGATCAACTGGGCTGTTGTCGAAGCCTGCGACTTGACGGCGGGTGGTGGTGTCGTGCTTTCGACCTCGGTCGGTGCGTCGAATACGTATATGCGTCTGGCTGACAAGATCATCATCGAGTTGAACGCCAAGCATCCGACCTCGTTGCTTGGTATTCACGACATCTTTGAACCGCAGGATCCGCCGACCCGTAGCGAGATTCCGATCTTCAGCGCGTCGGACCGTATCGGTTCGCCAATCTGCGTGATCGATCCGAAGAAAATCGCCGGCGTGGTCTACACGAATCTTGCTGACGAGAGTGCCGGTTTTGACGAGGGGACGCCGGTGACCGACCAGATCGGTCAGAACGTTGCCGACTTCCTCGTCGGGGAAATGCGTGCTGGCAGAATTCCGGCCTCTTTCCTGCCGCTGCAGTCGGGCGTGGGCAATATCGCCAATGCGGTGCTCGCGGCGCTCGGGCAGAGCAAGGACATTCCGGCCTTCGAGATGTATACCGAAGTGCTTCAGGACTCCGTCGTGCCGCTGCTGGAAAACGGCCGTTGCACGTTTGCTTCGACCTGTGCGCTGACGTTGAGCCAGGAAGCAATGCAAAAGGTCACCAACGACATCGACTACTACAAGAAGCGCATCATGCTGCGCCCACAGGAAATCTCCAACCATCCGGAAATCGTGCGCCGTCTGGGTATCGTGTCGATGAATACCGCGATCGAGTTCGACCTTGGCGGTAACGTCAATTCGACGCACGTGATGGGCAAGACGATGATGAACGGGATCGGCGGCTCAGGTGACTTCACCCGTAACGCTTACCTGTCGATCTTCTCGTGTCCGTCGACGGCCAAGAACGGAATGATTTCCGCCATTGTCCCGGTCGCGTCGCACATGGACCACAGCGAACATTCGGTTCAGATCGTCGTGACCGAACAGGGTGTGGCCGACTTGCGTGGGAAGGATCCGCACGAGCGTGCAGCTCTGATCATCGAGAAATGTGCACATCCGGACTACCGCGAGCAACTGCGCGATTATCTGCGACTGGTCGGACCGGGTAGCCATGAGCCGATGTCGCTGTCGATGGGCTTTGCAATGCACCGTCAGTTCCTGCGCCACGGGGATATGCGGAATATCGACTGGAAAGAGTACGCGTGATCGGCGTTTGATTCGGTTTGGCAAGGGCGGTGTCTGCTTCGCCCCTGCTGGCTGCAAGGAATGACGACAAGGCCTCCGGTGTGGAGGCTTTGTCGTTTTTGCATGTTGAGTTCATGCGCCCGCGCAGACGGCCGGCGTTTTGGCGTATGCAATCAGGTTTGTCGCGTGTGGTTTTTTTTGCCATTGCCGCTATGCTGAAAGCTCGGATGCGGTTTTCCTCTTGTTTTTGATTCTTCATTAGAATATGCTAATAAACATGAAGACTACTACTCAGCGCTTTTTGCTCTTGCCCCTCGTTCTTCTTGCTGCGCTACTCGCGAGCAGCGCAGGATTCGCGGCCGAGTTGCCCACGGTGGTCGTGAAACCCCATCCGGTTGATCTGACCTTGCCGGTTGAAGCCACTGTTGAAGCGACGACCCAGACGACCCTGACTTCGCAGGTTTCCGGGCGCGTGACCGAAATGCACGTCGATGTCGGACAACCAATCCGGAAGGGCGATCTTTTGTTGCGGATCGACGCCCGCGAGGCGAGCGAGATGGCTGCCGGGGCAACGGCGCAATACATCAACGCCAAGGCAAACTACGAACGCCTGAAGAATCTGCATCGGCAGAACTTCATCAGCAGTGCTGCATTGGACAAGGCGAAGGCGGACTTTGACGCGGCGCAGGCGGCTCGAGGGCAGGCCAGCGTCAGCGTCGGATACGCGACCGTAATGGCGCCGATATCGGGGCTTGTTGCCCAGCGATTGATCGAGAACGGAGAGACCGCGGCGCCCGGGCGTCCGTTGTTGACGATTTATGACCCGAACGGGTTGCGTGTCACTGCCGCCATTCCGCAATATCAGTTACCGCAGATTCGCAACGTAAAGCAGGCGCGGATCGAGTTTCCCGAATTGAGTCGTTGGGTCGATTCAAAGTTCGTGACCGTGCTGCCGACCGCCGATGCGGCGACGCACGTCTCGCAGGTGCGTATCGGACTGCCCGACGATCTGTCAGGCGTCGTTCCCGGAATGTTTGCCCGGGTCCACTTCGTGCTGGGTAGCGTCGTGCGCATGACGGTGCCGGCGCCTGCGGTGGTTCGTCGCGGGGAAGTCGCCGCGGTCTATGTCAAGAATGATCAGGGCGCGCTCGTTTTGCGCCAATTGCGCCTCGGTGAGCGCTTGGGCGAAGGCGACATTGAAGTTCTGGCCGGTCTGTCGGAGGGCGAGCACGTCGTTCTTGATGCGGTAAGAGCCGGTATCGAGCTCAAGGCACGCCAGGTTCAGGATCAGAAGCAGTAAGGCGGACAGCTTGCCGAGAAGCAGCAAGCGGTGCCGCCTGAAAGCGCGAGTTTCCAGAATGCCCCGAATCGAAAGGTAAACAACGGTTTATGAGTCTAGGTCTGTCAGGTCGAATTGCCCGTGCATTCCAGGCGTCACAGATGACGCCTTTGCTGGCGCTCGTCGCGCTGCTGATGGGAATCTTTGCCACGCTCGTCACCCCGCGCGTGGAAGAGCCGCAGATCGACGTGACGATGGCCAATGTTTTTGTTCCATTCCATGGGGCGTCGGCCAAGGACGTGGAGAACCTCGTTGCATCGCCCGCCGAGCAGGTGTTTTCGCGCATGTCCGGTGTCGAACACGTGTATTCCGTTTCGCGGCCGGGCATGGCGGTCATCACGGTGCAGTTCGACGTCGGCGTGAAGTACAACGACGCCGTGCTCAGGCTCTACGACACGGTGCATTCAAACAAGGATTGGCTACCGCCCAACCTGGGTGTGGGCGAGCCGGTGATCAAGCCGAAGGGCATCGACGATGTTCCGATCGTCGCGCTGACTTTCTGGACGGCCGATTCCGAGCGCAGCGCCTTCGATTTGCAGCAGGTCGCCCGTTCGGCCGAGGTTGAACTCAAACGAATCAAGGGCACCCGCGACGTGTCCAGCGTCGGCGGCCCGGATCACGTGATCCGTGTCGTGATGGACAGCGAGCGCATGAGCGCTTTTGGCGTGACGCCGCAGGACATCGCCGGCGCACTCAAGGTCAGCAATGCACTGCAATCGTCGGGCAGCGTCGTGTCCGGCAACCGCGAGGTGCTGGTGCAAACCGGTACCTATATCGAATCGGCCGCCGATGTGAGGAGCTTGGTTGTTGCCGTGCGCGGCAACGCGGGCGAGCGCAAGCCGGTGTTCATGGGCGATGTCGCCCAAGTCGAAGATGGGCCGGACCAGCCGGTCAAGTACGTGTGGTTCGGCGACAAGACGGGCACTTATCCTGCAGTCACCGTGCAGATCTCGAAGAAACCGGGCGTCAATGCGGCCGATGTAGCCAACGGCGTGATTAGCCGGGTCGAGTCGCTCAAGGGAACGCTGATTCCTGAAGGCATTGAAGTCTCGGTGACGCGCAACTACGGCGAAACCGCGACCGACAAGGCACAGAAGCTGATCGGAAAGCTCGCCTTCGCGACCGCGTTCGTTGTCCTGCTGGTGTTCTTTGCGCTGGGCCGGCGCGAGGCCGTGATCGTCGGTGTCGCCGTGTCGCTGACCCTCGCGGCGACGCTGTTCGCGTCCTGGGCCTGGGGGTTCACGCTGAACCGCGTTTCGCTTTTTGCGCTGATCTTCTCGATCGGCATTCTGGTCGATGATGCGATTGTCGTGGTCGAAAACATCCACCGCTGGCAAACGCTGTTCCCGGAAAAGCCTTTGCTCGAGATTATCCCGGAGGCCGTCGACGAAGTGGGCGGACCGACGATTCTGGCGACGTTCACGGTCATCGCGGCGCTCTTGCCGATGGCTTTCGTCACCGGGCTGATGGGGCCGTACATGAGCCCGATTCCGATCAATTCGTCGATGGGGATGTTCATTTCGCTGGCGATTGCCTTTGTCGTTACGCCATGGCTGGCCGCGCACCTGATGAAGTCGCACGCCGGGCAAACGCATGCGCAGGCAGAGCATGCAGAGGAAGCAAGCAAGGGCAAGCTTGACCGGATTTTCCGGCGCTTGCTGACTCCGTTCCTTGACCGGAACAAGGGACACATTGCGCGCAGGTCGTTGTTGGTTGTCGTGCTGCTGCTGATTGTTGGTTCGGTCTCGCTCGCGGCCGTCAAACTCGTGGTGTTGAAAATGCTGCCGTTCGATAACAAGAGCGAGTTTCAGATCGTCCTCGACATGCCGGTCGGAACGCCGCTTGAAGAGACGGCGCGCGTGTTGCGCGAAATCGGCGACGAGGTCAACAAGGTGCCTGAGGTGATCAACTATCAGGCCTATGCCGGTGCGGCGAGCCCGATCAACTTCAACGGTCTCGTCCGCCAGTACTACCTGCGTGCGGCGCCGGAGTCAGGCGACCTTCAGGTGAATCTGGCCGACAAGAGCCATCGGTCGCGCCAAAGTCACGAAATCGCCAATTCAGTGCGCGATACCGTCGAGGCGATCGGTCGCAAGGCCGGCGGCAATGCCAAGGTCGTCGAAGTTCCACCGGGACCGCCGGTCATGTCGCCGATCGTCGCCGAGGTCTATGGGCCGGATTATCCGGGGCAGATCGCGGTGGCCAAGATGGTGCGTGGTGTCTTCGAGGAAACTGCGGATCTCGTGGCGATTGATGACTCGGTCGAGGCCGATGCGCGCAAGAGCGTGCTCCATGTGCTGCAAAGCAAGGCGGCGCTGCTTGGTGTGGCGCAGAGCGATATTGTCGAGGTCGTGGGCATGGGGCTGGCCGGTGCGGACG
>RRZU013142308.1_pt1 | contig 10076 bp, 8 predicted proteins | sample 2165561 | NCBI WGS metagenome assembly RRZU01 (sample SAMN10456909, study PRJNA506462) | wastewater metagenome | isolation source: wastewater sludge | place: USA: Moscow, Idaho
CTGTTACGTTTAAGTAAATGCTGTAACCCGGTGCCAGGTGATGATATTGTTGGTTATATTACACGTGGACGTGGAATTTCTGTTCACCGCCGAGATTGTCCTAACGTAATCGGGGAAGAAGACTTAACAAACCGTTTGATTGAGGTTGAATGGGAAAATAAGAGTACGGGTAAAATTTACGATACAGACCTAGAAGTTTATGGTTTTGACCGTTCAGGATTATTGAATGATATTTTAGAGGTAATTAATAGTTTATCGAACCGATTAAGTAATATCAATGGGCGGGTAGACAACAATCAAATGGCAACGATACAGTTTTCAATCGGTATTCGTAATACGGAAGAACTTGAACAAATTATGGATAAGATTAATCAAATTCCAGATGTTTATTCAATTAAACGAATTATTTTATAAAGTAGGATGTGCAATTTAAGTGCGAGTAGTTATACAACGAGTAAGTCAAGCAAATGTGATTGCGGATGGTGTTGAAAGTGGAAAGATAGAAAAAGGTTTTCTTTTATTGGTGGGTGTGGAAGAAGAGGATGCTTCTGAAGATGTCGATTACTTAACGCGGAAAATCGCGAATTTACGTGTATTTGAAGACGAAGAAGGTAAGATGAATTTATCACTTCGAGAAGTTCAAGGTGAAATTTTATCTATTTCACAATTCACATTACATGCCAATACAAAAAAAGGAAATCGACCAAGCTTCGTTCAAGCGGCCAAGCCTGAAAAAGCGGATGCTTTATATGAAGAACTTAATACAAATCTTCGCAATGAAGGCTTTAAAGTCGAAACAGGTGTTTTTGGAGCAGATATGGATGTCTCTTTAGTAAATGATGGTCCAGTGACCATCCTAATTGATTCAAAAAATAAATAAAAATAAAACTACCCAATTCTGGGTAGTTTTATTTTTGATTAAAGTTATTCGCTATAATAGTCACGCAAAGCTTGATAAATTGCTTCGACTACAGATGCTTGATAAGCTTGCGTATCAATATATTGAACATCTACCGAGTGATTCATGTACCCAAGTTCTACTAAGATAGAAGGTTGGCGATTCGCACGCAACACATAATAATCTCCAAAACGAACGCCGTTATTTCCTAAGGGTCCATTATAGGTTAGGTAGTGATTCACTGTATTTGCTATATCAGAATGGTCGTCATAATAATGATAGGTCGTCGTACCACTCATGGAATTAGCTGTAGAAATGGCATCATAATGTAAACTAATGAATAAATCAGCAGCATGGTTATGAGCTGTTTGTACACGTTGATCAAGTGAGACATAATCATCTGCAGAACGAGTTAAAATAACATTCGTTCCGGCGTCTTGAAGACGATTCGCAAGTAAAAATGCTGTGCTCAGAGCAATATTTTTTTCATAAATGGTTTGATCACTTGATACGGCCCCAGGATCATAACCCCCATGACCAGGGTCAATTACAATAGTAGCTTCAGATAAGTTTGTAGCCGTACGGGCAGCCTGAGCTTCAACAGTTTCAGTTGGTGACACAATTTGATTTTCTGTTTCATTAGAAGTGGAAAGATTAGCCACTGTATTTGAAACGAAAGCTGTATTTGAAGCATCAATTTCAATGTGATACCATCCATATAATTCTTCTATAAACTTAAATTGTTCGCCAGGCTGAGCAGTATAAACAATATCTCCTTCAAGTGAAGGAAGATTTCGGATATTTGTTGAAGCAGCATCACCTATTACAACAAAAGAAGTATCAGATGTGTTATCTGAAGGTGCTTGAACTGTCTCGGTAGGGCTTTGAATAATCTCGACATAATCAGAATGAAGCCATGCAACTTGCCCTAAATAAAGAATTTGGTACCATTCTCCATCTTGATAGAGAACTTGAATTTCTGTATCTCGATAAATCGTTCCAAGTTGGGCGGAATCAACGGTCGCAAACTGTCTAATATTCACAGCTTCTCCTGTCACACGGGCAAATTGAGGATTTTCTTGAGTGATTTCATTAGAGTCTACTAACCAACTTGCTACCCAACCCACTTGATCGTCGCCAAGTCGAACTTTATACCATTTGTTTTCTTCACCTAGAAGAAACAGACGATCACTTTCTTCTACCTGTGTTAAGACATCATGAGACAATCCAGGACCATAACGAACGTTAAGAACATCAGCTTCAACCACTACTACATTCTCGTTGGCTAATGCAACCATCGCACCAAATGTTAGGGTGATTAATACAACAAATAAACTAATCACTACTTTTTTATTAGGAATATTATTTATTATTTTATTGGATAAGGAATCTCTAGCCATAGTAGAACCTCCTTTTTAGTATGAAAACGTTAAGATATAAAATTATTATACCAACTAGTTATTAGTTTGTTAAGCCAACTATATAGGATAATAGGTTAGTAAGCAAATATTCTTTGACAATTCGATTAAAATTTAGTAAGGTTGTACTAATGAAATAGTAATTCCGTTGAAAGAAAAAAGTACATTTGCATTCATGCATACAGAAAAGGCATTATTTGTTGAGAGATGTCTATGGAATTCAAATGGAAAGACATTCTTGAGGATTGGCAGTGAAAAGCTGTCACGTTAAAGGCGTTAACGAAGAGGGAATAATTTTATTCCAAATCAAGGTGGTACCACGTGCCAAATATCATTTACACGTCCTTATTCGCGAGAATAGGGGCGTTTTTTATTGTTTATATGGATGGAGGAAGGAAACGAATGAAATACCAAAAAATTAGAGGAACTGCTGATTTTTTACCAGAAGAAACAAATAAATGGCAATTTATTGAACACACAATCGAAAAAAAATTACAACAATATTATTATAAAGAAATTCGCTTACCAATATTTGAACAATTCGAACTATTTGCTCGAGGTGTTGGAGAAACGAGCGACATTGTTTCTAAGGAAATGTATGATTTTTATGATAAAGGCGAAAGACATCTTGCGTTGCGTCCTGAAGGAACAGCAGGTGTAGTGCGTGCTTACGTAGAAAATAAAATATTTGGACCTGAACATCACAAGCCAGTAAAGTATTATTATAATGGCCCCATGTTTCGATTTGAACGTCCACAAAGTGGCCGTATGCGTCAATTCCACCAGATAGGTGTGGAAGTGTATGGCAGTAAAAATCCAGCTATTGATGTAGAGACAATGATGTTAGCAATGGATATCTTTGAGAGCTTCAATATTCAAAATTTATCACTAACTATTAACTCCTTAGGGAACACGGCTTCGCGTTTAGCTTACCGTGAAGCTTTAATTGAATTTTTAACACCATATATGGATGAGTTGAGCGAAGATTCTAAGAAACGATTGCATAAAAATCCTTTGAGAGTATTAGACAGTAAAGATAAAAAGGATATTGAAATTGTAAAAGATGCACCTTCTGTACTCGATTATTTAGATGAAGAATCAGAAAAGCATTTTAAAGAAGTCAGAGAACTACTAGATTCATTAGAAGTTCCTTATGAAATTGACACAAATATGGTTCGTGGACTTGATTACTACAATGATACTATTTTCGAGGTTATTACAAACGATCCGAACTTCGGTGCGAACACTACAATTTGCGCAGGCGGACGTTATGATCAATTAGTTGAAGAAGTTGGCGGGCCATCAACACCAGGATTTGGTTTTGCAATTGGTTTGGAACGCGTATTAATGTTACTAGAAGCTTCTCATTTTGAGTTTCCAAACCTAACTGAATTAGATGCTTTCCTAGTGACGATAGGTGATGAGGCAAATAGCGAAGCATTGAAAATTGTTAGTGCGCTTCGTCAAAACGGCCTCACTGCTGAACGAGAATATATTGGTCGTAAGCCAGGTAGTCAGTTCAAAACTGCTGATAAGCTAAATGCAAAGACTGTATTTACATTAGGTGGAAATGAACTTGAGAATCGAACGATTAATATGAAGTTGTTAGAAAATGGACAACAAGCATCCATTTCGTTTGATGACATTTATAGTGATAATTTTAAAGAAATTTACCAAGAACTTATAGAAAAATTAGCGAGCGAGGAGTAAATAATGAGTAGAACAATATATTGTGGCCAAGTCACAAAAGAGATGGTAGGAAAAGAAGTTACATTAAATGGTTGGGTGCAGAAAAGACGCGATTTAGGCGGCATGATTTTTATCGATTTAAGAGATCAGTCTGGTCTAATACAAGTTGTTTTTAATGCTGATGAAGGTAACGAATTATTAAAGACAGCGGAAAGTTTACGCGCAGAACATGTCCTTGAAGTAAAAGGAGAAGTTGTGGAGCGTGTTGAAGGTACAATAAATCCAAATCTTGATACAGGTGAAATTGAAATTGTTGCATCCCATTTAAAAATTTTAAATAAAGCTAAGACTCCACCATTTGAAATTAGTGATGATATCAATGTAGCGGATGATATCCGTATGAAATATCGTTATTTAGATTTACGTCGTCCACGTATGCAAGAAAATATTCGTATTCGACACAATACGAAACGAGCGATTCGTAATTTTTTAGATAATGAAGGTTTTATTGATATTGAAACACCTTACTTAACAAAATCTACACCAGAAGGGGCACGTGACTATTTGGTTCCATCTCGCGTTCATCCAGGTCGTTTCTTTGCCTTACCTCAATCTCCTCAATTATTTAAGCAACTCTTAATGGGATCAGGTGTTGACCGTTATTACCAAATTGTTCGTTGCTTCCGTGATGAAGATTTACGTGGAGATCGTCAGCCAGAGTTCACGCAATTAGATATCGAATTGGCATTCTCAGATGAAGAAATGATTCGACAAGGTATGGAAAACATGTTAAAACATGTTGTTAAAGAAGTAAAACAGATTGAAATAACTGAAGACTTCCCAGTTATTACTTATGACGAAGCCATGTCAAAATACGGAAGTGATAAACCAGATATTCGATTTGAAATGTATCTAAAAGATATCGCGTCAGTTGCTGAAAAAACGGATTTCCGAGTATTTACTTCCGCTATAGAATCAGGTGGATCTGTTAAAGGTCTCGCTGTGAAGGGTGGAGCAGAAAAATTCACACGGAAACAAATTGATGCACTTGAAAAAGTAGCGAAAAACTATGGTGCAAAAGGTTTAGCATGGATGAAGGTTTCAGATGAAGGTTTAACTGGACCCATCTCTAAATTCTTTGAAGATGAAGCAATTCAATCTGAATTATTTGAAGCGATGAACGCTGAAGCAGGCGACTTATTATTATTCGTAGCCGATGAAAGTAAAATTGTTAATGATGCATTAGGAGCATTACGTGTTCATCTAGGAAAAGAATTGGAATTATATGATTCAGAAGAGCTAGCCTTTATCTGGGTTGTAGACTGGCCACTACTTGAATTTGATGAAGATGAAGAGCGTTATGTAGCAGCTCACCATCCATTTACACGTCCGAAAAAAGCAGATATTGAAAAACTGACAACAAATCCAGAAGATGTCTATGCTGAAGCGTATGATATTGTACTAAATGGATACGAAATTGGTGGAGGATCTATACGTATTTATGAAAGAGACCTTCAAGAAAAAATGTTTGAAGCTCTAGGGTTTACTCAAGAAGAAGCACAGAGTCAATTTGGTTTCTTGTTAGAAGCATTTGAGTACGGCTTCCCGCCACATGGTGGAATTGCATTAGGTCTAGATCGTTTGGTAATGCTATTAGCGAACGAACCAAACATTCGTGAGGTAATTGCCTTCCCTAAAAATGGTCGTGCAGCAGACCCACTTACAAATGCACCTTCGATTGTATCAGAAGCTCAATTAGAGGAATTGGCCCTACAAATAACAGTAGAACCAGAAGCATTGCCAATTGATAAATCTGAAGATTAAAGGGGTCATTGAATGGTACTTTTAGGTTCGCATGTAAGTATGAAATCACCGAGTTATTTGTTAGGGGCAGTAGAGGAAGCGGCCTCTTATGATGCTAATACTTTTATGATATATACGGGTGCGCCTCAAAATACTCGTAGACAGCCTCTTGAAAAGATGAAAATTCTCGAAGGAAATGAAGCGATGGGTCTTCATAATATAAATGCCGAAGACATTGTCATTCATGCACCTTATATAGTTAATCTAGGGAATACGTTCAAAAAAGATAATTTCGAATTTGCTATTGAATTTATGACGGAAGAAATCAAACGAGCTGAAGCAATGGGGGCTACCCAAATGACTATGCATCCAGGTGCACATGTCGGAGCAGGCCCAAAATTAGGGATAGAAAAAATTGCAGAAGGTTTAAATCGAATTCTTAGAAAAGACCAAACCCTTCAAATAGCGTTAGAAACAATGGCGGGAAAAGGTACTGAAATCGGGCGTTCATTTGAAGAGTTAGCTCAAATTATTGAGCGAGTGGATTTAAATGAAAAACTATCGGTCACATTGGATACTTGCCATACACATGATGCGGGTTATCCAATTAAAGAGGATTTTGACTGGGTTCTTGATGAGTTTGATCGTATAATTGGATTAGAACGATTAAAAGTTATCCATGTTAATGATTCAAAGAACCCTCAAGGGGCGAGTAAGGATCGCCATGAGAATATTGGATTTGGCGAAATTGGCTTTGAAGCTTTAAATTATATTGTTCACCATCCCAAATTAGAAGGACTACCTAAGATTTTAGAAACACCTTTTGTAGGAGAAGATAAAAAGAAGAAAAAAGCACCTTATGCACATGAAATTCATATGCTAAAAGCACAGACTTTTAATGAAGATGTCTTGAAGGATATTCTAAACCAAACACCGTTTAATTAACTCTAAAAAAGTACAAAGAATCTTTCTTTGTGCTTTTTTGCATTTTTTTCGATAGTTTGATTTCAAAGAAAAACATCGTAAGCGCCCAATAATAGAGTGTCTATGATTTATTTTTTACCTTCGGTAAAATAACTTCAGTTCATTTTAACTGGAGGGAATTCATGATTATTAATTTAAATCTACCTACTAAATATTATATCGTCTGCGGAAAAACTGATATGCGAAAAGGTATTGATACGTTAGCTAGTTACATTCAAACGGAGTTTGATATGGATCCATTTAATCAGGCACTCTTCTTCTTTTGCGGAAATAGTCAAGACCGCTTCAAGTTACTGTATTGGGACGGTGAAGGCTTCTGGTTAATGTATAAGCGCTTTGAAAATGGTAAATTAAATTGGCCGCGTAAAGAACATGTTCTTCGAGAAATGACTTTCGAGCAAGTCGAATGGCTGCTCCAAGGTTTTTCGATTGATCGTCCGATACAACAAGCCAAACAACGTGTTATTTTCTAAAAAAAGTCTACCTATAAATTGAGAAATCTGATATAATGATCTTATTAAATTTTAGGGGGATGCGGCATGACGAACGAAGCAATTTTACTGGAAGCGAACGAAAAAATGTCGCAGACCATTCAGCTCCAAGCGGAGCAAATTCAACTGTTAACAGAACAGGTGAATTACCTTACAGAAAAATTATTCGGAAAATCTAAAGAGACAATGGATCCTGCTTTATCTGGGCAATTGTCTCTTTTTGGTGCCCAAAAAATTGAAGAACCGGTAAAAGAAGAAATTATCAAAGTGGGTGGTCACAAACGCAAAAAGAAAAAAGGGAGAAAGCAGACTATTTTGGATCAACTCCCCACTCAAGAAGTTCACCATCGTCTTGAGGGCGATGCTTGTCATTGCCCGAACTGCGACCACCAGTTAAAAGAAATCGGTTCTCATCCGGTCAGCCAAGAAGTCGTTTTCCAACCAGCCACTCTACGCAAAGACGTTCATATTCAACACGCTTATAAATGTGAACATTGTTCTTTAATAAATGAAACAGACGTCATCGTTAAGGCTGATACACCTAAGCAACCGATTGGTAATAGTTTTGGCTCCGCTTCTGTCGTAGCTGAAACGATTCATCAAAAGTATGAATTGAAAGTTCCGGCTTATCGACAGATAGAAGATTGGAAAACTCTTGGTTTACCCATTACAAGAACAAATATCACAGATTGGCACATCAAAGTGACTGATTATTATTTAAACGATTTTTATCATTTATTAAAAGATCAGTTGCTTACGCAAGACATCTTGCATTGCGATGAGACCACCTATAAAGTCATCGAAAGCGATACGGCCAAAACGTATTATTGGGTGGCGGAGTCTTCCGTCCACCACAACCAACCGGTTGTGCTTTATTACCACAATCAAAGTCGCAGCGGGCGAGTGATTAAAGAGTTCTTGAACGGCTACTCTGGCTATATCCATTGTGATATGTGGGGTGCCTACCAGCAACTGCAAGAAGTGACCTTGGTCGGTTGTTTCGCCCATGTTCGACGAAAATTTTATGATGCACTACCAACGAATTCTACATACACCGACTACAGCGCACAGGCAGTGGCTAAAATCGATAAGCTCTTCGAGCTGGAAAGAGAATGGCAGCCTCTTTCAAATAATGAACGCTTTGAGAAGAGGCAAGAAATTTTAAAGCCGAAATTGGAAGAATTCTTTGAGTGGATTGGCACGATCGACGCCCTGCCTAAAACGGCATTAGGGAAAGCCATCGAATATACTCTGAAATTCCAGCGACATTTTCTTACTGTATTAGAAGATGGCCGTTTAGAGCTTTCGAATAATCGAGCAGAACGAGCCGTTAAGACGTTGGTTATGGGCAGAAAAAACTGGTTGTTTTCAACCTCTTTTGATGGTGCGAAGTCAACAGCTACTATACTGAGTATTCTAGAAACGGCAAAGGCCAATGGCCTTAATAGTCGCCAGTATATGCAGTACTTACTGGAAGAACTGCCTCAATTAGTGACAATGAAGAACCCCGAACTCCTCGAGGCTTATTTACCATGGCATCCTAACATCCAAGAGAAATTTAAGAAAAATGATAAAATCCCTTACTAATTTTTTTAGTAAAGGATTTTTATTTTTTTAGGTACTATACTATTGGGCGCTTACAAAACATCCACACCTGTGCTATAATTAGGGAACAAGAACGAATAAATGGATGAAAGTAGTGGGAGATTTTGGAAAAAATAAAGAAGAAAATAGTTGTTATTGTTGGGCCAACGGCTGTAGGAAAAACAGCATTTAGTATAGAAGTTGCCCAACATTTCAGTGGTGAAGTGATTAGTGGTGATTCAATGCAAATTTATAAAGAATTAAGCATTGGAACAGCAAAGGTTACACCAGAAGAAATGGGTGAAATCCCACATCATTTAATAGACTTTAAAGAAATTGAAGAAAGTTATACAGTATCGGATTTTCAAAAAGATGCGGAAAATAAAATAAATACAATCTCAAATAATAACCACCTACCTATTATTGCAGGAGGGACAGGTTTATACGTTGAGTCTTTACTTTATCCAGTATCCCATGGGAATGATGCAAAACCCAATGTTAAATTAAGGAAAGAACTTGAAGAATTCGCAAAAGTTAAGGGAAACGATTCTTTATGGGAACGATTAAAAAAAATTGACTCAAAATCAGCTGATAATATTCATCCAAATAATGTACGTAGAGTGGTTAGAGCTTTAGAGGTTTATTATGAAACGGGCCAACTATTTTCTTCGTTTCAAGAGGAAAAGAAAAATAAAGAAATGGAATATGATGCATATATCATTGGTCTAAATACGGAGCGCGAACTACTTTATAAACGAATTAATGAACGAGTGGATTTAATGATAGAAAGTGGTTTAGTAGAAGAAGCTCATACATTATGGGAGAAACTTGGACCACATCCAAAGGCTCAAAGTACAAAGGCAATTGGTTATAGCGAATTGTTTCAATATTTCAATGAAGAAATTTCGTTAGAAGAAGCTATAGATGCGATCAAACAAAACTCTAGACGGTATGCAAAAAGACAATTAACTTGGTTTAGAAACCGATTAGAGAATGTTCATTGGTATGATTTCGTCACTAAACCAGAAGACAAAGAAGAGTGTATGAAAAAAATAAGTGAATTTCTAGAAGGTGAATAATATGGAGAGACCACAGGAAAAAGCTATTTTAGTAGCTGTACAAACAACAGAAACAGATACAAATTTTCAGTATTCATTAGAAGAATTAGCACAACTTGTAGAAAATACAGGGGTATTAGTTGTAGGAGAA
>RRZU010417721.1_pt1 | contig 10075 bp, 8 predicted proteins | sample 2165561 | NCBI WGS metagenome assembly RRZU01 (sample SAMN10456909, study PRJNA506462) | wastewater metagenome | isolation source: wastewater sludge | place: USA: Moscow, Idaho
CGCCGGCCAGCCGGGTCGAGCCAATCTTTTGCCACCAGTCAGAGAACAAACTGCGCAAACGGTCGATCATCTCGCCATCGTATTCGGCCATCTGTTGCTCTGCGGATGCAAGGAACGGCACGATTCCCTCCTCGACCACCGCTTTGAACAGGGCTTCCTTGCTATCGAAGTAAAGATAAAGCGTTCCCTTGGAAACGCCGGCGCGAACGGCGACATCGTCGAGCCGGGTCGCGGCAAAGCCTTTTTCGACAAAGAGGTCGAGCGCCGCAGCCGTCAACTCGGCAGGCCGCGCCTCTTTGCGCCGCCGCCGCGGCTCGGCTGCAACTGGAATTGAAAGAGAAGACATCGGAGGGAAGCCCTTGCGCTCGCACTAGTGACTGACTGGTCAGTAATGTAATAGACAAAGCCTGGGGCGTCAAGAAAGAACTCGAACAAAGGGAAAGCGACAAGCCTGGAGGCCAATAGATACGCGGGTCTTGCATGGCGCACCGTGAAGAGCGCCAGTCCACGCGGGTTCCGGCCAGGCTTACCGGACAGACTGCTAGAAAAAGCAGTTGACCACGGCGAACACAGCGAAATACATGGACTTGTGCGGAATTCCGCAATTACCCGTTGGGTGGCCACAGGAAAAGCTCTGAAACCCAAGTTATTCGCCGTGTCCGCTGTGTTCGCCGTGGTTGAATTGAGGCTTTAAAGTTCAACGGGCGTCGGCTGACGGGCTACCAACACCCGGCGAGCAATTAGATTCCGAGGTAGGCCTTCTTGACTGCTTCGTTACTCAGCAGGTTCTCGGCACGGTCCTCGAGCGTAATCGCACCGTTTTCCATCACATAGCCCCGGTGCGCAATCTTGAGCGCCTGATTGGCGTTCTGCTCGACCAGGAAGACGGTGGTATTGCTCTCGACATTGATCTTTTTGATGATCTCGAAGATCTGTTTGATGATCAAAGGCGCCAGCCCAAGCGAGGGCTCATCAAGCAACAAAAGCGAAGGCCGAGCCAGAAGCGCACGTGAAATGGCCAGCATTTGCTGCTCACCACCGGAAAGCGTACCGCCGGCTTGCTGGCAGCGCTTTCCAAGAATCGGGAAACGCTCAAAAGCGAAGTCAATGTCAGATTTGATGCCCGCCTTGTCATTACGCAGATAGGCGCCCATCTCGAGGTTTTCCAGCACGCTCATCTGCGGAAAGATGTGACGCCCTTCCGGAACCTGACAGATGCCGAGGCTGACAATTTTCTCCGCGCTCAGCCGCTGAATGGGCTGACCGCGAAAGAGGATTTCGCCGCTCCGCGGCGGCGTCACGCCGGAAATCGACATCAAAGTCGTGCTCTTGCCTGCGCCGTTGGCGCCGATCAGCGTGACGATCTCGCCTTCGTTGATCGTCAGCGAGACGTTCTTGAGCGCCTGGATATTGCCGTAATAGGTCTGGATATTGCGAACTTCAAGCATTGACTTCCTCACCGAGATAGGCCTCGATCACCCGAGGATTTTCCTTGATTTCACGCGGCGTCCCTTGCGCGATTTCCTTGCCGTACTCAACCACATAGATCCGGTCGGAAATGCTCATCACCAGCTTCATGTCGTGTTCGATGAGCAGGATCGAGAGCTTGTCCTCCGCCCGGATGCGCAGGATCAACTCGTCCAGGTCGTGGGTTTCCTGCGGGTTCATCCCGGCCGCCGGTTCGTCGAGCAGCAACAGGAAGGGATCGGTCGCCATCGCCCGGGCGATCTCCAGCCGCCGCTGCGCGCCGTAAGAAAGATTGCGGGCAAATTCATCGGCCTCTTTGGCCAGCCCAACGCGCTCCAGCAGCTGGTAGCTCTTTTCGACCGTCTCGCGTTCTTCGCGGACCGACCGAGGGGAACCGAGAATGGCATCAACGATGGTGGTGCCGGTACGGCAATGACGGCCAATCATCACGTTTTCCAACACGGTCATCGCTGGAAACAGGCGGATATTCTGAAAGGTGCGCGCCATACCCAGCGTAGTGATGCTGTTCGGCTTCATACCATTGACGCGCCGACTTTTGCCGCCCGGCGGATGCAGCATGACGTCACCCGCCGTCGGCTTGTAAATGCCGGTCACGCAATTGAAGAAAGTCGTCTTGCCCGCGCCATTCGGGCCGATCAGCGCGACGATTTCGTCGGCGTAGATATCAAGACTGACGTTATCCATCGCCCGCAGACCACCAAAATCCATGGTCAGGCCACGAACTTCGAGCAGTTTATTTGGTGAATTTTGCGTCATCGTCGTGATCTCCTTCCACGGTATCGATTTCATACTTACGGCGCATATTGTTGATCAGCCCTTGCGGACGGAAAATCATCATCAGCACCATGACCGCGCCAAAAACCAGCATGCGGTACTCGGAAAATGCGCGCAGATACTCGGGAAGCAGTTTTAGCGCCAGGCAGGCAATGATCACCCCGAGAATCGACCCCATCCCACCGAGCACGACCATGGCCAGAATCATCGCCGAGTCCATGAAGGTGAAGCTATCCGGGTTGATAAAACTATTGTGCGCAGCAAAGACAACGCCAACCAAACCGGCCCAGAACGCGCCGAGCGCATAAGCCGAAAGCTTGGTACGCGCCATGTCGACGCCCATCGCCACGCAGGCAATTTCATCTTCACGCAAAGCCATCCACGCACGGCCGACACGCGAGTTTTTCATGCGGTTGGTTACTACAATGGTCAGGGCGACCAGGGCAAGCACGATGTAGTAGGTGTAAATCGACTTCTCACGGGCGCTAAGCGCCACACCGAAAAAATCCGGACGCGGGATATTGGCAATACCGGCCGCGCCCCCGAAAACCGTATCCCAGTTCTCGAGAACGATCTTGGTAATCGAAGCAAAACCCAGCGTCACAATAGCCAGATAGTCACCGCGCAAGCGCAGAATCGGAAAGCCCAAAACCATGCCGAACAGCATGCTCATCAGGCCGCCAAGCGGCAGACAAGCCCAGAAGCCGAGATCGAAGTTCTTGCTGAGCAGGGCATAGGTATAAGCCCCCACCGCAAAGAAAGCGATGTACCCCAGGTCAAGCAATCCGGCGAGACCGACGGTGATATTCAGGCCCAGGCCAAGCACGACGAAAATCAAGGCGCTGACCATGACGTTGACGTGGTAGAAGTCCTGCCCACTTGAAACCAGCCAGGGAAAGACCAGGGCAATGGCCGCAGCGCCGAGCAATACCCGCCGACTGAGCACCGGATCGTCAGCCAGACGTTGCGCCAGAGAACGCTTTTCAACCTGCGGGATCACCGGATGCGAATCAGCGACCACCTGCGCGTGGCGAATGGCCCGGCGTTCAATAAAAAACTGCCAGAGCCAGGCGATGGCAAAAGCACAAGCACCGACCCAGACCATGTTCGACCAGCGCCATTCCACTTCCTGCGTCAGCGTATTAACCCGCACCACCATGAGCGGCAGGGTAAGGAACATGAACCACAGACCAATACCAATAGAACGTTTCAAGTGCGTCATAGCCTTACACCTTTTGTTTGACCGCTTTGCCAAGCAGACCGGCAGGGCGCAGGGTGAGGATCAGAACGAGCAGACCAAAAGCAAACACATCCTCATAGGCACTGGAGATATAGCCCGCACCCAAGGTCTCAGCGATGCCGAGAACCAAGCCACCGAGCACGGCACCGGGAATATTGCCGATACCGCCCAACACCGCCGCCGTAAATGCCTTGAGACCCGCCGTAAAACCAATCGCAGCATTGATCTGCCCCGTACGCGAAGCAATCAGCACACCGGCAATCGCCGCCAATACCGAGCCAATAATGAAAGTCGCTGAAATAACCCGGTCAACATTGACGCCCACCAGCCGCGCCATGACCATATCCTGCTGCGTCGCCCGCATGGCTTTGCCGATCCGCGTGTATTTGATCAGCACCGTCAAGGCAATCATGGTCAGGGTCGTTACCGCCAGAATGACCAAATCGACCGAACTCAGGTAGCGCGACAACGGCTCCATGAAATCAAAGTCGGACACCAGTTCCGGGAAGGGCAGGAAATCCGGGGTCTGTGCGATCTGCACATAGTTCATCAGGAAAATAGAAGCGCCGATGGCACTGATCAACGGGGACAGACGCGGCGCATTGCGCAGCGGACGGTAAGCGATCCTTTCCAGGGTAAATCCGTAAGACGCGGAATAGATGGCGGCAATGACGGCCGCCAGAATCAGTACCGAAAACCCTGAAAACCCGCTCAGCGTCGCAACTCCGGCCACGATGAAGGCGACAAACGCGCCAATCATGTAAATCTCGCCGTGTGCAAAGTTGATCAACTGAATGATGCCGTAGACCATGGTGTAGCCGAGGGCAATCAGGGCATAGATACTCCCCTTGACCACTCCACTGCAAAGCAACTCGAACAAATACTGAAAATCCATGGGTAGACCGTTATCAATTAGGAAAGAAAACCGGAGACGGAAGCTGCAATGCTTATGACGCCGGCCTGAACCACTGGCACAGTGTTAAAAAACCGAGAGGCAGTCATCGACCGCCTCTCGGTTAGCATGCACAGACCGCTATTTTAAACGAATCTTACTTGACTTCGGTAAAAGCACCGCCCTTGACCTGATACACGGAGAAACCAACACCTTCGGCATCACCTTTGGCATCAAACTTGATTGTGCCGATGTTCGTATCAACCTTGCTGCTCTTGAGCGCTTTCGACAATGCCGCGTAGTCCGTACCACCGGCAACCTTGATCGCGTTCAGCGCCGCCAGCATCGCTGCATAGGCCTGATCGAAGAAAGTGCCCGGCTCCTTGCCATATTTGGCCTTGTAGTCGTCGTGCGCTTTGACATTAAGCGGTAACTTGGACACATCCTTCGGGCCAGTGGCATAAACGCCTTCGGCATCCTTGCCGGCAATCTTCATGAAACCGTCACCCTTGAGGCCATCAGGACCGACAAACGGCATTTTGATTTTTTTCTTGCCGAGCAGGGAAAGCAGTTTCGAGGCTTCCGGATGATAACCGCCGAAAATGATTGCATCTGCGCCTGCGGCACGGACTTTCTGAATCACGGCCGAATAGTCCATGGCGCCGGGCTGGATACCTTCATACATCACAACCTTGGCTTTCCCGCCCTTTTCAATCGCCGCCTTCGAAAAGTCCGCGAAGCCCTTACCGTAATCACCCTTGTCGTGAATGATGGCGATTTTCTTGGCATTCAGGCTATCGGTGACAAAGCTGGCGGCCAGTAGCGCCTGATCATCATCCGCAGCGATCGTCCGATAGAAATTGGGGTACTCGCCGCCCTTGGTCAACTGAGGAGTCGTCGCCGAGGGGCTGATGGCAATAATCTTGGCGTCCTTGTAGATACCCATGACCGCCTTGGTCGCGCCCGAGCAAACGTGCCCGATGACAATGTTGACCCCGTCGGAAACCAGCTTGGTCGCTACATTCGTCGCCAACTCAGGTTTGCACTGATCGTCAACGACAATCAGTTCGACCTTTTTGCCATTAACGCCACCCTTGGCATTAAGCTCGGCCGCCAGCATTTCGACGGCATCCTTGGATGGCAGACCGTAAGGTGCCAAATCGCCGGTATGCGGGCCGGCCACACCAATCTTGATCGTGTCGGCGGCGAAGGCTGGCGCGGAGAAAGCCGTCGTAACAAACGCGGCGGCAAGCAATTTGACCAGAATCGACTTTTGCATCTGTACAGACTCCTTCAGGATTGAATTTATTGACAATTTGTAACGGTAGAGCAATTCCCGTAAGCGGTCAAGAATCTTCCTATCCGGCGGCCAAGGCGCTTGGCTGCTCGGGAATTGCACAGGGCAGAAGCGAAAATTCGGGATAAACTCTCACTTTGGCTTTTTCCTGCTACCTCATGCGCCTTTTCCGTCTTGCAAAGATTCTCAGCGTAATCCTCCGTTTTGGCATCGACGAGATGATTCTCGAACACGAATCAAGTGGAAGACTTGCCGCGCTATCACGTACAGCCCACTTCTGGCGGCGTATCAATACGCCGCGCGGGGAACGTCTGCGCCTGGCTCTGGAAGCACTAGGCCCCATCTTCGTCAAATTTGGACAAGTCCTATCCACACGTCGCGACCTGATACCACTGGATATTGCCGACGAGCTCGCCAAGTTACAGGATCAGGTTCCACCGTTTTCGCCGGAACTCGCGCTCGCGCAAATCGCCGGGGCTTACGGCCGGCCAGCACACGAAGTGTTTGCCGAGTTCGACGCAACACCTGTCGCCAGCGCCTCGGTAGCGCAAGTGCATTTTGCACGACTGCTTCCTGAAGATGGCGGCCATGAAGTGGCCGTGAAGATTCTGCGCCCAAACATGGAAAGCGTCATCGAACACGATCTGGCTCTGCTCGACACGCTCGCCAGCCTGCTCGAAAGAATCTGGTCCGACGGCAAACGCTTAAAGCCCCGCGAAGTGGTTGCCGAGTTTGCCAAGTATCTCCATGACGAGCTCGATCTGATGCGCGAAGCGGCCAACTGCTCGCAGCTGCGCCGCAATTTCAGCGACTCGGAATTGCTGCTGGTGCCGGGGGTTTACTGGGATCACTGCACAACGACCGTGATGGTCATGGAGCGCATGCGCGGCACCCCGATCAGCCAGCGCGATGCCCTGATTGCGGCCGGAATCGATTTGACCGCGCTATCGCGCGCGGGTGTCGAAATCTTTTTCACTCAGGTTTTTCGCGACGGCTTTTTCCACGCCGACATGCATCCGGGCAATATCTTCGTCGCCACCGACGAAGTACACCACGGCAAATATATTGCGCTCGATTTCGGCATTGTCGGCACGCTCACCGACCGCGACAAAAACTATCTGGCGCAAAACTTCCTCGCCTTTTTCCAGCGCGACTACAAGCGCGTCGCGATGGCACATATCGAAGCCGGCTGGGCACCGGCCGATACGCGGGTCGACGAGTTCGAAGCGGCCATTCGTGCCGTCTGCGAACCGATTTTTGACCGGCCCCTACATGAGATTTCCTTTGGGCGCGTACTCCTGCGCCTGTTCCAGACCTCGCGGCGCTTTAACGTCGAAATCCAGCCGCAACTGGTGATGCTGCAAAAGACGCTGCTGAATATTGAAGGACTCGGACGCGAACTCGACCCTAACCTCGACTTGTGGACGACCGCCAAGCCGTTTCTGGAACACTGGATGAAGGACCAACTCGGCTGGCGCGCCTTTAGTCGCAACATGAAACAGGAAATGTCCGACTGGGCGCGGATTTTGCCGCAAATGCCGCGCCTGCTGCACCAAGCATTGAATCGCCCGCAACCGACCGGTCTAATCCCGATTCTCAGCGCACTGAACACGGCCCAGCGGCAGCAAAACAAACTACTCTTTCTGATCGCACTGCTGGCCGCTGCATTGCTCGCCATTCATACCCTCTAGTTAGCCGGGAAATCCCCCATGAATCGAGTCGTGATCAGCGGAAGCGGCCTGTTTACGGCACCGCACACCATCAGCAACGAGGAGCTGGTGGCCTCGTACAATACCTACGTCCAGCAGTTCAACGCCAAGAACGCCGAGCGCATCGCCGCCGGAGAAATCACCCGACTCGAAAAATCGAGTGTTGATTTCATCGAAAAGGCCTCCGGCATCAAGCAGCGCAGCGTAATGAATAAGGAAGGCATCCTCGACACGCAGCGCATGCGTCCGAACTTCAAGCCTCGCGCCAACAACGAGCTTTCCTTGCAAGCTGAAATGGCCGTGGATGCTGCGCAGCAAGCACTGGCCGCGTCCGGTAAAAGCCCTGCCGATATCGACATGGTGATCTGTGCTGCTTCGATCATGCAGCGTCCCTACCCGGCGATGGCCATCGAAGTGCAAAACGCGCTCGGCATCGCGCAAGGCGCGGCGTTCGACATGAACGTGGCCTGCTCATCGGCTACTTTCGCGCTGGAGATGGCAGCCAACGCCGTGCGTTGCGGCACTGCGCGCGCCGTACTGATCGTCAATCCGGAAATCTGCTCGGCGCAGCTCGCGTGGAAAGATCGCGACTGCCACTTCATTTTTGGCGACGTAGCAACAGCACTGGTCGTTGAAAATGCCGAAACAGCCAGTTCGAAAGATCAATGGGAAATTCTCGGCACCAAACTGGTCACCAGCTTCACCAACAACATCCGCACCAATGCCGGTTTTCTCTCACACTGCGAGGATCGCGATCCCAATGAGCGCGATCAGCTCTTCGTCCAGGAAGGCCGCAAGGTATTCAAGGACGTGTGCCCGATGGCGGCTACGCACATCACCGAGCATCTCGCATCGCTCGGCCTGACGCCGGCCAACATGCGCCGCTTCTGGCTGCATCAGGCCAATATCGCCATGAATCAGCTGATCGGCCGCCGTCTGCTCGGCCACGAAGCAAGCGCCGACGAAGCGCCGATCATCCTCGACGAATTCGCCAATACCGCATCCGCCGGCTCGATCATCGCCTTTCATCTCCACAATCAGGAGCTTGCCGCCGGCGACCTCGGCGTCATCTGCTCCTTCGGCGCGGGTTACTCGATCGGCAGCGTGGTGGTGAAGAAGGTCCAATGAAGCAGCGACATCCTCCGCAAAAGCGACCGAAGGAGGTGCAGAGGGCAATCCAATCAGCATCGACCGTAAGCTACAATGCGCGGCTGGCAATTTTCGGCTAGGTCTGGTCATTCAGGATATTTCTCGTAAGCGGACGTCAGCCACCTGTTCGTACTATTAGCAATAACCCGGACAATTGTTCGTCTGATCAACTGTTAAGCCTCAACATCTTTCACCGTAGCAAATCTTAAAACTCACAGGAAGGTAATGGAAAATGGCTCTCGTAATAAAAAAATGGCACGCCAGCAGAACAGCAAACAAAGACGGAAACTATGTGCATTTAGTTGGCAGAGAAGCTGGGCTGTTTGCTTGGATCTTGTCACTCATCGGCATTGACCCAACAACTGAAATTGAGATCAAGGAAAACCTGATCGTCTTTACTGCAGGTTCTCTTTCCGGGAAACAAAAACGTGTAATTCCTATGCGGTCGGTTTGTTCGGCTTATTACGGATATGTAAAACCATGGCAAATGGCGTTAGTCCTTGGCTTGCTGCTGTTTCCTATTTTCTTTTTGGGTCTGATAGTTGGTCCTTTGTACTATTTTCTGAACAAAGAACTTACTGTAGGGGTCGTTGAAAACTCCAGTTGGATTGGTGGTTTTTCATTTAAGCGCTCTGTCATTGAAGGACAGAACATAGATGAGAATAAAGCCTATGAAGTTATCGACATCATTCGCTCCTTAATTGAAGCCAAAACGGCCTAGCCCATCATTCAGCACGGACTGGCGCAATAAAGCCGCGCCAGCTGGTTAATTCAAACGTCACGAGCCACCCGATCTATGAAGAAGCTCATTCTTATCGCAATCCTTGTCGCTATCGGTTGGCAAGGCTACGCAAAATATCAAGGCCAGCACATCGCTTTGGCTAGCGCCCAGGACGCGGCCGAACCCGCACGTACTCGTAGTCCAATTCCAAAAACAATCCCTTCACAACAGTTCAAGTGCGACGGGCGAACATACTGCTCACAAATGACATCCTGCCAAGAAGCAACTTTCTTCTTGCAAAATTGCCCGGGGGCCAAGATGGATGGAAACAACGACGGCATTCCCTGCGAAACGCAATGGTGCAAATAGTCAAAGCCGTAAAACCAGTGCGCATTGGCCAGCCAGTTCTAACCCGGAGGTCGCGCCCGCTCCCTTTAGTCGCTGGGCTACCTATACGTTCCTGAACGTCTGGTTTTCCGACGCACCGAGGACGGCTTTGGGTCGATTCCTGTCAGCGGAGCTGATAGTTCATGACCTCTCCATTAGCACACTGCAGCAATTTCCTCCTTGATTCCAACCCTATATCGCACATCGCCGTTTCCCCCTGATTGCTTTGCTCTTTACTCGCTAAACTTGGCGTCCTCAGTAGCTCTGCACTTCCTTCGGTCGTCTTTGCAGTAGTCGTTTAATTTGAATTGGTCTCCCCCTAGATGTCTTCACCGCTCAATCCCCCGCAACGCGAAGCGATTCGCTATCTCGATGGCCCCCTGCTAGTACTGGCCGGAGCAGGCTCAGGCAAGACGCG
>RRZU011184483.1_pt1 | contig 10074 bp, 8 predicted proteins | sample 2165561 | NCBI WGS metagenome assembly RRZU01 (sample SAMN10456909, study PRJNA506462) | wastewater metagenome | isolation source: wastewater sludge | place: USA: Moscow, Idaho
AAAGAATACGAAGCAGTTCATTCTGCTTATCGGTTTTCATTCCATGCACCCCTTCTCTGCTCCCCTCCGCAATTTTTAGTATACTTTTGCTATGTTATACCACAGATGGGTCAAATTTTCAAGTTTTTTACCGTTTCAATCAAAGCATTCGAGTTCCTCTCTAATCGTATCGGTTGTCGTACGCTTATACTCCGGGCAACACACGACTTGAGTGTTCAAAACAATACTCCTTTGAGCCCATTTATGGGAGTTTCACGATCGAAAGGGTTACCTCATCAACCAGTCAATCAAGTTCAGCTGCTCTATGCCCTCGTGGTCACCGATAAAATCATCCAGAGCAATTAAAAACTTCGGGTAATTGTCTTTGACCTGTTTTAGCGAAGCCAGCTCACGCTGTAGGACGTTTTCATCGAGAACGGTTGCTGAAACTTGATAATACTTCGTTTTCTTGTCTCGTACGGCAACAAAATCAGCCTCTGTGTCTCGCCCAGATCTCCTGATATTGACGGTGTATCCACGACGCAAAAGCTCCAAATAGACAACGTTCTCAATCTGATGCCTAATATTCTTGCCCTGCGTGCCAAGTATCATATTCCGTAAACCCGTGTCGCAAACGTAATATTTGTAGGAGGCTTCGAATATTCAAACTCACCCCGACACTGCCGGTATCTGGCGCGTGGTGGAGGGCAGAGCAAATTCGTAGGGCGCGGCGCGCCCCTTTGAAAGGAAAGAGGAGCACATGGCAGATAAGAAAAAGACCACGGTAGAGGCCGCCGCCCCCGCGTCCGACAAGAAGAAGGCTCTGGAGACCGCCATGGCCCAGATCGAGAAGGCCTACGGCAAGGGCTCCATCATGCGCCTGGGGGAGAACACGGGCGTGGTGGTGGAGTCCATCCCCACCGGTTCCCTCTCCATAGACCTGGCCCTGGGCATTGGCGGCCTGCCCAAGGGACGCATCGTCGAGATCTATGGGCCCGAGTCCTCGGGCAAGACCACCCTGGCCCTCCATGTGGTGGCCGAGGCCCAGCGGGGGGGGGGAGAGGTGGCTTTCATCGACGCTGAGCACGCACTGGACCCCACCTACGCCAGGGCGCTGGGGGTGGACATCGAGTCCATGCTCATCTCCCAGCCCGATACCGGTGAGCAGGGACTTGAAATCTGCGAGGCCCTGGTCCGCTCGGGTGCCATCGACGTGGTGGTGGTGGACTCGGTGGCGGCCCTGGTTCCCCGGGCCGAGATCGAGGGTGAGATGGGCGACTCCCATGTGGGTGTGCTTGCCCGGCTTATGAGCCAGGCCCTGCGTAAGCTGGCGGGGTCCATCGCCAAGACCAATTGCATCGTCATCTTCATCAACCAGCTCCGTGAGAAGGTGGGGGTCATGTATGGAAACCCGGAGGTGACCACCGGCGGCCGGGCCCTCAAGTTCTATGCGTCGGTCCGCATTGACGTGCGGCGGATTGAGGCCCTCAAGAACGGCAGCGAGGTGGTGGGCAACCGCACCCGGGCCAAGATTGTCAAGAACAAAGTGGCCCCCCCCTTCCGGGAGGCCGAGTTCGACATTATGTACGGCGAGGGGATCTCCAAGATCGGAGAGCTGCTGGACATCGGACTCAAGCTGGATTTGGTACAGAAGTCGGGCTCCTGGTTTGCCATGGGGGACCTGCGCCTGGGCCAGGGCCGGGACGCGTCCAAGCAGTTCCTGCGGGATAACCCGGAGATGGCAGAAAAGCTGGAGGCCGATATCCGAGCCAACGCCTATAAGCTGTTGCCCAGCCAGGCCAAGGCTGCAGCCAAGGCCGCGGGTCGGGCGGTGGATGTCTCGGCCGACGACTTTGAGGACGGCGAGGAAGAATGAGAATCGACTCCATGCTCCCCTCCAAACGGGTGAGGGGTCGCTGGCTCTGCCATATGGAGGACGGGAGCATCCTCCGGGTGGGAGAGGGGGAGGTGGCCTCGTTCGCCCTCCACACCGGGATGGAGCTGAGCACTGAGATATTGGCGGCACTGAATTCCGCCACGGTCCGGAGCACCCTGCGGGAGAAGGCTTTGGCACTCATCGCGGCCCGCCCCCTCTCCCGTAAGGAGCTGGTGGACAAGCTCGCGGCCAAGGCCGAGGGGGAGGGAGCCCGATCGGGACGACCTCCGCCGCCTCTCCGCCGCCCTGGCCCGCCGGGGCTATGGTTGGGAAGACGTAAAAGAGGGCTTGCGCCGCTACGGCGCCGAGCCGGAGGAATAGCGCGCTCTTCGTAGACACAAAAGGACCGCCGGAGCAGGGCGGTCCTTTTGTGCGTGCCGGGGGGCGCACCCTCTCTTTACAAAAGAACCAAACCGTGATATCTTTATATGAGATGTTTTTAATGTTTTTAAGGAGTATTTGCATTGAATCAATACAAAATTGCGTTTGTATCCCTTGGCTGCGCCAAAAACTTAGTGAATACCGAGCAGATGATGGCCCTTTGCCGGGCAGCGGGGCATACGGTTACCGGGGAGGCCGCGGGGGCCGACGTGGCAGTGCTCAACACCTGCGGATTCATCGACTCGGCAAAGGCCGAGGCCATCAGCCATGTGCTGGAGCTGGCCGAGCTGAAGGCGGAGGGCAAGCTCCAGAAGCTCCTGGTGGCGGGCTGCCTCTCCCAGCGCTACCGGGATGATATTCTGGAGGAGCTGCCTGAGATCGACGGCATCCTGGGCACGGGGAGCTATGTGGATGTGGTGCCCGCTGTGGAGGCCGTCATGGCGGGGGACCAGCCCACCTATTTTGGCGACATCGACCACACGGACGAGGAGGGGGAGCGGGTGGTCTCCACCCCCGGCTACACCGCCTACCTGAAGATTGCCGAGGGCTGCGACCACCGCTGCGCCTACTGCATTATCCCTTTCCTACGGGGGCGTTACCGCAGCCGCCCCATGGAGTCCGTTCTGGCCGAGGCCAAGGTACTGGCTGACAGCGGTGTGCAGGAGCTCATTGTGGTGGCCCAGGATACCACCCGGTATGGCATGGACCTCTACCGGGCGTACCGCCTGCCCCAGCTCCTCACCGAGCTGTGCAAGCTCCCCTTCCGCTGGATTCGCCTTCACTACCTCTACCCCGACGCCCTCACCGACGAGCTCATCGACGTGATTGCCAGGGAGGAGAAGGTGCTCAATTATATCGACATACCCATCCAGCACATCAGCGACGGCCTGCTCAGAGCCATGCGCCGGGGCACCAGCCGGGAGCAGATTGTCTCCCTGGTGGAGAAACTGCGCGCACGGCTTCCCGGTGTGGTGCTGCGCACCAGCATTATTGCCGGTCTCCCCGGCGAGGGAGAGGCCGAGTTTGAAGAGCTGTGCAGCTTCCTGCGGGAGGCGGGCATACAGCGGGCGGGTATTTTCCAGTTCTCCCCCGAGGAGGGTACCGAGGCTGTCACCATGGACAACCAGGTGGAACCCGACATCGCCAAACGGCGGGTGGAGCTGCTGTGCGAGATTCAGGCGGGTGTGATGGACCTGTTCAACGAGAGCCGCCTGGGTGAGACAGTGGAGGTTCTCTGCGAGGGCTTTGACAGCGACATGGGCTGCTACGGGGGCCGGACCTACGCCGACTCCCCCGATGTGGACGGTAAGGTGTTCTTCACCGCCCCCGGCGTGATTCCGGCGGGGCGCTTTGTACAGGTTCACATCACAGGTGTGGAGGACGGCGACCTCATGGGTGAGATGGAGTAAGGGACGGAGGGTTTCACGAGAACCCGTCACTGCCTGCTCCCGGGTACTCAGCACTTCTACTGTCATGCTTCGTGCCCTCCGCGACGGCAGAGAACACCTCCGACTGCGCAAAAACGCGCCGGGAACTGTGTTCCCTCTGCGTTTTCGCTCCGCTTCGGCGTTCTCTGCCTGCTCCCGGGTACTCAGCACTTCTTTATGAAAGGTGAATGCACTTGAATACCCCTAATAAGTTGACACTGCTGCGGGTCGTCCTGATCCCTGTGTTTCTGATTGTACTCTACCTGGACTTTCCCTACAGCAACTATGTGGCTCTGGCCATTTTTGTGGTGGCCAGCCTGACTGATTTTGCCGACGGGCACATCGCCCGGAGCCGGGGCCTGGTCACCGACTTCGGCAAATTCATGGACCCCCTGGCCGACAAGCTTCTGGTGATGGCAGCCCTCACCTGGTTCACCGCTCTGGGGCGCTTCCCGGCCTGGGCCTTGCTGGTGGTAATCGCACGGGAGTTCGCTGTGACCGCTCTGCGGCTGATTGCCGTGGAGGGGGGGAAGGTGATTGCCGCAGGCTGGTCGGGCAAGGTGAAGACGGCCTCCACCATGGTGGGCATCTGCCTGCTCTTTCTGTTCCCTCAGCCCATGGTGGACACAGTGGTGATGGTCATTATCGTGCTGACCACGGTCTACTCGGGCGGAGAGTATTTCATCCAGAACAAGTCGGTCATCAACTGGAAGGACCTGTGAGCCCGTCCGGGCACGGTCTTGACACAATTTGGTGGGCATGATAATATACTGGAGCAAATCCAGTGGACGCTCAACTGAATATCGCGTAGATCGGAAAGAGTAGTGCCTCACCCATAGAACAGAGAGGACCCGCCATCGGCTGAAAGCGGGCCTGCTGTGGACGGCATGAAGTGCATCCGGGAGCGAGGGGGATGTGGATACCCCCCGGTTCGGCCCCGTTATGGCCCTGAGTGAAAAATAAGAGTGGAACCGCGAGTGAAGTCGCCTCTTATGCCGATGGCATAGGAGGCGTTTTTTTCTTTGACAGATGGAGCATGGGATTCCTTTGAAGCATGAGATTGAGTTTGAATGGCCCTTCCAAGAGGAGTGGGCCTACACTGTCGAATGGATAACCCAGGAGGGAGAGCTATGACAAGACTGGGGGAGACCCTGCGGGCCTATCAGGCCCGGGACCCGGCGGCCAGGGGACGGCTGGAGATTTTTCTGCTCTACCCCGGCGTACACGCACTGATCTATCACCGGCTGGCGCACTGGCTTTTTAGGCGGAAGCTGCACTTTCTGGCCCGGCTGGTATCCCAGTGGAGCCGTTTCTGGACGGGGAGTGAGATACACCCCGGCGCCACCATCGGGCGGCGGCTGGTCATTGACCACGGCATGGGCATCGTCATCGGCGAGACTGCCGAGGTGGGGGACGACGTGCTCCTCTACCAGGGGGTGACCCTGGGGGGCACGGGCAAGGACCAGGGCAAGCGCCACCCCACCATTGGTGACCATGTCATGATCGGCTCGGGAGCCAAGGTGCTGGGCCCCTTCAAGGTGGGGGACTACGCACGCATCGCCGCCAACGCGGTGGTCCTCTCCGAGGTGCCGCCCGAGGCCACCGCCGTGGGGGTGCCCGCCCGGGTGGTGCGCATCTCGGGTGAGCGGGTGGACTTCTGTGACCAGATGGACCAGGTCAATATCACCGACCCGGTCCGAAAAGAGCTACAGGCACTCTCCTCCCGGTTGGAGTGGATGGAGAAATATTTAGATGAACAGGTAAGGAGTAAGGACGGATGAAATTATACAACTCGCTCTCCCACATGAAGGAGGACTTTGTGCCCCACGAGCCGGGCAAGGTGAGCATGTACACCTGCGGCCCCACGGTCTACCACTATGCCCACATTGGCAACCTGCGCAGCTATATCATGGAGGATGTGCTGGAGAAGTTCCTCCGCTATGATGGGTACGATGTCAAGCGGGTCATGAACATCACCGATGTGGGCCACCTGGCCTCCGACGCCGACGAGGGCGAGGATAAAATGCTCAAGGGCGCCCAGCGGGAGCATAAGAGCGTCATGGAGATTGCCCAATTTTACACCGACGCCTTCTTTGCCGACTGCGAAAAGCTGAACATCAAGCACCCCGACGTGGTGCAGCCCGCCACGGGTATGATTGATCGCTATATCAAGACCATCGAGAAGCTGCTGGAGAAGGGGTTTGCCTACCATGCGGGGGGCAATCTCTACTTTGACACCTCCAAGCTGGAGCAGTATTACGTCTTTAACGCCCACAACGAGGAGGACCTGGCCGTGGGCGTCCGGGAGGGCGTGGAGGAGGACGAGAATAAGCGCAATAAGGCCGACTTCGTCCTCTGGTTCACCAAGAGCAAATTTGAGGACCAGGCCCTCAAGTGGGACTCCCCCTGGGGCGTGGGGTACCCCGGCTGGCACATCGAATGCTCCTGTATCTCCATGGAGTTTTTGGGTGAGTACCTGGACATTCACTGCGGCGGCATCGACAACGCCTTCCCCCACCATACCAATGAGATTGCCCAGAGTGAGGCGTTTCTGGGACACCCCTGGTGTAAATACTGGTTCCATGTTCACCACCTGAACACCTCGAGCGGGAAAATGAGCAAGTCCAGGGGGGAGTTCCTCACGGTCTCCCTCCTGGAGGAGCGGGGGTACGACCCCATGGTCTACCGGCTCTTCTGCCTCCAGTCCCACTACCGCAAGGGCCTGGTCTTCTCCTGGGAGAACCTTGATAATGCCAAGACGGCCTATGAGAAGCTGGTGGCCCGCGTGGCCGCCCTGGAGACCGAGGGCCCCGTGGATGGGGAGGCTCTGGCTGCCTTTCAGGCCCGCTTTATTGAAGCGGTGGGCAACGACCTGAACACCTCCCTGGGCATCACTGCCCTGTACGACGTGCTCAAGGCCGACCTGAACGACGCCACCAAGCGGGCCATCCTGGACGACTACGACAGCGTTCTGGGTCTGAAGCTGCTGGAGCGCGCCTCTGCGGCCAAGACCGCCCAGGATTCTGCGCCTGCCACGGAGGGGGACGGGGAGATCGACGCCCTGGTGGGAGAGCGCACCGCCGCCAAGAAGGCCAAAGACTTTGCCGAGGCCGACCGCATCCGGGATCGGCTGAAGGACATGGGAGTGGAGATCATCGACACACCCCAGGGCCCCAAGTGGAAGCGGACTTAATTCGTATAGCGGAAGAGAAAAAAAGGGCCGTTGCAAAACTTTACGTTTTGCAACGGCCCTTTTTTAAATGAGATTCACTCCACCGCGAGCTCGCCGCCGCGGAGGTCCACGGTCAGGGTGGAGCCCTCCTCCACCTGGCCTGCAATGATCCTTTTGCCGATGAGGGTTTCCACGCTGTGTTGGACGAAGCGGCGCAGGGGCCGCGCGCCGTAAATTGGGTCGTAGGCGCTGTCCAAGATGAAGTCCTTGGCCGCCCCGGTGAGGGTGACGGTGAGGCGCTTGCCGGCAAGGCGGCGGTTTAGGTCGGCCGCCAGCAGATCGAGGATATGGATGATGTTCTCCTTGGTGAGGGGCCTGTAGAAGACAATCTCGTCCAGCCGGTTGAGGAACTCAGGGCGGAAGGAGCGCTTTAGGAGGGCCTCCACCTGCGCCCTGGCGTCTGGGGTGATCTCCCCGCCGGCGTCGATGCCGTCCAGCAGGAACTGGCTGCCCAAGTTAGAGGTGAGGATGATGATGGTGTTTTTAAAGGACACGGTACGGCCCTGGCTGTCGGTGATGCGGCCATCGTCCAGCACCTGGAGCAGGACGTTGAACACGTCGGGGTGGGCCTTCTCCACCTCGTCGAAGAGGATGACGCTGTAGGGCTTGCGCCGCACGGCCTCGGTGAGCTGGCCGCCCTCCTCGTAGCCCACATATCCCGGAGGGGCTCCGATGAGGCGGGAGACCGAGAATTTCTCCATATACTCGCTCATGTCGATGCGCACCAGGTTGCGTTCGCTGTCAAAGAGGGTCTCGGCCAGGGTTTTGGCAAGCTCGGTCTTGCCCACACCGGTGGGCCCCAGGAAGAGGAAGGAGCCGATGGGCTTATCCGGGTCGGCGATGCCTGCGCGGGAGCGGAGGATGGCCTCGCTCACCAAGCGCACCGCCTCGTCCTGCCCCACCACGCGCTGGTGGAGGATATCCTCCAGATGGAGGAGCTTTTCCCGCTCCCCCTCCATGAGGCGGGCAACCGGGATGCCGGTCCAGCGCTCGATGATGCGGGCAATCTCCTCGTCGGTCACCTTGTCCCGGAGGAGGGTGTTGGTCCGCCCCTCATGGGTCAGGGCCTCCTCGGCCTCCAGGGCCTTTTGGAGCTCGGGAATTCTGCCGTACTGGAGCTGGGCGGCCTTCTCCAGGTCATACTCCCGCTGGGCCTTTTCCAGAGCGGCGTTGGCGCTCTCCAGCTCCTCCCGGAGCTTCTGCACCTTGCCGATGGCGTTCTTCTCGTTCTCCCACTGGGCCTTTTTCGCCTTAAATTCCTCCCGCAGGTCGGAGAGCTCCTTCTGTATCTCTCCCAGGTGTTCCCGGGAGAGCTTGTCGCTGTCCTTTTTCAGGGCGGCCTCCTCAATCTCGTGCTGGATGATGCGCCGGGAGATCACATCCAACTCAGTGGGCATGGAGTCAATCTCGGTGCGCAGCATGGCGCAGGCCTCGTCGATGAGGTCGATGGCCTTATCCGGGAGAAAACGGTCGGTGATATAGCGGTTCGAGAGGGTGGCGGCGGCCAGAATGGCGGCGTCGGTGATTTTCACACCGTGGTAGATTTCGTACCGCTCCTTCAGCCCTCTGAGGATGGCCACCGTGTCCTCCACGGTGGGCTCGTTGACCTGTACGGGCTGGAAGCGGCGCTCCAGGGCGGCGTCCTTCTCGATATACTGGCGGTACTCGTTCAGGGTGGTGGCTCCGATACAGTGGAGCTCACCCCGGGCCAGCAGGGGCTTTAAGAGGTTGCCCGCATCCATGGCGCGCTCGGTCTTGCGCGCGCCCACGATGGTGTGTAGCTCATCGATGAAGAGGAGGATACGCCCCTCGGCGTTTTTTACCTCGTTCAGCACGGCTTTGAGCCGCTCCTCAAACTCGCCCCTGTACTTGGCCCCCGCGATGAGAGCCCCCATGACCAGGGCGAAGATGGTCTTGTCCTGGAGGGAGAGGGGCACGTCCCCTTTGACGATGCGCTGGGCCAGGCCCTCGGCAATGGCGGTCTTGCCCACGCCCGGCTCGCCGATGAGGACGGGGTTATTCTTGGTTTTGCGGGAGAGGATGCGGATGACATTTCTGATTTCGTCGTCCCGGCCGATGACCGGATCCAGCTTGTTCTGCCGGGCTCGCTCTACCAGGTCGGTGCCGTACTTCTTGAGTGCGTCATAGGTCTCCTCCGGGTTATCCGAGGTGACACGCTGGTTTCCCCGCACCGAGGTGAGGGCCTGCAAAATGCCCTCATTGGTGACACGGTAGGTCTGGAAGAGGGCTTTCAAGGTCGGGTTGGCGCTCTCGGTGAGGGCCAGGAGGAGATGCTCCACCGAGACATACGAGTCCTTCATGCTGTCGGCGACCCGCTCAGCCCGGTTGAGGGCCTTGTCCACATCGGCGGACACATAGACCTTGCCCTGTTCCCGGCCCGAGCCGGACACCCGGGGCAGCTTCTCCAGCTCGGCCTTGACGGCTGCGGTGAAGGAGGGAAGGGTGAGCCCCATCTTTGTGAGGAGCTGAGGGATCAGCCCGTCCTCCACGGTGAGGAGGGCATAGAGCAAATGGGCCTGCTCGATCTGCTGATGGCCGTAGTCCTGGGCAATGGTCTGGGCAGCTTGGATGGCCTCCAGGGATTTCTGGGTAAATTTTTGTGTGTTCATATGCGAATGCTCCTCTCTCTGTTGGAATTTCTTCTACGCATAGTATAAGCGTGCCCTGCAAGAAAATCATGAACGGGCTGTAAACATTAGCACTCTATTGATGAGAGTGCTAAATCCCCCGCCGGTCTCTCACGCACATTGACAAATGCCCCTCTTTTCCGATATGATAAAAACAATTTTTGTAGAGGTTAGGTGAGTTGTCGTGAAGAAGCCCTTTGTGACCAAGGAGAAGCTGGAGGCCATCGCCGCCCAGTATCCCACCCCGTTCCATCTGTACGATGAGCGGGGCATCCGTGAAAATGTCCGGCGGCTCAAATCCGCTTTTGCATGGAACCCGGGCTTTCGGGAGTACTTCGCCGTGAAGGCCACCCCCACCCCCGCCATCCTCAAGCTCCTGCGGGAGGAGGGCTGCGGCATGGACTGTTCCTCCCTCACCGAGCTGATGATGAGCGAGCGCTGCGGCATCACTGGGGAGCACATCATGTTTTC
>RRZU012766411.1_pt1 | contig 10074 bp, 13 predicted proteins | sample 2165561 | NCBI WGS metagenome assembly RRZU01 (sample SAMN10456909, study PRJNA506462) | wastewater metagenome | isolation source: wastewater sludge | place: USA: Moscow, Idaho
CCGATGCGGCAGTTCATGACAGCCAACAATTTGTTGACTTCATCGATGAGAGCGTCCACGTTGTCTATGCAGATAGTGCTTATTCCGGTCAGCCGATTGCGGATGCTCTGCCACAGGCAGTTGAAAACAGGATTCATGACTGGTGCCATGCACGGAATTACACTCCGTTGCATTGGAAAGCCCCGCGCGAAATTTAATATTGGGTTGACAAACCTGGTGTACAACCTCTGCCGATATTCTATTTTGAGACGGCAGTGCTGCTGCATGGGATAACTGCGCCCAAACCCAAAGATATTGAGTACTCGTAAGGACAATTCCAGAAAATAGTGGCGCATTAAGCTGTAATCAGCCTCTTATAGGTTCAAAAGACCATTTTTAGAGGTTGCCTATATTAACTGCGGCGAGAAAGAAGCTGGCAACCCCGACTTCGACTATGCCAAGCTTTCCGATGCTGATGCAGAACAGGCACGCACCAATCTGGTGGAGACGCATGGCTTTTTTATCCTGCCAAGCGAACTATTTGAGAATGTTCGGAAGTACGCCCCAAGCGATGAAAATCTAAACGAGACGCTGGAGACCGTGTTTCGTAATATCGAAGGTTCTACACAGGATACGATTATATTTGTACTACAATTATAGGTTATTCATTTCTTGATAGTTATATAATCATTTTGAGAGGAGGATGAGACAGGTATGATACAAGCATTTAATAAAACAATCGAATACATTGAAAGTGTTTTAGATGATGAAATAGACGAAAAGAAAATAGCACACTTATCAGGTTATTCATATCCAATGTTCAGTAGAATTTTTTCTATCCTGGCAGGGTATTCCTTAAGTGAATATATTAGACTTAGGAAACTAACAAAAGCAGCGATGGATTTAAGAGAAACCACTGAAAAGGTGATTGATATCGCAATCAAATATGGATATGAATCTGCAGATGCTTTTACAATAGCTTTTAAGAGATTTCATAGTTATAGACCTAGCGATGTTAGAAATGGAGCAGTATTTAAAGTCTTCTCTTCTATTCGATTATCATTAACTATTCAAGGAGGAAAAAACATGGATATTAAGATTGAACAAAAAGAAGCATTCAAGGTTGCCGGGATAAAATCGGAGGGTATAGAGAACAGCCAGTGTCCAGAAACTTGGGATATGCTGTACCAAAGTAATACGCATAATGATTTAGAAAGCCTTGGAGATGGTCAAAGCTTCGGAGTGTGTTATGAAGTTAGCAATGAGGATGTCATTAATTATATGGCTGCTTATGATGTAAAGGACGAAAAAACAGCAAAAAAATTAGGACTTGATATACTTGAAGTGCCCAAGGCAGAATATGCAGTTGCAAAGCTAAAAGGGGCAATACCAAACTGTATTCATGAAGGATGGAAATATGTGATAGAGGTATTCTTTCCTGAACAAGGATACAAGCATGCTGGAACACCTGATTTTGAGGTTTACAGCGAAGGGAACATGGATAGCCCTGACTATGAAATGGAGTTGTGGGTTCCAATTGTAAAAGCGAATTAGTCAAAAAGTTAAGTTGCAAGTGATAAAACATATTAGATGTAAACGTCAAACAGCCAGCTCCATCATAGGGGGCTGGCTGTTGTCGGGCTGATCAAATAAGCACAACTGAATACTCCCTACATAGCCGGTTGGTTCACGCCAGCCGGCTTATTCTATTTCAAAAGGAGGACATCCCATGCCAAGCAATTTACAGGCATACCGGCAGATGGCAGACCATGCGGCCTTGCGAATCACCGGCAGTCACGAGAGCTGGATGGCGTTTTTGAAGACCGCCGCCCGGCTCTACAAGTACCCGTACAACGAGCAGATTACCTGGCTGTCCGTGGGAGGCAGTCCACCCTAGATACAAGGCGACTTGCCACCTCATGAGGGGAGCGCTATCGCTTGCGGACCAGATAGCCGAAGACTGTGCCGCAGGCGCCGCCGACCAGGTGCATGAAATTGGCCACATTGTCCTTGAGGAAGATGGCCGAGTAGATCTCGGGGGCCGGGGAGACGTTAGCAAACAAAATCAGCGTGAGGGGGATGGAGCCCGCCCGCATCCCGGCCAGGGAGGAGAGCATGATGAGCATGAAGACGATGCCGCTGGCCCCCAGCAGGGCGCTATTGGGGAAGAGGAGGCACTGGAGCACTCCGGAGATGAGGGCGGTGGCCAGGATACCCAGGAGGAGGGTGCGGCTGCCATACTTCTCCTCCAGCGGGGGCCCCACCACCAGGAGGAGCACCATGTTGTTTGCAAAGTGCTCCCAGCCCTGATGGCCAAGCACATGGCCGAACAGGCGGACGAAGAAGGCGGGGCTGACGCTGGAGCGGTAAACCGAGAAGAATTCCCTGGTGGTCTGTCCCTGGGTGACAAGGCCCAGCAGGAGGACAGCAAAGGACAGCAGGAAAAAGGTGAGGATTACGGGGGAATTATAATGCAGTCGCTTCATGGCGGGACAACTCCTTTACAATGGGGTATGTCCCAGCCATTATACGCCATTTTTCGCTCCGGTGCAATGGAGTTGTAGGCCCTACTCCGAAGGGAGGCCGCGATGGCGTTCCTCTCCTTAAACGGCTCGAAAAGCCCAAGGCACCCGCCGCCCAGGAATACTTCGTGCAGGGTGTTGCATTGTTCGTGCTATTTGGGTATAATGATAGCGCCAGAGGAAAGGAGATGATTTCATGGCCGGTACAACCACAAACATCAGCATTCGTATGGACGCTGACCTCAAAACACAGGCCGACACGCTGTTCGGCGAGCTTGGTATGAATCTCACGACGGCATTCAACATTTTTGTGCGCCAATCGCTTCGTGAAGGACGCATTCCATTTGACATTTCGCTGAATCTGCCGAACACCGTCACCATCGCCGCAATGCAGGAAGCAGAGCGCATTGCACGTGATCCCGATGTGAGAAAGTACGTTGATGTGGAAGAGGCGCTGCGGGAGCTGAAACGATGAGGCTCGAAATTGCGTGGACAAATCAGTTTAAGAAGGATTACAAGCTCGCCATGAAGCGCGGCTTGAAGATGGATATCTTCAGATTCGGAAAGCTCCTGTTCAAAATTTTTCTTCTTGGGCATGATGACGAAATAAGATGCCGGTATGATGGGTGGTGGGATTGATTCAGCGCCTCTCTAGCTCAGGCCGGCGGTGTAGGTGGCGATGGCGTCGCGTAGAAAGGCGGCGCAGCCGGGGAGGTTGGCGTCGTAATAGGCGGTGAAGCGCGCGTCGGACAGGTACAGCTCCCCAAGGCCCGCGTGGGCGGCGGGGGAGTAGCTGGGCCAGGTGAAGCCCAGCCAGCGGCGGTGGAGGGCGGCGATGGACAGCCCCTCCTCTCCGGCGGGGTCCAATGCGCCGGTGACGGCAGCCTCCAGCCGGGACTGGAGGGAGGCCGCGATGGAGTTCATCTCCTCGAACTGCTCCTGCGTGAGGGCTTGGAACATCCGATTGCTGGCCTCCACGGTATCCTTGCCGTAGGTTTCGCGGAGTTCCGCGCCGTATTTGCGCTCATTTTCGTCCAGAGCATTTTGCTTAAAGCCGTCGAATTTTTCTCTGTCGGACATGGTTGCTCCTCCTTTTAAGGTGTTTTGTACCGTCAGGATGAGGGCGCTTAGTCGGGTGCGGCGGTCCTCCAGGGCGGATAGATGCTCCCGCAGGGCGGCATCCCGGTCAAAGCCCGGGTCGTCCAGCACCTGGCGAATCTGGCTCAGCTCCAGCCCCAGCTCCCGGTAGAAGAGGATTTGCTGCAGCCGGTCCACCTCCCCGGGGCCGTAGATCCGGTAGCCTGAGCGCGACAGGCGGCAGGGCTTGAGAAGCCCCTCGCCGTCGTACCAGCGCAGGGTCCGGGTGGTCAGCCCGGCCAGGTCGGCCAAGGCCTTGATGGTGTATTCCATCGGTCATCCCTCCTGACATGGAGTAGTATATCCCTTGACGTAACGTCAAAGTCAAGGGGGTTTTTAAACGAATGAGAATGCGATGGTGAATGGCCGTGATAAGTGGGATCACAGTTCAATGAAGCCCTCCACTGTTCTTCTTGCGTGAAATGTACCTGAGACAGCTTGTTTCACTTTTTTACTTTTGAGTTTTTTCCAGCTCCAACAGTTTTTGCTTGACGTCCAGTCCCGCGGCAAATCCGACCAAGCTGCCGTCTGCGCCAAGCACCCGATGGCAGGGTGTGAGAATGAGGAGGGGGTTTTTGTGGTTGGCCATTCCCACCGCACGGGAGGCGCCCGGCTGCCCAATGCTCTCCGCAACCTGTTGATAGCTGCGGGTTTCGCCGTAAGGGATGTTGCGCAGGGCTTCCCAGACTTTCTTTTGAAAGAGGGTACCCTCGGCGGCAAGTGGAAGGTCGAAGGTCTTGCGGGTTCCTTCAAAATACTCGAAAAGCTGTTGTTCAGCCTCTTGCAGCAAGGGCGTCGCCGTACCCTCAGCCTGCTCCGTTGACGCAAAGAAAAGCGCGGTAATTGCACTATTTTGTTCCGATATGCCGACGAGACCCAAAGGTGTCTGAACGAGAGAGGTGTGTTTCATAAAAGGTTCCTCCTTTGTGTTCTATCTTCAGTTTACCATACTTTTCGCCTGATTTCTTCCGACTTTGCACCATTCAATTGAGGGAAAGCTTGCAAGTAAGACTGCGCCCCCCGGTTCTTCCGGGGGGCGCAGAAAATTTTGTTCGGGCGGTGACGGGGGCTTATCTCCTCCGGCCGCTGTAGCCGCGGCGGCGGGTGCTTCGTCTGCGGCCACCAAAGACCAGGAAGCGCAGCACCAGGACCAGCACCAGCAAGACTAAGACCACCAGGACGATTTTGACCCAGAGCTGGCTGAAGAAGCGCTGAATCTGGTCCAACCGGTAAAGGAGCTCGGACCGGGCCACATCGTCCACCGCAACCAGGTCCAGGGAGCCGTAGACCTTGTCCCGGTAGGAGACGGTCACCTTCCCCAAGACCTGCCCCTTTGCCACGGGGGCGGTGACCGACTCCAGGAGCTCGGTGTCAAGCTGGAAGTCGGCCACGTCCCAGTCGTTGGGCAGGGTGGCCGAGATATCCCCCTTGGGCTCGGCCACCACCTGGTCGGCCTCCTCTGAGAGGGTAACGGGCACTGTCTCCATGGGGTGGGTGCCGTTGAGGATGGAGCGGCGGGAGAAATTGTTGAAGCCAAACTCTAAAAGCCGCTGAGTCTCGGTGAAGTAGGTGAAGCCCACGCTCCCCGTGGTGCCGGGCACCCGCTCGCACCCCAGCACCACCGCGATGAGGGACCGGTCCCCCTTGGTAGCCGAGGAGGCCAGGCAGTACCCCGCCTCGGGGGTGTAGCCGGTTTTGATGCCGGTGGCGTACTGGTAGAGGTAGCCGGTTTTATTGTGGTTGGAGATGAGTGCGTTGGTGTCGTGCAGGACACGCTGGGGGGCCAGGTTGGTGGGGGCGACGGTATAGCTCTTGGAGGTGACCATCTCCCGGAAGAGGGGGTATTTCATGGCCTCGTTGGAGATGAGGTAGATATCCCAGGCGGTGGTGTAGTGATTGTCGTCGTGGAGGCCGTGGGGGTTTGCGAAGTGGGTGTTCTCACAGCCCAGCTGGGCGGCTCGCTCATTCATCAGGTCCACAAAGCCGGTGATGGAGCCCCCCACCGTCTCGGCTAGGATGTTGCAGGCCTCGTTGGCTGAGGGGATGAGGGCGCAGGCCAGCACATCCCTCAGGGGCATGACCTCCCCTACCTTGATGTCCTGGGTGGAGGCCCCCGAAATCATCTTGTCGTTGACCACGTTGCTGGCCGTGATGGGCTGGTCCAGGGTCAGCTTTCCCTGCTCCAGCGCCTCAATGGTGAGGAGGGCGGTCATGACCTTGGTGATGCTGGCGGGGTAGAGCTTCTCGTGGGCGTTCTGTTCGAAGAGAACCTCGCCATGGGCGGTGTCCACCAAAATGGCGGCCTTGGCGTCCACATGGAACTCGTCCACCGAGGAGACGGCGGCCACGGGGGCGGCAAGCCCCAGAACCAGGGTCAGAGTGAGGAAAAAGGAAAGAACACGATTTTTTTTCATAGGAAACTCCCGCCATATGTGTTATAGTTTAAGTAGTACCGGACCGTCCCAAAGGGGCATGACACGGACACTTTTCATTATAACAAAAGCGGGCGACCCGCGCAACCGGGAAGGTGGTTACAATTTTATGAAGATTTCGCGGCTGGAATTTTACACAGTTCTGCTGACGGCCGCGTTTCTGGCCTTTGCCACCGGGTGGTTCCTCCGGGGGAACACGGCCGCCCGCCCCATCACGGTGGAGACCGAACGCACACTCTCCGCACGGGAGGCCGAGCCCATTTCCCTCCCCACCCCCAGTGCCCGGGCCGGGGGGCGGGTGAACATCAACACCGCCTCAGCCCAGGAGCTGGAGACTTTGCCCGGCATCGGCCCCAGCCTGGCCGCCGCCATTGTGGCCTTTCGGGTGGCCAACGGCCCCTTCCGAATTCCCGAAGACATCACAGGGGTGAAGGGCATTGGAGAGGGCGCGCTGGAGGAGCTGAATAACCTCATTACAACGGGAGGGTAAGATGAAGATTTTAGTGGTAGACGACGAGAGGGTCCTGGTGAAGGGGATTAAGTTCAATCTGGAGGGCGAGGGCTACCAGGTGGAGACCGGGTACGACGGGGAGGAGGCGGTGGAGCTGGCCAGGCGCGGCGCCTTCGACCTGATCATCCTGGACCTGATGATGCCCAAGATTGACGGACTCCAGGCATGTATGCGCATCCGCGAGTTTTCCAATGTGCCCATCATCATGCTGACGGCCCGGAGCGAGGATACCGACAAGGTCATCGGCTTCGAGTGCGGGGCTGACGACTATCTCACCAAGCCCTTTAATATCCTGGAGCTGAAGGCCAGGGTGCGGGCGCTCCTCCGCCGGGCGGGGGTGGTGGCCCAGCAGAGCCGGTCCGCACGGCTCACCGCGGGGCATATCGTGGTGGACACCGACGAGCGCTCCGCCTGGCGGGATGGGACCCCGGTAGAGCTGACGGCAAAGGAGTTTGATCTCATCGAGCTTTTGATGAAAAACCCCGGCCGTGTGTACAGCCGAGAGAACCTGCTCAATGTGGTGTGGGGCTACGAGTACGCCGGGGACTACCGCACGGTGGATGTCCATGTCCGCCGTCTGCGGGAGAAGCTGGAGCTGGACAGCGCCAACCCGGAGTACATTCTCACCAAATGGGGCGTGGGGTACTACTTCAAAAATAGTTGAGATAAGACAAATGGCCTTGCCCTACCTGCCTTGGGGCCGGTATAATGGTTTAAATCAATACCGAGGTGAGGAACATGCACGAGCACGAGCTGCAATTTCATATCCAGTGTAAGGAAGGGGATGTGGGGCGGTACTGCATTCTGCCCGGCGACCCCGGACGGAGCGAGCTCATTGCCCGCTACTTTGACCATCCCGTGAAGATTCAGTCAAACCGGGAGTACACCACCTATACCGGCACCCTCCTGGGGGAAAAGGTGAGCGTTTGCTCCACCGGCATTGGCGGCCCCTCCGCCGTCATCGCCATGGAGGAGCTGACCAAAATCGGGGCGGACACCTTTGTCCGGGTGGGCACCTGCGGCGGCATCAAGCTGGAGGTGCAAGCGGGCGATGTGGTCATCGCCACGGGGGCCATCCGCCACGAGGGGGCCTCCCGGGAGTATGCGCCCATTGAGTTTCCCGCCGTATCCGACTATGAGACGCTCTCTGCCCTGGTGGACTCGGCCCGGGAGCTGGGCTACCGCTGGCATGCGGGCGTGGTCCAGTGCAAGGACTCCTTCTACGGCCAGCACGACCCCGCCCGGATGCCTGTGAGCTATGAGCTCCAGGCCAAGTGGGAGGCGTGGAAGCGCCTGGGCGTTCTGGCCAGCGAGATGGAGTCCGCAGCCCTCTTCACCTGCGCCGCCGCACTGGGGGTGCGCTGCGGCTCGGCCTTCCATGTCATCTGGAACCAGGAGCGGGACGCCGCCGGACTACCCCAGGACGAGAGTCACGAGGTAGAGGCCGCCGTCAAGGTGGGCGTCGAGGCCCTGAAGCGGATGATTTTGGCCGACCGGGCCAGGGGATAGGTTAGAACTTGCTGTAAAACAAAAGCAGAGACCGGGCCACCTCTTCGGAGGGGGGCCCGGTCTCTATTAACTTAGGACAGCAGCAGCTTGTCGTCTGCCTCTTGGCTGCCTGAGATTTTTTCGAACTGCTCCAGGAGCTTTTCCACGGTGAGGTTCTTCTTGGCCTCGCCCGATACGTCGATGGCGATTCTGCCCTCGTACATCATGATGAGCCGATTCCCGTGGGCAATGGCGTCACGCATGTTGTGGGTGATCATCAGGGTGGTTAGGTTGTCCCGGGCCACCACCCGCTCGGTGGTCTCCAGCACGGTGGCAGCCGTCTTGGGGTCCAGGGCGGCGGTGTGTTCGTCCAGGAGGAGGAGCTTGGGCTTCTGGAGGGTGGCCATCAGCAGGGTGAGCGCCTGCCGCTGGCCGCCGGAGAGGAGACCGACCTTGGAGGTGAGGCGGCTTTCCAGCCCCAGGCCCAGATCGGCCAGGAGGGACTGATAGCGCTCCCGCTCCTTGGCGGTGATGCCCCAGCGCAGGCCCCGGGGCTTGCCCCGCCGGAGGGCCAGGGCCAGGTTCTCCTCGATGCCCATGCTGGCGGCGGTACCCAGCATGGGGTCCTGAAAGACGCGGCCGATGAACTGGGCCCGCCTGTGCTCGGGCAGGCGGGTGACATCCTGCCCGTCGATGGAGATGCTCCCTTCGTCCGCCGGGTAGACCCCGGCCACGATGTTGAGCATGGTGCTCTTGCCCGCACCGTTGCCGCCGATGACGGTGACAAAGTCCCCGTCCTTCAAAATCAGGTCCAGGCCGCGCAGCGCGACCTTTTCATTGACCGTACCCGGGTTGAAGGTCTTATAGACCGATTGAATTTCAAGCATGGACATTGTCTCCCTTCCTGACGGGTTTGGAGAAGTATTTGCCCTTCCAATAGGGGAAGGAGAGGAAGAGGGCGACCACCAGCGCGGAGAGAAGCTTGAGATGGTTGGGGTTGAGCCCTGCCGACAAAACGGCCTGGATGACCACAAAGTAGACCACTGCACCAATGGCCACCGACAGCGGCCGGAGCGCGCCGTGCCGGAAGATGCGGCCGAGGGCCACCTCGCCGATGATGACGGCGGCCAGGCCGATGACAATGGCGCCCCGGCCCATGTTGATTTCGGCATTGCTCTGGAACTGGGCCAGCAGCGCACCCGAGAGGGCCACCAGCGCGTTGGAGAGCACCAGGCCCAGCACCTTGTTGCGGTTGGTGTTGATGCCCTGGGCCCGGCTCATGCTGGGGTTCGCCCCGGTGGCCCGAAGGGCGGAGCCCAGCTCGGTGCCGAAGAACCAGTAGAGCAGGCACACGATCACCACCAGGAAGAGGCCAATCACCAGGATGGGGTGGCGGTAAAAGGGCTGTAGGCCGTCGGCCACATCGGAGAGAAAGCGGGAGGAGACCAGCAGCCGGTCGAGATTGGCCGGATCGGTGACGTTGATGGCCACGGTGGCCTTGCCCATGATGGCCAGGTTCACCGACCACAGCCCCAGCTGGGTCAAAATGCCCGCCAGAATGGCGGGGATGCCGCAGGCCGTGTGGAGCAGTCCGGTGGCGAGGCCTGTGAGCATCCCGGCCAGGACGGCGCAGAGGATGGCCAGCCACACATTGACCCCCGACGAGATGAGCACGGCACACACCGCGCCCCCCGTGCAGAGGGAGCCGTCCACCGTCAGGTCGGCAATGTCCAGAATTTTATAAGTGATGTATACGCCGATGGCCATGATGCCCCAGATGAGGCCCTGGGCCACGGCGCCCGGCAGAGAGTTGAAAAATGCCAGCATAGAGCGTCCTCCTTCACGGAATGCACACAGACAGCGGAAGAGTATGAACTCTTCCGCTGTCCGCATGTGAAATTGTTTGGAGATTAGCCGATGGGCTCGTACCCGTCGGGGGGGGTGAGCCCCAGGGCGGTGCAGAGATCGGCATTGTACTTCTTGGTGAACTGGGGGGCGTACTCGA
>RRZU013006874.1_pt1 | contig 10074 bp, 11 predicted proteins | sample 2165561 | NCBI WGS metagenome assembly RRZU01 (sample SAMN10456909, study PRJNA506462) | wastewater metagenome | isolation source: wastewater sludge | place: USA: Moscow, Idaho
CAACACCGCGTATTCGGCTACCAAAACCTGTATATTATTGATGGCGCCAATATTTCGGCCAATCTCGGCGTCAACCCCAGCCTCACCATTGCCGCACTGGCCGAAGCCGCCATCAGCGCCATCCCTGCAAAAGAAAGCCGCCATGACCCAGCCCAATCCCCTGCAAGCCCGGTTTGATGTTTTTTATCAAGCCTCGCGCCAACACACCGACGTGCCGTGGCCGCTGCGCCGGCAGCGCTTGCAGCAATTGGCGCGCATGGTGCGCGAACACCGCCACGCCATTGCCGACGCGATTCATGCCGACTTTGGCAACCGCAGCCGCCACGAAACCGATTTACTCGAAATTTTCCCCACCTTGTCAGGCATCCGCCACGCCCTCAAGCACGGCAAACAATGGATGCGTCCGCGCAAAGTGGCCACCGATTGGTGGTTTTGGCCGGCACGCAACCGCATTTTGCCGCAGCCCTTGGGCGTGGTCGGCATTATCGCGCCGTGGAATTATCCGCTGTTTCTCACCACCGGCCCCCTTATTGCCGCCTTGGTGGCAGGCAACCGCGCCTTGGTGAAAGCCTCCGAACACGCCCCCGCCTTTGGCCAATGGCTGGCGCACACCGTGCCGCAGTATTTTGCTGCAGACGAGCTGGCGATTATCGAAGGCGATGCCGATGTGGCCGCCGCCTTCAGCGCCCTGCCCTTCGACCATCTGCTGTTTACCGGCTCCACCGCCGTGGGGCGGCTGGTGATGCGCGCCGCCGCCGCCAACCTCACCCCGGTAACGCTGGAGCTGGGCGGCAAATCGCCCACGCTGATTTTAGACGATGCCGATTTAGATCAGGCCGTGGCACGGGTGATGAGCGGCAAATTGGTGAACGCCGGGCAAACCTGCATCGCGCCCGACTACGTGTTGCTGCCCGCCACACTTCAGGCAGCCTTTATCGAAAAAGCCCGCGCCTGGGTGGCGCAACACTACCCCAATCCTGCTGCCAACCGCGACTACAGCCACATCATCAACCCCGCCCAATGGACGCGCCTGCAAGGCTATTTGCAGCAAGCCGCCGCCGATGGTGCCGAAATCGTGCCGCTGGCTGCCGACGCAGCAAACCCAAGCAGCGGCAACAGCACCCTATTGCCGCCGCATATTGTGTACAACGCCCCCGCCCACAGCCCTTTGATGCAGGAAGAAATTTTCGGCCCGCTGTTGCCGCTGGTGCCCTACCAACAGCTTAACGAAGCGCTGGAATACATCCGCGCCCGCCCGCGCCCTTTGGCTCTGTATGTATTCGGCAAAACACAAGCGCAAATCGACCATGTGCTGCACAACACCGTTTCCGGCGGCGTGAGCGTGAACGACACCCTGTTTCATGTGGCACAGGAAAACCTGCCCTTTGGCGGCGTGGGCGCATCGGGCATGGGTGCCTACCACGGCCGCGCCGGTTTTGACACTTTCTCCCATCTAAGACCGATATTCACCCAAGCCAAACTCAACGGCATGGGCTTGCTGGCGCCACCCTACGGCAAAACATTTGCCGCAATCTTAAAAATTCTGCTGCGTTAAATCACCATATATAAGGCTGCCTGAAACGGTTTCAGGCAGCCTTTTCGCATAAAAACACACCCACAAAAAAAGCACGGCTATAAGCCGTGCTTTGCTGTTCAGAACATTGCGGTTCTTATTTCTTATGAGCGCGCAGGTAATCCAGCGTTTTCAGCTGTGCAATGGCCGCAGCCAATGCCGCTTGTGCTGCGGCCAGCGATTTCTCGTCTTTGGCAGCGTGAATACCGGATTCGGCGGCTTTTTTGGCTTCTTCGGCGCGCTTTTGATCCATCTCGGCACTGCGCACCGCCACATCGGCCAACACCGTCAGCTTGGTGGGTTGCACTTCCAAAACACCGCCGGAAACCGCCACCAGAACTTCTTCTTTCTGGCCGGGCACCGTCAAACGCAAAGCACCGGGACGCACCAAGCTCATAATCGGTTCGTGGCGCGGGTAAATACCCAGTTCACCTGTTTGGGTGGGCACCACCACAAAGCTGGCCTCACCCGAAAAGATGCTCTCTTCACTGCTCACCACTTCCACTTGCATGGTACTCATTCAGCGCCTCCTTAGTTTAAGGTCTTGCCTTTTTCGGCAGCTTCTTCAATGCCGCCCACCATGTAAAACGCCTGTTCCGGCAAGTGGTCGTATTCACCGCTCAAAATGGCTTTAAAGCCTTTGATGGTGTCGCGCAGCGATACGTATTTGCCGGGCGAGCCGGTAAACACTTCGGCCACGTGGAAGGGCTGCGACAAGAAACGTTGGATTTTGCGTGCACGCATTACCGTCATCTTGTCTTCGTCAGACAATTCGTCCATACCCAAAATGGCGATGATGTCGCGCAATTCCTTGTATTTCTGCAAGGTAGATTGCACACCGCGTGCCACGTCATAATGCTCTTGACCCAATACCATCGGATCGAGCTGGCGTGAAGTGGAGTCCAGCGGGTCTACGGCCGGGTAAATACCCAAAGAGGCAATATCGCGACTCAATACCACAGTGGCGTCCAAGTGGGCAAACGTGGTGGCAGGCGACGGGTCGGTCAAGTCATCCGCCGGTACGTATACGGCCTGAATCGAGGTAATGGAACCGGTTTGCGTAGAGGTAATGCGCTCTTGCAAACGACCCATTTCTTCGGCCAGTGTCGGCTGGTAGCCCACCGCAGACGGCATACGACCCAACAAGGCAGATACTTCGGTACCGGCCAAGGTGTAGCGGTAGATGTTATCCACAAAGAACAGTACGTCGCGGCCTTTGCCTTGCTCGTCTTTTTCGTCACGGAAGTGCTCGGCCATGGTCAAGCCGGTGAGCGCCACGCGCAGGCGGTTGCCCGGCGGTTCGTTCATTTGGCCGTATACCATCGCCACTTTGTCCAGTACGTTGGAGTCTTTCATTTCATGGTAGAAGTCGTTGCCTTCACGGGTACGCTCACCCACACCGGCAAACACCGACAAACCGCTGTGCGCTTTGGCAATGTTGTTGATCAACTCCATCATGTTTACGGTTTTGCCCACACCGGCACCACCGAACAAGCCCACTTTACCGCCCTTGGCAAACGGACACAGCAAGTCGATTACCTTGATGCCGGTTTCCAAAATTTCGGTAGAGCTCGACAATTCATCGAACTTGGGGGCTTCTTGGTGAATGGCGCGGCGTTGCTGCTCACCGATGGGGCCGGCTTCATCCACCGGATTGCCCAACACGTCCATAATGCGACCCAGAGTGGCCTTGCCCACCGGCACACTGATGCCAGCGCCGGTATTGCTCACGGCCAAGCCGCGTTTCAAACCGTCGCTACTGCCCATGGCAATGGTACGCACCACGCCGTCGCCCAGAAGTTGTTGCACTTCCAGGGTCAGGTCGGTATCCACCAATTTCAGGGCGTCATACACATTCGGAATGGCATCGCGCGGGAACTCTACGTCCACCACGGCGCCAATGATTTGTACGATTTTGCCTTGGCTCATTATCGTATCCTATTTTATTGACCGTACCCCTGCCCTTAAACGGCAGCGGCACCGGCCACAATTTCTGACAATTCTGTGGTAATTGCGGCTTGGCGTGATTTGTTGTACACCAAACGCAATTCCTTGATCGCATTGCCGGCATTGTCGGTGGCCGCTTTCATGGCCACCATACGGGCTGCCTGTTCGGAAGCCATGTTTTCGCTCAATGCCTGATACACCACAGACTCTAAATAACGGCGAACCAGATACTCAAGTACCGCGGCAGGCGTGGGTTCATACACATAATCCCAGCTGTATTCCCGGTCTTGCGGCACTTCGTTCAACACATTCTGACCAATCGGCAGCAGCGTTTCCAATTGCTGCTCCTGACGCATGGTGTTGACAAACCCGGAGTACACCAGGTGAACCACATCCAAATCGCCATCGGCATAGCGCTTAAAAATCTCGGTTAAGGGGCCCAGCAGTGTTTCCATTTTCGGGGTATCCCCCAAATTGGTTGCACTGGCAATCACATCCAAACCCACGCGATTGCAAGCCGCCAAACCTTTGCTGCCCAAACACACGGTTTCCACTGCCACGCCTTGCTGTTGGTATTCTTGCACTTGGGCAAAGAATTTCTTCAGCAAATTGGCATTCAAGCCACCACACAAACCTTTGTCGGTGGTAATCAGGATAAAGCCGGCACGTTGTACGGTGTCGCGGCGTTCCAGAATCGGCAAACCGTGGTCGGTTTCGGTTTGAGCCAAGTGGCTCATCACCAAACGCACTTTTTGGGCATACGGACGCGCCAGGCGCATCCGTTCCTGAGTCTTCCGCATTTTAGAGGTAGACACCATCTGCATCGCTTTGGTGATCTTTTGGGTATTCTGAACACTGCGAATCTTGGTGAGAATCTCTTTACCTACTGCCATTGCAGACTCCTTTCAGTGGCGCTTACGCTTGGTAGTTGTAAGACGCTTTGAAGGTCTTCATGGCTTCGGTCAGCACTTTCTCGTTTTCGTCGCTCATGGCACCTGAAGCATTGATGGCTTCCAAAACCACCGGGTTTTGTGTGCGTACATGACCCAAAAACTCTGCTTCGAACGCCAAGGCTTTCGACACCGGCACGTCTTCGTAAGAGCCGTTGTTAATCGCCCACAAGGTCAGCGCCATTTCAGCAGTATTCAGCGTGCTGAATTGTTTTTGTTTCATCAATTCGGTCACCACTTCGCCGTGTTGCAATTGCTTGCGGGTGGCTTCGTCCAAGTCAGAAGCAAATTGCGAAAACGCCGCCAGTTCGCGGTACTGTGCCAAAGCCAAGCGAATACCACCGCCCAGTTTTTTAATTACCTTGGTTTGTGCCGCACCACCCACACGAGACACCGAAATACCGGCGTTGATGGCCGGGCGGATGCCTGAGTTGAAGAGGTCGGTTTCCAAGAAAATCTGGCCGTCGGTGATGGAAATCACGTTGGTGGGTACGAACGCAGACACGTCACCGGCCTGAGTTTCGATAATCGGCAAGGCCGTGAGCGAGCCGGTTTTGCCGGTCACTTCGCCATTGGTGAGGCGTGCCACTTCATCCGCATTGATGCGTGAAGCGCGCTCCAACAAGCGGCTGTGCAAATAGAATACGTCACCCGGGTAGGCTTCACGGCCGGGCGGACGGCGCAGCAGCAGTGAAATTTGACGGTAGGCCACGGCTTGTTTAGACAAGTCGTCGTACACAATCAAAGCATCTTCACCGCGGTCGCGGAAAAATTCACCCATGGTACAGCCGGCATACGGGGCAATAAATTGCAACGCCGCCGCTTCAGAAGCGGTAGCTGCCACCACAATGGTGTGATCCATGGCGCCATGCTCTTCCAGCTTGCGCACCACGTTGGCAATAGATGAGGCTTTTTGGCCCACTGCCACATAGATACACACCACACCGGTGCCTTTTTGGTTCACGATGGCATCCAGCGCCACAGCGGTTTTACCGGTTTGGCGGTCACCAATAATCAGCTCACGCTGACCACGACCCACCGGCACCATGGCATCAATCGCTTTAAGGCCGGTTTGCATCGGCTGGTCTACCGATTGACGCGCAATCACGCCCGGAGCGATTTTTTCAATCGGGGCGGTTTCGGTGGCGTTAATCGGGCCTTTGCCGTCAATCGGCTGGCCTAAGGCGTTGACCACACGGCCAACCAATTCGCGGCCAATCGGCACTTCCAGAATGCGGCCGGTGCAGGTAACGGTGTCACCTTCTTTAATGTGCTCGTATTCACCCAATACCACGGCGCCCACGGAGCCACGCTCCAAGTTCATGGCCAAGCCGAAGGTATTGCCGGGAAATTCGAGCATCTCACCTTGCATCACATCTGATAAGCCGTGTACACGAACAATACCGTCGGTTACCGACATCACCGTACCGCGGGTACGCAGCTCTGTGGCCACCGACAGGTTTTCGATCTTGGCTTTAATCAAATCGCTAATTTCAGCAGGATTAAGCTGCATGAAAACTCTCCTAATTCGTCATCGCCGCATACAGGCTGCGCAAGCGGCCTTGTACCGACAGATCCAACACTTGATCACCGATTTCCACCTTCACACCGCCAATCAAGTCATGCTCTACCCGCAGTTGGGCATCCAGCTTGGTGGCAAAGCGGGCTTCCAGCTCGCTCACCAGCTTGCCAAGCTGCCCTTCATTCAGAGGGTAGGCACTGTAAACAATGGCTTTTTTGGTGTTGTTGCGGGATAAAGTGAAATCCTGGTATTGCGCGTAAATCTCGGGCAAAACCGCCAACCGTTTGTTTTCGGCCAAGGTGTAGACAAAGTTTTTCAACACCGTGTCTACCGGCTGCGTGTCCAATAAAGACAACACACCATCGGCCTTGTGCACATAACCGGTTTCCGGCTCTTCAATAAATGCCGCCACTTTGGGTTGCGACACCACTGCTGCCAATGTTTTTAGTTCGCCCAACCAGGATTCAAGTTGATTTTTTTCTTGCGCCAGCTCAAACAATGCCTTGGCATAAGGTCTGGCAATGGTTGCGAACTCAGCCATGGATTACAGCTCCTGTTTCAGGCTGGCGAGCATTTGCGCGTGGCGTGAAGCATCCACTTCACTGCGCAAAATCGACTCGGCACCTTTTACAGCCAAAGCAGCCACTTGTTCACGCAAAGCTTCGCGAGCGCGATTGGCTTCTTGTGCAACGTCGGCTTTGGCTTGAGCCATAATGCGTGCCGCTTCGCCGACAGCCTGTTCTTTGGCTTCCTCAACGATTTGTGCAGCACGTTTTTCCGCATTGGCCACCATCTCGGTAACCTGGGTGCGGCCTTCGGCTAAGATTTCTGCAACACGCTTTTCTGCCTGTTCAAAGTCGCTTTTACCGCGCTCGGCCGCAGCCAAGCCCTCGGCAACTTTTTCGGCGCGCTCATCAAGTGCTTTAACAATCGGCGGCCACACAAAACGCATGGTGAACCACACCAGAATGCCAAATACAATTAACTGCGCAAATAAGGTTGCATTTAAGTTCACTTCACTTAACCTTCGTGTCAGGGTTAATCATACAAACGAAATCATTCGTTCGGTCAATTATGCGCCTGCAAACGGGTTAACAAAGGCGAACAACAGGGCAATCGCAACACCGATCAAGAAAGCGGCATCAATCAGACCAGCAATCAGGAACAGTTTAACTTGCAGGGGACCCATCAATTCCGGCTGACGCGCAGAAGATTCCAGGTATTTAGAACCCACCATGCCGATACCCACACAGGCACCCATGGCACCCAAGGCTACGATCAAACCACAAGCGATAGCAATCAAACCACCCATTTCAAACTCCTTAAAGAAAAAACAAAGGTCAAAAAAACTACGGTTAAAACACAATCAAACAAAACAACTTTTCAGGCAGCCTTCGTGGCTTTATACCTAGCCCCAAAATGAAGATAACAAGGCGGAGAGTCGCAGGCAGTACGCACGTACGACCAGGCGAGCCAACGCAGTTAGGTTATTTTTGGGGCGTGGTATTAGTGCGCATCGTGCGCCTGCCCTACATAAACAAACGCCAATACCATAAAGATAAACGCTTGCAAGGTAATAATCAAAATATGGAAAATCGCCCAAGCGGTGCCCGCCAGAATATGGATCAGGAACATAATCGGATCCATCAAACCCACCGAGCCGGAAGCCGCCCAAGTGCCGCCCAACAGCGCAATCAGCAAGAATACCAGCTCACCCGCGTACATATTACCGAACAACCGCATGCCGTGGGACACGGTTTTGGAAATAAATTCCAAGATATTAAGCAAGAAGTTAGCAGGTGCCAGCCACGGCCCAAACGGCGCGGTAAAAAGCTCATGCACCCAGCCGCCGATGCCTTTGATTTTCACGCTGTAATACAGGCACAGCAGCAATACACCGGTAGACAAAGCCAGCGGCAAGTTGATGTCGGCGGTGGGCACAGCACGCATATAGTGGATACCGAAGAAGCTGCCCAACCAAGGCAACAAATCCACCGGCAGCAAGTCCATGGCGTTCATAAAGAACACCCACACAAATACGGTTAAGCCTAATGGCGCCATCAGTTTGCGGGTTTGGTCGTTGTGGATAATGCTTTTGCACATATCATCGACAAATTCCACCATCAGCTCAATGGCTGCCTGAAAACGACCCGGCACACCCACGGTGGCGGTTTTGGCACCGCGCCACAAGATGAAGCACATGATGGCGCCCAGCACAATAGAGAAAAACATGGTATCCAAATGGATATAGGAGAAATCCGCAACGTTTTTCAAACCTTGCGAATGACCGTCTTGCGTGAGACTTTGTAAATGGTGCTTGATGTATCCAGCAGCAGTTAGGTTTTCACTTGCCATGGTGTAATTTCCAAATCATAAAAAAAACGACATGACTGACCGACAACAGCCCCAGCAAAAAGGGCAACCACTCAAGCGCAGGGTAAAACCAGAACACCCCGACCATGAGCATGATGGACAGCATTACTTTTAAACTCTCACCCCACAAAAAACTGATGGCCGCCCAACGGGCGCGGCTGCGGAAAAAGTTTAAAAGTAATATTGCCAGCGTGGTGGGCAACAAATAACACAAACCGCCCAACAGACACGACAAAGCGGCATTGGCGCCCAACAACACACCGAAAGCCGCTACTAAAATGGCCAATAACCCTGCCTGCCAGATGATGATTTTGGTCATTTATTGTCTTTTAGCTACCTACCTCTAAGCTGCGCAACTATAATCAACTGTGGCGCCAGCGTCAAGCGGATTTGTCAAATTCGGTTAATAAAGTGTCAAAAAAAGCGCTAATTTTTCAATATGTTCTATTCAAATCACAACGTAGCGGTGTTGGAATTTTTGCATTGCAAAAAAAGTGCCGTAATTTCAAGGACGAATGGTTTATTCAATTTGTTTCGGTAAGAAAACGTTTGTTTTCAGGTAGCCTTATTTGCCAAGCTGAGTCTATTGCACACATAGCCAAGGCTGCCTGAAAGCCGTTTTACCTTAGATTGCCTTAATCGGGCAACTGCACACCCAATTGCGCCAACAAATGTGCCAGCGTTTCCGGATTATCGAAATGCAACACAATACGGCCACTGCGCTGGTTTTTGCTTACCACCTCGGCCGGTACCGACAATTGCTGCATCAACGCTTCTTCGAGGCGCAAGACTTCGGTGCTTTTGCTCGATGCGACGCGGGCAGACGGGTTTGAGGCGTGCTGCTGTGCCAACTGGCTGCGCCGCTCCACTTCGCGCACCGACCAGCCGTTTTTGGCGGCTTTTTGCGCCAAATCCACTTGCTGCACCACCGGCAGGCTCAATAAGGCACGGGCGTGTCCCATTTCTAAGCTGCGGGCGTAAATCAGGTCTTGCACCGGCTGCGGCAGATTGAGCAGGCGCAGGCTGTTGGAAATGCTGCTGCGGCTGCGCCCCACCGCTTTGGCCACGGTTTCGTGGGTGAGGCCGAATTCGTCTACCAGCCGCTTTAAGCCTTGGGCTTCTTCAATCGGGTTGAGGTTTTCGCGCTGGATGTTTTCAATCAAGCCCATTGCCAAGGCGGTTTCGTCGCTGATGCTTTTAATCACCACCGGAATTTCTGCCAGCCCGGCGATTTGGCTGGCACGCCAGCGGCGCTCACCGGCAATCAATTCATATTGCGACAAGCCCATTTCGCGCACAATCACCGGCTGAATCACGCCTTGCGCCTGAATCGACTCGGCCAGGCTTTGCAAAGCCTCATCGTCCATTTGCACCCGTGGCTGATAGCGCCCGGGGATAATGTCGCCCACCGCCACACTGGTGAGACGGTCGCCCTCTTCGCTGCCGCCGGAAGACGCCAATAAAGCGCCCAAACCGGCGCCACCCAAACCTTTTGCTTTTGCCATTGCTGTGTTATCCGATTGTGGGGCTGCTTCAGGCTGCCTGAACGCGTTTGCCATCCACCAGGTTACTAAACAACCACCGTCTAAAGACGGTGGGTTTGGGTTACGGGCTGAAAGCCCGGATACGCATCGACTAAACGATGCGTCACTTTTACGTTTCAGTACAATTTAACATTGAAGTAATTATATTCATATGGATTATATTCA
>RRZU010802183.1_pt1 | contig 10073 bp, 9 predicted proteins | sample 2165561 | NCBI WGS metagenome assembly RRZU01 (sample SAMN10456909, study PRJNA506462) | wastewater metagenome | isolation source: wastewater sludge | place: USA: Moscow, Idaho
GAGATGAATGATAAAAATGCTTATAAGTGAAATGGATGCAATAAATATAAGAGAGTCAAGACGTGTCTATCTGGATAAAGAGATAGATATAAGAAAAATGATACATCTGAAGAATTTTATAAAGAGGATCAATGAAGAGTCTGGGCTAAGTCTGGTCCTTCTAGACAATGGAAGCGCCGCATTTGACAGTCTGACTAAAAGCTATGGTATGTTCAGCGGAGTAAGGGCCCTGGTTGCACTAAAGGGTGACTCGGATGATCAATATCTGGATGAAAAAATTGGATATTATGGAGAGAAACTCTTAATTGAAGCCGTAAGGCTGAATCTTGGTACCTGCTGGGTAGGTGGCACCTTTGATGAAAAATCAAAAATATTTGACCGAAAGCCTGGCGATAGATTTATAGGCGTTATTACTATGGGATACTGCAATAATGAAAAATCCTTCAGGGAGAAGATAATATCCGCGGCTGTTCACAGGAAGAACAGAAGCATGAATGAAATATACTATTCTGATACAAAGAACCTTCCCCATAAATTCATTGCTGGCATAAAAGCCATACAAAAAGCGCCTTCCGCAAAAAACAGTCAGCCTGTTAAGCTGAAATACATTAACCACAAAGTGATAATATACGTAAACGAACTCAATGAATTTGATTTTGTTGATCTGGGCATCGCCAAATATCATTTTTATGTTGCAACCGGGACGAATTTTCCTCTGGGAAACTATGCAGAGTGTTTATTACAGGAGTAAAGTATGGATAAAATATATAAAAAGATATTGAGCATAAGCCTTATTTTTGTTTTTTCGATGACTTCCTTTTCTCAGGCTTTAGAGACTCCAATCAGAAGCTACAGCAACAGTGAGGTTGTTTCTGAATTTTTAGGAGAGCTCGACAGTAAAATCAGTAATTATGAGAGGCAGCGGATTTCGGCGCTTGTAAGAAGCTGGAAAAATCTTTATGAAAGCAGAATAAGTGCAAAAAAGGCAGAACCTTCAATAAGAGAAGCCCAGGCAATGAAAGAGCTTACCAAAAAGCTTGATGAATATACAGTGAAGTATTATTTTGACGGCAAGTATGAAGTAAATCAGAATTATGGTGATTATCACAACTATGTCATACAGAACATTAAACATGTCATCGCTTTGTCAGATTACAACAGGCTTTATATATTATGCGAAAAATATGAGCGAGACTACAGCATCACTGACGAACAGGTCCAGAAAATAGTAGATGAGATAAGCATGATTTTAAGGAAGTACCCAAGACTTAACCCTGAACAGCTTCTTAGCCATATACTAGATGGAAGCGAAAACCTCCTTGCGGTATATTCGATAAATGAAAGCAGGCTTGAATATGACGAAATTCCTTATGTTACTCTTGAAGAGAAGGACGTAAGAATTAAGAAGGACTTTCCTGATGTATGGAGGGAGATTCTGTCAATAATACCATATGAGTATTTTCACGGATTTGATGAATTCGTGCTTACATCAGATGGAGAGATGAATAATCTTGGATATGTAAGGAACAACGATTCTACGGGAAGCAGATGGAGCATATCCATTGATCCGGAGGATATATCGGACAAAGATCTTTTTTATGAAACTATAATTCATGAGTATTTTCACTATGTAACGCTTAACGAAACGCAGGTGTCGTATTTGGATGTTCCCAATGTTTATACGTATTATGATCATGAAGTTGTTACAAATATCGATTCATATCTTAATGCTTTCAGCATGAGATTCTGGGACCTGCTTAAATATGAGAATAAATTTACGCAGGACAGCTATCTTTTTTATATGAGGCACAATCCGGACTTTGTAAGCCGTTATGCATCAACTGATCCAGCTGAAGATATCTGTGAGAGCTTCACAGCTTTTGTCTTGAGCGAAAAGCCGGTTGATAACTCAGAGATCGGCCGAAAAATCAGCTTTTTTTATGAATATCCAGAATTTGTAGAGCTGCGACAAATAATTAGAAGCAATATCATAAATTTGGCAGAAGCTGAAGAAAAAGCTGCATAGATAAAGAAAGAACCAGTTTTCATATGAATTCTGGTTCTTTCTTTATGTTTTACTGTTCAGCCAAAAGATTGCTATATTCTTTGTTTTTTTCAAACCATTTTACAGCGTAAGAGCATGTTGGAACAGCGTGCTTCCCATTTTTTACAAGCTCATCTACCACTGTCTTCATAAGCTCTCCTGCTATTCCCTTACCTTGCAGAGAAGAATCCACGAATGTGCGGTTTATATTTACCGTGGTGTCGTCAATGTCTCTGTAAGTAAGTTCTGCAAGAAGCTTTCCATTTTCATCCTCAAAGTATATGCGGTTTTTTTCAATTTTAAAATCCATTTTCGTCCTCCTTGTCAATTTAAAATGTAAAAATAAAAGAAGATCATATAAGAACCAGTTAAGCCTGATGTTTATGAATTAGAGGCATTATAACGCTGGTAATGATTTTTTCGATATAACTCTTCTCAATTATCCTGCCTGTAATTATAAGCTGGTAGAAAAGCATTGCAGGTCCGATATCAGTAATCATATTCAGGATATCTTCATCAACATCACTTCCAAGAGAAAACTGTATGGCTTTTTTAAGGTTGCAGCAGTTTTTGGATATCGGGTTGAGATTTACAAGTTCTGCAAGCTCTTTATCACGGCTCAGTGAAGTAGCCACCGAGAGCATGACTTTCTGTCGGATTTCGTTGCCTATTCCAAAATACTTTGACAAAAGCTCACAGAGGTATTTGCTAAGGTCATCCTCGCATTTAGAGTATTCGACATTGTCTTCGCAGGGAGAGATATATGACATGGCATCGGCTACAAGATAAGGCTTTGACTTCCATCTTCTATACAGAGTCGCTTTACCTGCTCCAGCCTTCTGAGCTATGGCTTCTATGGTGACTGACTCATAACCAAATTCAGCAATCAGCTCAAGCGCTGCATTGAGTATAACTGGGTCTCTGGACTTATCGATTGGGCGTCCAGGTTTTAATACTTCTTTGTTCTCACATTTATTATAAATATTCTTCAACTTTACACTCCATATCTAAATTTTATATTATACTGTAAGTATACAACGAATGACATTATTTTTCAAGATAATTAGACAGATGCGTTTCAAAACTATTGCGTTTCGTAAATGACTGTGATATAATTTTAATATAACAAGGAGGATTTTATGTTATTTAAAGAAATCAGCATTGATGCGAAGACAGAACTTGACCCATTTTTTGAAATGGTTGATTATGAGGCCTGTGAATATTGTTTTACTACGCTATTCATGTGGCAGCATGTATATAAGACTCATTACCATATAGACAGTGATTTTGCGATAATAATGGCAGAGTATGAGGGAAATGCATATTCCATAATGCCACTTGCAAAAAAAGAGAACCTTCTCAAAGCTGTGGATTATGCCATAGATTATTTTAAGGAAAGCGGAAGCAGGATATATTTCAGGGGTATAACCTCTGATGTTCTTAACCTGCTGAAACAGAATTACCCTGAACGGTTTGTATATACAGAGGAAAGAGACCTCTTTGACTATATTTATGATGGAGAGAGTCTTAGAACTCTTGCGGGCAAGAAAAATCAGAAGAAAAGAAACCATCTGAATTATTTTCTCAAAGAATATGAAGGAAGATTCAATTACAGGTTACTTGATTCAAAAGACTTTGATGACTGCTTGAAACTCATGGTGACATGGGCAGAGACAAAGGAAGAAAGCGATGAATTTGATGAGGGAATGGATGATGAATCAGAAGGAATCAGGAAGATATTCGAAAATTATGAGATTCTCAGTGACAAGCTTAAGATAGCAGGGGTTTATATTGATGGAAATCTTGAAGCCTTTACGATTGGAGAGATGCTGAACGAAGAAATGGCGCTTGTCCATATAGAAAAAGCAAATCAGGAAATAAGAGGACTCTATCAATTTATAAATCAGCAGTTTATTTTAAATGAATTCCCGGATTCAAAATTTGTAAACAGGGAAGAAGATCTGGGGATAGCTGGACTCAGAAAGGCAAAGCTGTCATATCACCCATTGAGATTTGTTGAGAAATACAGTGTAAATGAAATATAAATATAAATCTGCAGCAGTGAGACAATCATTATTCACTGGATGCAGATTTTTTTATTCACTGGATGCAGATTTTTTTATTGACATAAGGATAATATATGATATCATAAAGATATACACCCCCCTGGGGGGTAGTGAGGAGGGTGATCAAATGAATGATGCAAAAAAGCAGGCGATGAGCACGCTGAAAATAGCCAGAGGACAGATAGAAGGAACCATAAGAATGATAGAAGAAGATCGTTACTGCGTAGATATATCAAACCAGATTATTGCGGCGCAGTCATTGCTTAAAAAAGCCAACGTTCTGATTCTGAAGCAGCATATAGAGCACTGTGTTGCAGAAGCTTTTGCTGAAGGTGACGGCAAAGACAAGCTTGACGAAGTGATGGCAATACTTTCAAAACTTATAGACAGATAGAAACGGAGGATGTACGGATGAAAAGAGAAATGCTTAAACTTGAGGGAATGCATTGCGCAGCATGTGCAAAATCAATTGAGAAAGCGACAGGAAAACTTGATGGTGTATATAGCTCAAATGTGAATTTTGCTACTGAATATCTCAATATAGACTATGATGAAAACACTCTTGACCGGGAAAAGATAATTTCAACTGTAGCAAAACTTGGGTTTAAAGCTGTATATGAAGAAGTAAGGCATGCAAATGAGGAGCAGTTTTTAAAGAAGAAAGATGAAGAGATTAAGAAATTATGGAGAAAATTTGTCATATCGGCTGTGTTTTCAATACCGCTTCTATATATTTCTATGGGCACTATGTTTGGGCTGGCGGTTCCGAAAATTATATCTCCTGATGTAAATCCGCTGAATTTCGCAGTTATTCAGCTTATTCTGACTCTTCCGGTAATGATATGTGGACGAGATTTTTATGCTGTAGGCTTCAGGTCGCTTATCAAACGAAGTCCCAACATGGATTCGCTTATTGCGATTGGAACATCCGCTGCTTTTCTGTACGGAATCTATGCGGTTGCAATGATATCTTCAGGGGATCATCATTACGTCCACAGCTTATATTTTGAATCTGCTGCGGTGATACTGACACTTATAACTCTTGGAAAATACTTTGAGAATGTCTCAAAGGGAAAAACCTCGGAGGCTATAAAAAAATTAGTTGGGCTTACTCCCAAAACGGCACGGATACTCGTTGATGGCAAAGAAGTTGAAATCGAAGTTAAGGACGTAAGAGAGTCTGATGTTGTTATGGTAAGGCCTGGTGAAAGATTTCCTGTAGATGGAGAAGTTACAGAAGGAAAGACTTCGGTTGATGAATCGATGCTTACCGGCGAAAGTATCCCGGTTGAAAAAAATGTTGGAGATAAGGTTTACGGAGCCAGCATAAATAAGAATGGATTTGTGAGATACAAGGCAACAAGAGTGGGTCAGGACACTGCCATAGCTCAGATAATAAGGCTTGTAGAAGAGGCGCAGGGCTCCAAAGCACCAATTGCGAGACTTGCGGATATAATATCAGGTTATTTCGTCCCTGTAGTTATCGTTCTGGCGCTGTTGTCAGGGCTCGGATGGTATATGGCGGGCGAAGGGGTAAGATTCTCACTTACTATTTTCATATCTGTACTTGTGATAGCCTGTCCGTGTGCTCTTGGACTTGCAACACCTACAGCGATAATGGTAGGCACCGGGAAGGGAGCGGAAAACGGAGTTCTCATAAAAAGTGGCGACGCTCTTGAAACTGCTCATAAAGTAGACACTGTGGTCCTTGATAAGACGGGAACTATAACTCAAGGGAAACCGGTTGTGACCGATATAGCGGTTTTTGGAGATTTTGATGAGAACACCATACTTCAGCTTGCTGCATCTGCAGAACATGGATCTGAACATCCACTTGCTGAAGCCATAATAAAGAAAGCTGAAGAGCTGGGCCTTGAACTGAAAAGTTCTCAGGATTTCGACGCTATATCAGGGTTTGGCATAAAAGCTGTAATTGAAGAAAAATCGGTACTGCTCGGCAATATAAAGCTTATGAGAAATAACGATGTGAAGCTGGAAGGGCTTGAATCGGTTTCGGAGAAACTTGCAATTGAGGGAAAAACTCCAATGTACCTTGCAGTAAATCAGAAAATAGCAGGGGTCATTGCAGTTGCTGACACAGTAAAGCCAAACAGCAGAAGGGCCATAGAAAAGCTTACAAGCATGGGAATAAGCGTTGTAATGATAACCGGAGACAACGAAGGAACAGCAAGAGCTATAGCAAAGGAAGTAGGAATAGAAAGAGTGCTTTCGGATGTGCTTCCCGCAGATAAGGCGAATGAGGTTAAGAAGCTTCAGAAGAGTGGAAGCATTGTTGCGATGGCAGGTGATGGGATAAACGATGCTCCGGCACTTGCTCAGGCCGATGTTGGTATAGCTATAGGCTCTGGAACCGATGTTGCCATGGAATCTGCTGATATAGTGCTCATGAGAAGTGATCTCATGGACGTTGCTACGGCCATACAGCTAAGTCAGAGTACTATAAGGAATATAAAGCAGAATTTATTCTGGGCATTTGGATACAATGTAATAGGAATACCTGTTGCCATGGGAATCCTTCATCTTTTCGGAGGTCCTCTCATGAACCCGATGTTTGCCGGAGCGGCAATGAGTCTGAGTTCGGTATCTGTCGTTTCAAATGCGCTTAGACTGAAAAGGTTCAAACCTTATTAAAAAACATGATAGCGATTTACAATAACCTATTGATTATCGATTGGAAATATGATATACTAAATCAGTATGTATAGTTAAATATTTTCCTGTGAAGAGATAAGTAAATATTAAGATTTCCTTATAGAGAACCAAGGATGGTGGAAGCTTGGTAGGATAGAATTTTGAATAGAAACTCTGAGGATGCTTTAATAAATAAAAAGTACGAGTCATTCACGTTATAGAATATAGAGTGGGTATTAAATACCAAGAAGAGTGGTAACACGGGAAAGTCTCGTCTCTTTATATATTAAAGAGACGAGTTTTTTTATTTATAAAATGTGATAACTTGAGGAGGTAAAAATGGATTTTAAGAATGAAATTGCAATTATTTTAAATAATTATTTAGAAAATCTTGCCATGGAAGATATATTATCATTAATAGAGATTCCGCCAAATGTGGAAATGGGAGACTATGCATTTCCGTGTTTCAGACTGGCCAAAGAATTCAGAAAATCCCCTAATCAGATAGCTTTGGAGCTTGCTGAGAAAATCGAAAAACCGGAGTTCGTGGGTGAAATAAAAAATCTTGGCGGATATGTTAACTTTTTTCTGAACAAAAATGTATGGGTAAGCGATGTAATCGGAAGCTGCATAGCAGAAGGCGAAGAATTCGGAAAGACGGGATTCGGTCAGAACAGAACCACGATAATCGAGTATTCATCTCCAAATATAGCAAAGCCGTTTCATATAGGACATATAAGAACTACGGTTATAGGTCATTCTCTTCACAGGCTGTATAAATTTATGGGATTCAATACGGTTGCCATAAATCATCTTGGAGATTATGGAACGCAGTTTGGAAAGCTCATAGTAGCTTATAAGGCTTGGGGAGACAGAAGCGTCATTGAAAAGGATCCAATAAATGAGCTTTTGAAGCTTTATATAGAGTTTCATGACAAAGCTGAAGAAAATCCAGAAATGGAAGATCAGGCAAGAGAGTGGTTCAAAAAACTGGAAGATAAGGATCCGGAAGCAACTGAGCTTTGGCAGTGGATAAGAGACGTATCACTAAAGGAGTTCAATAAGGTTTATGAAATGCTCGGTATAGAATATGATTCTTTTGCGGGAGAAAGCTTCTATTCTGACAAGATGCCTTCGGTAATAAAGCAGCTTGAGGAAAAAGGGATACTTCAGGATTCGCAGGGAGCGAAGATAGTGGACCTCGAGGAGCATGGAATGCCGCCAGCGCTCATAATGAAAAAGGATGGATCTACACTATATATAACAAGAGATATAGCGGCAGCGCTATATAGAAAAGAAACATACGATTTCTACAAAAACATATATGTGGTTGGAACTCCTCAGGAGCTTCACTTCAGACAATGGAAAAAAATCGTTGAGCTAATGGGCAATGAATGGGCGAAAGACTGCATACACGTTCAATTCGGAACAGTATCACTGGAAGAAGGAACGCTTTCTACGAGAAAAGGAAGGGTAGTTTTCCTTGAAGATGTCCTCAACAGGGCAATTGAAAAGACTAAGGAAATCATAAAGCAGAAAAACCCGGATCTCGAGAACATTGATAATGTCGCGAAGCAGGTAGGTGTTGGGGCTATTGTTTTCCAGGAACTTTCAAACAGCAGGATAAAGGACTATCAGTTCTCTTGGGAAAGAACTCTCAGCTTTGAGGGCGAAACAGGTCCGTATGTTCAGTATACACATGCGAGATGCTGCTCGATACTGAAAAAATCAGGTTTTGAAGTTACTGGCGATATTGACTACAGTCTGCTCTCAAGTAATGAAGATGTAGTTGAGATAGTAAGAGTGCTTGATTCTTTTGAAAGTGTTCTTCTAAGAGCTCAGGGAAAGAATGAACCTCATCATGTAGCAAGATTCGCTCTTGATCTTTCTCAGGCGTTCAACAAATTCTATCATGACAATCATATACTGAACAGCGAAGAGGATTATAAAAGGGCTTATGTAGCTGTGGTTTCAGCAACAAAAAATGCGCTCAAGAATGCAATGTGGATTCTTGGAATGGAAGCTCCAGAAAAAATGTAGATATGGATAGAAAACGGATTTACCAGAATATCGCAGAATTTGGAAATAAGGATATAGTGTATATGATCACAAGATCATTATTTCCAGTTGAACAAGATCTTGAAGTAAAAGTAGATGCAAGAAGGCTCTCTGACGAGTTGGAGCTCTACAGATACTTTTTGAATAAAGGGAAAGGCAGCATAATGTCGGCGCTAATGCCACTGATATTATCGAACCAAGTCTATGAAAAGGCTGTAAAGAACACATATGATTTGTATGAGCTAATAAGAAAGAAACTGACTCTTAAAAACAGAATTGGAATTAACCTCCTTGTATACCGTATTTTTTCAATTGAAGATCCGGATATTGTATTTTCAAAGATAAATATGACAGGGGGCACCAGGGAAGAGGAAGTGGAATTTCAAAAAGCTAAGATTGATATAATATTAAATAAAATTTCCATTGAGGATGCTATTATTGATTTTATTGAAGAAAAACAGATAGAAATGAACCTGGGACTGCTTCAAAGATTCGATGAAGATATTATTCATGAAGATGACTATTTATTTAAAATGTCACTTTACTTTCAAAAAATATGCCTTTTCCAGATTAAAAAAAAGCCATATATTGATAAAATCAATATGAGCAAACTGTTCAGTTCAGAGTTGGACAATGTATATACGTCTCCGCTTATAGGGGAGTACGTAATCAAGAGTAAGAAGAATGTTGAAGGAATAACGACAATCGCCTTGAGTGCAAAGATGGGAGAACTTGAGCTCTGTTATAGAAATACGGACAGAGAGGTATCCTGAATGAACAAGCGTATAGAATATATTGCAAGGTCATTTGCTCTTGAAAGCGTAAAGCCGGGATGGAAAGAACATATTTTTGATGAGCTTAAAGAAAGCTACTTTTTAGATATGTTGACATATCTTGATGGGCAGTACATGAAAAACACAGTATATCCTCCGAAAGAAAAAGTGTTTGAGATTTTTCGGAGAATAGACATTGACGATGCCAAAGTCATTATACTTGGGCAGGATCCATATCATGGAGAAGGGCAGGCCAATGGCATGTGCTTCAGCGTCTCATCAGAGGTCAAAAATCCTCCGTCACTGGTCAACATTTTTAAGGAACTTGAAAACGAGTATGGAGAATCGAGGACTTTGGGCGATCTCTCTGACTGGGTTGAACAAGGCGTGTTACTTTTGAACAGCATACTGACAGTTGAAAAATCAAAGCCTGGCTCACATAGAAATATGGGTTGGGAGAAATTTACAGATAAGATAATC
>RRZU013287391.1_pt1 | contig 10073 bp, 10 predicted proteins | sample 2165561 | NCBI WGS metagenome assembly RRZU01 (sample SAMN10456909, study PRJNA506462) | wastewater metagenome | isolation source: wastewater sludge | place: USA: Moscow, Idaho
AGTTTTCTTGTATCAAAAAGCCAAGCAGCTTCTATAAGTTCAAACATTTTATTTGTCATAGTAGCACTGTCAATAGTAATTTTATTTCCCATTGACCAATTAGGATGATTTAATGCTTCTTTTATAGAAACATTTTGAAGTTTATCAAGTGAATAATCTCTAAATGAACCACCGCTTGCAGTTATTGTCATAGAATCTATTTTTTTATTTTGAAGCAAATACCAAAGTCCAAAATGCTCACTATCTATTGGACTAAGTTTTGTTTGATCAATAAATTTTCCAGCAACTACAAGGGACTCTTTATTTGCTAATGCTATTTTTTTACCACATTCAATAGCTTTTAATGTGGGTCTTAATCCCAAAAATCCAACAAGAGCATTTACAACTGTTTTAGAACTACTATTTTCAATAGCTTCTAAAATAGCAGTTTCTCCAAAAGATACATTTTTGTGTTGAACAAAAGAAATATCTTCTTTATCTGCAACAACAACTATTTTAGGATTAAACTCTTTTATTTGTTCATTTAGTAGCTTTATATTTTTTCCAGCTACTAAAACTTCAATATTTAAATTAAATTTACGTGCAATATTTAAAGTATTAACTCCTATTGAGCCTGTACTTCCAAGAAGTATCAAATGATAACCCTTAATAAAACAACCATTGTTATTGCACCAAATAAGTAACCATCAACTCTATCTAAAACTCCACCATGTCCTGGAAGAATAGTACCACTATCTTTTACACCTGCTTCTCTTTTTAAATAACTTTCATATAAATCACCAAATACTGATGATAAAGATACAACAGCAGAAACTATAATTGCTCCAATTATTCCAACTTCACTAATTGAAGTTAACGTTCCTAAAATAATAGCAAATGCCATTCCTCCAAATACACCTTCTAAAGTTTTATTTGGGCTTGTTTCACAAAACTTTGTTTTTCCAAAGCTTCTTCCTACAAAATATGCTCCAATATCAGTAGCTGCAACAATTACAAATAACCATAGAAGAACTTTTACTCCATATTCACTGTATAAAGTCATTAAAAATATAAAAGATGCTGTTGGATATAAAAGTGGTAAAAATAACTTTTTATCTAAAGTTCTTTTATAAGCTAATTGAGAAGCGTAACCTATTGCAACAATAAAAATCAAATCTATTGGCATTGGATAAAAATATACTGCAACCCACAATAATAGAGTATAAATGTAGATGCTATCACTATTTAATTTATATAATTCTTTTGATTCATGTACTGAAATCATAAGCATAATTCCAAATACTAGCCAAAATAAAAAATAAGAATCTATGTATCCTAGTATTAACATACCTATTATTAAAACAACACCTGTTTTAACACGTACAGAAATATCTTTTGTCATTTCAAACATTTTTATTAACCTTAAAGAAAAAATTTATTAATTGTACTAAATTTTGGCTTTTGATTGTATTTCTTGAACTTATTTTATTGTTTAATTTAGAATTATTCTATCTCAAATGAGATAGAATAATTTATGTGAGATTTTAGAATAAACCTGCAATTTGATTTGAAATTTGTCTTTCTAAAATTGGCGTAGCCTCTTCTAAAGTTAAATTCATTTTAGTTGCTTCTGCAAATAGCATAGTTTTATGTTCTATATAGTTTGTTGAATAGCTTTGAGCTGTTCCTGTAGCCATATTAGAGTTTAATTGTCCAGAAGCGTTTGCATTATTTATACTTCCTCCAAACCCATTCATAAATCCAGCTTTACTTGAATCTTTTACAGATGCTTGTCCTTGAGCTGTTGCACTTGAAGTATAAACTTCACCTTTTGCTTTTTCTCTGATTACAATATCAACTTGCATTTGATAAATTGTATCTTCTAAAGCTTTTCCAACTAATCCACCAACTAAAGCACTTCCTAAACCAACAGCTATTGGTTGTGTTGCTCCATGGCTATTATAAGCTGAAACTCCTGCTCCTAATGCTCCTGCTCCTAATGCAGCTCCAGCAACATTATTTTCTTGTTTTTTATCACAATATAAAACATTCATCATTAAAACATAAGTTGCCATATCTGGATCATCAACTACTCTATAACCTTTAGCCATTAATTCACTTATAATAGAACTTTCAAGATTAATTCTTTGCCCACTTGTATTTTTTGTTGAAACGAATATAGTTCTTAACTCTTTTTTTACTGGATTAATAAATACGCTTTGTGTCATTTTTGCATTTGTTTGTAATTCAGTTGTTGCACAACCTGTAAAAAGTAATGTAGCAGCAACGATACTCAAGCCTAAAGTCTTTATTTTATACACTTTATCTCCTTAAAATTTTCTAATTGATATTATATCTTAAAAAGTTTGATTTTGGCTTTCTTTATATTTGCTTTATATTTAATAGAGTAGAAGATTAATCTTCTATTCTTATCATATTAGGTTTTGTTAGAACTACCCCAGAATTTTCAAGTTCTTTAATAGCTTTTAAAATGTCTTTTTCTACACATGTATGAGTTGTAAGTAAAAGATTCGCTTTTGAATCTTTCAAAGGTTTTTGCATCATATTTTCAATAGAAATTGAATTATTTCCAAATATTGTTGCAACTTTTGCTAAAGTTCCAGATTTATCTGCAACTTCAAGCCTTAAGTAATATTTTGTTTGGATATTCTCTTTTGGCATTAAAGTTATTTTTTCACCTGGTTGTTTTTCAAACCCTAGCATTGGAGAACCTTTACCTTTTCTAGCAATATCTATAATATTTGCAACAACAGCTGAAGCAGTTGCATCACCACCTGCTCCTGCTCCATAATACATAGTTTCTCCAACTTTATCTCCAACAACAGAGATTCCATTCATAACACCATCAACTTTTGCTATCATTTTGTCTTCAGGAATTAAAACTGAGTGAACTCTTAGTTCAATTTCATTTCCCACTTTTTTTGCAATACCTAAAAGTTTTATAGAATACTCAAACTCTTTTGCAAATTCAATATCTGCTTTTGTGATATTTTCAATTCCTTCGATTAATATTTCTTCAGGTTTTACATCTATTCCATAAGCAATTGAACCTAAAATTAAAAGTTTATGAGCAGCATCATATCCACCAACATCAAATGTTGGATCAGCTTCTGCATAACCTAATTCTTGTGCTTCTTTTAGGATTTCATCATAATTTACACCATCATTTATCATTCGTGTAAGCATATAGTTACAAGTTCCATTCATAATACCTTGAATAGATTTAATATGATTTGCACTTAATCCATCTCTCAAAGCATTTATTATTGGTATTCCACCTGCAACTGCTGCTTCAAATTCAAAAGGAATATCACCAGCAAGTTCTTGAAGTTCATATCTATGGTAAGCCAATAAAGCTTTATTTGCAGTAACCACTGCTTTTCCTTTTAATAAGGCTTTTTTAACTATTTCATAAGGCTTATCAATTCCACCCATTAATTCAACAACTATATCAATAGAATCATCTTCTAAAATTTCATCAGCATTTGTAGTTAATTTTATACTAACATCTCTTTTTTTACCTAAGTTTGAAACTACTCCAATAGTTGGAACAATCTCTTTACCAGCACGTGCACTAATAATATTTTTATTATCAATTAAAATATTTGCAACACTAGTTCCAACTGTACCAACTCCAATAATTCCAACTTTTAACATAACTTATTTCCTTTTCTATCAAATTTCTAAAGCATTGTTTTCATATTTCTTATCAATTATTCTTAAACCAAAAAAACTTTTACCTTGCACATATTGTCTTAATTTTGAATCATCATATTTTGAATAAACAAGTAAAATCTTTGTAGGACTTAAATCTTTATGTTTTAATATTTTAAAAACATTTTCAATTTTTTCAAAAGTTTCATTCACTAATCTTTTTGTAACAGTACCACATTTTATTTCAACAATTGCTAACTTATCTTCATTATATATAATCACACAATCTGCAAGTTTTGGTTGAATCTTACCACTAAATAATGTTTTGGGGATCGAAGTATCCTTTATTCCTTTATCTGGCTTATAGATATAGTGAATATTCTTTCTTGACATTTTACAAGGATGACCAGATTCTTTACACTCATCCACGCTATGAAATACACTATCTAATTTTTTATTCATTTTCTAATATTTTTTCACTCAATTCACTACTTCTATCAAGAAGCTCATTAAGAACTTCATCAAAATTTTCATTAGATATACCAAATTTATCAATTTCAAGTCTATTAACTGTAGTTTCTAATGTATTATTTTTGAATAAATAAGCAGAAACATTTTCTTTATCAATTGCAAATCTTTTACTTTCTTTATCAGCATCTACAGAATTTAGTTTAATACAATTATTAATTTCATTTAAAATATAATCACTATGAGTTGTAACAACTACTTTTGCACCACAATTTGATAGTAATACTAAAAATTTTGCCATTTGTATTTGTGCTTTAGGATGTAAATGAGCTTCAGGTTCTTCAATTACAAATAAAGTTTTAGAAATTTTATCTGTATTCTTAATGAAAACAATAAATGGTAAAGTTTCTAAAGTTGCAGATGAAGCTAAATGTAAATCTATTTCTTTATTATTTACACCTAAAAAATAACTTTTATAATTTTGTTCATTTCTTTTCTCTTTTATTTTACCTTTTATGATATTTGTTTCTAAAAAAGAAGTTAATTCTTTTATTATACTTTCTTCCTTATTATCAACTAAATCAAAACTAAAGGGATTCCATTCTGATTGCTTCCCCGTTTTTATATCAGCAAAAGTTTGAATAAAATCAATAGTCGGTTCACCTAATCTTGTAGCACTTACTTGTCCTCTAAATTTATCTCTAAAAATTCCTGCATAAATTTCATCGAGAGTTAATACAAATCCTGTTCTTGAAGCAGGAAAATAATAGGCAGTTTGATGATTTACTAATAATTTTTCAAATTTAGCCATTATTTTTGAGACTGTACTATTTACAATACGGCTACTCAAATCTTCTTTCTCTTCGACAAAATGCTCTAGAGGGATATTAAATTTTATAATGATGTATTCATTTTCATTTTCATTATGAAAATTTAAATTTTCTAAAAAAATTTTTTCTATGATGGAATTAGGACTATTAAAACTGCTATTAATAATATTTCTAAGTTCCTGTAAAACTAAATTTATTGCTTTTTCTTGTAAAACTTGAAATGATTTATTTTTATCAATTTTAATTCTTATAGTTGTGAATATTTCTGTTTCTATATGGTCTTCATCATATTCATATTGCTCTATTTCCTCTGACATATCCTTTTCAAGCAATAATATTTCAGATATTTCTTTTTCATATTTTAAAAGTAGATTTTTTGAAATAATTGAAATTAGACGATTTTTCTTATTCCAATTATTTTTAATACTACTTATCTCTTTATAAAGTTCATAAACGGTATGTGCCATATAACTTTTGTGAGTAGAATTTTGTCCAACAAAAAGAGTCAAATTTTTTACTTCAATATCGGACTCTTTTATATTCGCAAGATTTTCTACTCTTATTTTCATAGATATTTCCTATTTTTCTAATGATTTTAAATATTTCTTTATATTTTTTGCAGCTTGTCTAATTCTTTTTTCATTTTCAATTAAAGCAATTCTTACATATTGGTCACCATAATGTCCAAATCCAATTCCTGGACTTACTGCAACTTGTGCTTGAGTTAATAATTGTTTTGAAAATTCCATACTTCCTAAATGACTTGCAACTTCAGGGATTTTTGCCCAAATAAACATAGATGCATTTGGTTTATTCATAACCCAACCAGCATCTGCAAATGTTTCAAGCATTAAATCTCTTCTTTTTCTATATTTCTCAATATGTTCTTCAACACAATCTTGTGGTCCATCAAGTGCAACAGTAGCTGCAATTTGAATAGGAGTAAACATACCATAATCAAGCCAAGATTTGATTCTTTTTAATGCACCAATTAATTTTTCATTTCCTACGATACACCCTACTCTCCATCCAGCCATATTGTATGATTTACTTAATGTAAAACATTCAACAGCAACATCTAAAGCACCTTCTGCTTGGAAAATTGAAGGAGTTTTATATCCATCAAAAGTTATATCAGCGTAAGCAATATCAGAAATAATATAAAATCTTTCTCTTTTAGCCATTGCTACTAATTTTGTATAAAATTCTGGTGTTACAGTTGCACAAGTTGGATTATGTGGGAAATTTACAACTACGAATTTTACTTTTGGAATCGACTCATCAAGTGTTTTTTGTAATCTTTCAAAAAATAGATCTTCATCAACTTTAAATACCTCATCAAATGCTAATTCAAACTTATGAACAGCTGCACCATTTAGCATAAATGCATATGAGTGAATTGGATAAGTTGGGTCTGGAACAACAGCTACATCTCCAACATTTACAATAGCTTGAACTAGGTGAACATAACCCTCTTTTGAACCCATTGTTGCACATACATGTTTATTTGGATCTAAAAAATCAACATCATATTTTCTTTTATACCAGTTAGAAATAGCAAGTCTTAGTTTAAAAATACCAGCACTTGCACTATAACCATGATTTTTTGGTTTTGCTGACGCTTCGATTAATTTATCTGTTATATGTTGTGGTGCTGGACCATCTGGATTTCCCATAGAGAAGTCAATTACATCTTCCCCTGCACGTCTCGCTTCCATTTTAATATTATTAACTTCTGCAAACACATAGATTGTAAGTCTTTTCATTCTTTCAAATTCGATTTCTGGAAACACAATTTACTCCTTAGTAATATTAATTCCTTGCTTCATATTAGCAAGCGTGTATAAATCATCAATTTTAATATATTTTGTATTGTTAGGCACTTCTAGTCTTAAACTTTTATGCAAACTATTTTCTTCGTAAATTCCAATTATATTTAAAGCTTCATCATAAAAAACCACATTCGGGTACCAAATATTACCATTTAATGATTTTATGGTAATAACTTTTGCATTTGATACTTTAATCATATACGGTTTTAGTGGTTTTTTTAAAGATAAATCTTTATTACTTATTAAATCTTCTGCTCTATAAATTGAAGAATCACTCGTATCTATCGAATAACTCCAATTATAGTCACCCTCTCTTTTGATATCAACAATTCTACAGTTTATCGATTGCAGTTCTTGAGATAATCTGAGAGGGCTTATGGCGGCTGCGGTTTTTACTTGAATAGTCCATTTTAGATTATTATTAACAACAATTTCTTCTTGCACAACGAAATTATGTTGTCCTAGAGCCTTTAAAATATCAGTAAGATTTTTTGATGATTTTTTAGGGTATTTATTAACATTAAATGTGATACTAACATTTTGAGTTGATGGGAGATTTAATTTTAATACACCGTTATTTGATAATTCTTGAATGATTTTAGTGTAATCAATTTGATTATTTGTATAAAAGTTTGCTTCATTACTAAAAATATGATTAATTAGATTTTTGTGAGTGTTGTAATCACTATTTCCTAATAAGTCTTTTACTTTCATATCTAAGTTTGCACTTAACATTACACTTAATGTAACTAATAAAATTAATTTTCTTATCACGGTATTATCTTTCTTTTATCTTTTTAGATTATAAATTAAAATCCCAGCAGCAACAGATACATTTAATGAATCAAATTCATGTTCCATAGCAATTGATACTTTTAGGTCAAGTTTTTTAGCAACTTTTGGAGTTATTCCAGTTCCTTCACTTCCTAAAAATAGGGCAACTTTATCAGTTTTTTCAATTTTGCCATATTTTTTTAAATCAACGCCATCCATTGTTGCACCAATTAATGTGAAACCACAATCAATTAATTCACTTGCTAAATCAGCAGATCTTGGATGAACCATAAATGGTAAATCAAGTAATGCACCAGAACTTGTTCTTAAAATTCCAGAATCATTTACAGTTTTAATATCAGCAGCAATTAAACCCTCAATTCCTAAAGAATAAGCAGTTCTTGCGATTGCTCCAATATTTCCAACATCTGTAACACCATCAAGAACCAAAATAAAATTCATTTTTTTGAACTCTTTTATATTTGTGTATTCAACATGGTTTAGTTTTAAAAAGAAACCTTGATGGTTTCCACCTTTAGCTAATGCTTGAGCTTTTTGATTATCCAATTTGTGGATTTTTTTGTCAAGTTTTGCAAATCTTGTAAAAAGTTTTTTATCAATCTCTTTTGAAAGAAAAACTTCTTCTATTAAATGAGGGTGTTTGTCAAGTACATAAAGTACGATTTGTTTTCCATATATTATCATTCAGGGATTCTATCTAAAAATTGTTGATAAACCTCTTTTATTGATTGTCCCGTCATTTTAGCTATTAGTTTTGCTTTTATTTTTGGTGCAATATCTAAAGATGTTATATCTTCTAAATCAAGGTTAAAACCAATTTTTTCTTTTGGTTCAACTATTACAACCCATTCACCTTTTATATCAACTTTTTTAAACTCATTAAATAGATTTAAAGCAGAATCTTTAAAGGTTTTTTGGTGAAGTTTACTTATCTCTTTTGCTAAAAATATTGTTCTATTTGGTTCTTTTTCTTTTAATTCTTCAAGTAGTTTTAAAAGTCTGTGTGGTGATTCATATAAAATTGCAAGTTTATCATCATTTAAAACATCACTAAGTTTTGAAGCTCGACTTGCGCCTTTATGGTCTAAAAATCCATAAAAAGAAAAAGTTGTATGTGAAAAACCGCTCATTGCATAAGCAGTTAAAATAGCATTTGCACCTGGAAGTACATCATAAGGAATTTGATTTTTTATACAATAATCAACCAAAGTTGCACCTGGATCGCTAACACAAGGCATTCCTGCATCACTTACATAAACAACATTTTTAGAAAAAGTCTCTTTGTCTAAACTTTGTAAAATATGATTTTCATTATGAGAATGGAAAGATTTGAATTCTTTGTTTGAAAAGTCTAGGTTGTTTTTTTCACCTAAAAGATTTAGAAGTTTTTTTGTGACTCTTGTATCTTCACAAAAAATAAGTTCCGCCTCCTCAAGGATTCTTAAAGACCTTTTTGAAATATCTTCAAGGTTTCCTATTGGAGTTGGAACTAAGCACAACATAATATTGTACTATTTAGCCATGTTATATTTAGCTTTGAATTTCTCAACTCTACCAGCAGCATCAACAAGTTTTTGCTCACCTGTAAAGAATGGGTGACAAGATGAACAAATGTCAATTCTTAAAGACTCAACATTTGATTTTGTTTCGAAAGTGTTACCACAAGCACAAGAAATTGTACAAACTTTATAATCTGGATGAATATTTTTTTTCATGCCATAATCCTTAATGTAATTAATGTTTAATAAAAGGTCGAGTCTATTGCAAGCCCTTTAAGAAACTCTTTAGGGACGGGATTATAACGAAAAATACTTAATAATATCTGAATTTAAGTTTTCTATTATATTAGAAGTTTTATCTGAAAACTGACCTTTATTAAATGTGTTCTGTCTTTTTGCAAGTTTTGCAGTATTTAATGAAATTTTTTCTTCTAATTGTTGCTTTGAAAGCTTTCCATCTAAATACTCTAAAGTTTCAATAATACCAATTGAAGCCATACAGTTTGGCTCTCTTGTGTATTTTTTTTCTAAAAATATAACTTCATCAATAAGACCAGAATTTACCATGATTTTTGTTCTTTGGTAAATTCTATTTTTTAACTCTTCTTTATCCCATAAAATTTCAAAAATTTTTAAATCTTTTGCAAGGGGAATTTTTTGATTTTTTTCAAAATAAGAAGTAGGGCTAAGTCCTGTTTGTTTATAAATTGCATAAGCTTTTTCAATTCTATATCTATCGTTTTTTTCAATTTTTTGCATATAATCTTTATCAATAGAATAAAGAAGTTCATAAGCTTCTTCTTGAGGTATATCAAGTTTAATTTTTGTTTCTATTCCTAAAGATAAACCATCAATTAAAGCTTTTAAATAAAATCCAGTTCCACCAACAATTATTAAATTTTTATCATTTTTAATTGCGTATTCTTTTGACTTTTTATAAAGTTCAATAAATTTTATTACATCAAATTCTTCTTTCGGGAAAACTTCATCTATTC
>RRZU010732317.1_pt1 | contig 10072 bp, 9 predicted proteins | sample 2165561 | NCBI WGS metagenome assembly RRZU01 (sample SAMN10456909, study PRJNA506462) | wastewater metagenome | isolation source: wastewater sludge | place: USA: Moscow, Idaho
AATAAGGAGGTCAAGTATTTGTTTCTAACTGACCTCCCTCTTTGTTGCACTTATTCCTGCCGCATTTGTGGGAATAAGATCACATCGCGGATTGACGGTGCATCAGTTAACAACATCACCAAACGGTCAATACCAATACCACATCCCCCCGTCGGCGCCATGCCATATTCCAAAGCACGGATGTAATCTGCATCAAAGTGCATTGCTTCATCATCACCCGCATCTTTTTGCTCAACTTGCTTCAAGAAGCGTTCGGCTTGGTCTTCTGGATCGTTCAACTCTGAATAGCCATTTGCCAACTCGCGTCCGACAACAAACAATTCAAAACGCTCGGTGATGCCGGCACGTTGATCGCTGGCACGGGCTAAAGGTGACACTTCGGCTGGGTAGTCAATAATGAAAGTCGGCTGCCACAGTTGGCTTTCAGCACTTTCTTCAAACAACGCTAACTGTAAGCTACCGAGGCTGGTTGCGGGTGGTAATTTACCACCTAAACGTTTGATTTCATTGCTTAACCATGCTGGATCATTGAGCTGTTCATCAGTGTATTGTTGATTGTAATGACGGATGGCTTCTAAAATGGTGAAACGGGCAAAAGGTTGGCCTAAATCGACTTCACGACCATTGTACTGCACCACGGTGGTGCCGCAGGCAGCAAGGGCGGCTTGGCGAATGATGGTTTCTGTGAGGGTCATCATCCGTTGATAGTCTGCATACGCCTCGTAGAATTCCATCATAGTGAATTCTGGATTGTGGCGGGTGCTCATTCCTTCATTGCGGAAGTTACGGTTAATTTCAAATACCCGCTCCAATCCCCCCACCACCAAACGTTTCAGATACAGTTCTGGGGCAATCCGCAGATAAAGCGGCATATCTAAAGCATTGTGATGAGTCACAAACGGCTTGGCTGTGGCACCGCCGGGGATGGGGTGCATCATCGGTGTTTCGACTTCCAAATAGCCTTCGCTTACCATCGTTTCCCGCACATTTTGGATGATTTTTGAGCGTTGAACGAAGGTTTTGCGGCTGTCTTCATTGACGATTAAATCCACATAGCGCTGACGATATTTCTGTTCTTGGTCGGTCAGGCCGTGGAATTTTTCTGGCAGGGGGCGTAACGACTTAGTCAATAAACGCAATTCACTGACATTGACCGACAACTCGCCTTTATTAGTTTTAAACAAGGTACCACGAGCAGCCAAAATATCGCCCATGTCCCAATGTTTGAATGCCGCGTGCACGTCAGCACCCACGCCTTGATCATTAATATAAAACTGAATCCGGCCAGACCCGTCTTGCACCGTGGCAAAACTGGCTTTTCCCATCACCCGCTTTAACATCATTCGCCCTGCTACGCTGACTGTGATGGCGAGTTGTTCTAATTCTTCCTTGCTCTTTTCGCCGTATTGGGCGGCTAAATCTGCGGCCAGATGTTCGCGTTTGAAATCATTTGGGAAAGCAATGCCTTGTTCGCGTAAGGCATGCAGTTTTTGCCGACGTTCAGCAATAATCTGGTTTTCATCAACAGCGATCTCGCTGGCGGGGGTATGTGCTGACATAAAAAATCCGTAATTTAAGTAGAGATTGCGTTAAGGGTTACACGCCTTGTTTCAGGCTCGCTTCAATGAAACCATCCAAGTCGCCGTCCATCACCGCCCTGACGTTACCGACTTCTACGTTGGTGCGTAAATCTTTCACCCGCGATTGATCGAACACGTAAGAACGAATTTGGTGTCCCCAACCCACATCGGTTTTGCTGTCTTCAAGCGCTTGTTTTTGTTCATTGCGTTTGCGTAATTCTAATTCGTATAAACGCGCTTTCAGCATCGACATCGCCTCAGCACGGTTTTTATGCTGTGAGCGGTCGTTTTGACATTGCACAACAATCCCTGTTGGGTTGTGCGTGATACGGATGGCGGAGTCGGTTTTGTTAATATGCTGACCACCGGCACCCGAGGCACGATAGGTATCAATCCGCAGATCGGCAGGGTTGATTTCAACCTCAATCGAATCATCGACTTCGGGATAAACAAACACACTGGCAAACGATGTTTGACGACGATTGTTGGAGTCGAATGGGCTATTACGCACTAAACGATGCACGCCAACTTCGGTACGCAGATAACCGTAGGCATATTCACCGCTGATTTTCAGGGTGGCGCTTTTAATGCCAGCTACTTCACCTTCAGATTCTTCGATCACTTCAGCAGTAAAACCTTTGCGCTCACAATAACGCAAATACATCCGCAATAACATTTGCGCCCAATCTTGGGCTTCGGTGCCGCCTGCGCCAGACTGAATATCTAAGAAGCAGTTGTTGGGATCCATCGGGTCGGAGAACATCCGGCGGAATTCTAATGTAGCCAACAGATTTTCAATTTCATCTAAATCGGCTTTGACTGCCAAGATCGTATCGGTATCTTCTTCTGCCTTTCCCATCTCTAACAGCTCGCCGCCGTCTTCTAGGGTTTGGCTGATGCGGTCGATCACAACGACGACATCTTCAAGTTGTTTTTTTTCACGACCCAATTCTTGCGCCCGTTTGGGATCTTCCCAAATCGTGGGGTCTTCACTGAGGCGGCTGACTTCTTCTAGCCGTTCTTTTTTGGTGGGATAGTCAAAGATACCTCCGAATTTCGTCGTTGCGGGCGGCGAGATCGGCAAGCTGGTTATCAATTTGGTTGAGAACTTCGGCTTCGAGCATGGTGGATCCTGAATGCAAAAATGGCTTCAAAAACCGCAAATTATAACCTTAGGCGCTGTGTATTTACACTAAAAGATGTGTCATGTCGCACTGTAATATGCTTTTTTGGAATGAAGCTGTAATGATTTGTTCGTTTTATGCCTATTGCAAACTGGCCTTGAAACGGTTAGCTTTAATGACACTGTTTGTTTTTCTGCCCCTAATCCTTTTTATTGAGGTGAACAATGCGTATTGAAACCTTAGCCGTGCATGGCGGTTATTCTCCCGATCCCACCACCAAAGCCGCCGCTGTGCCGTTGTATCAAACAGCCAGTTATGCGTTTGATAGCGCACAACATGGGGCAGACTTATTTGATTTGAAGGTACAGGGTAATATCTACACTCGTATTATGAACCCCACTACCGATGTGTTGGAAAAGCGCGTTGCGGCTTTAGAGGGCGGGATTGGTGCTTTGGCGTTGGCCTCTGGCATGGCAGCCATTTTGTATTCGATTCAAACCATTGCTGAGGCTGGTGACAACATTATTGCCACTTCAACGCTCTATGGTGGTACCTACAACCTGTTCGCACACACTTTGCCGCAATTAGGGATTGAAGTGCGATTTGTCGATTATCGCCAACCAGAACAAGTCGCCGATTTAGTTGACGCAAAAACCAAGGCAGTGTTTTGTGAGTCGATTGGTAACCCATTAGGCAATGTGGTCGATTTTGCTGCTTTTGCTGAGGTGGCACATCAAAACGGATTGCCTTTGATTGTTGATAACACGGTGCCGAGTCCGTATTTGTGCCGTCCGTTTGAACATGGCGCTGATATTGTGGTGCATTCTTTAACCAAATATATGGGTGGTCATGGTACGACTATCGGCGGCATTATCGTTGATTCTGGTAAGTTCCCTTGGGGTGAGCACAAAGAACGCTTTGTTCGTCTTAACACACCAGATGTCAGTTATCACGGTGTGAATTATGTCGAGGCATTGGGGGCGGCTGCGTATATTGCGCGTGCGCGTGTTGTGCCGTTACGCAACATGGGCGCAGCCATTTCACCCTTTAACAGTTTTATGATTTTGCAAGGTATTGAAACCTTGCCATTGCGGATGGATCGTATCTGTGAAAACACCCAACAGCTTGCGAAGTTCTTGCTACAACATCCACAAGTGGCATGGGTGGAATACGCTGGTCTGGAAGGTAGTCCGTCTAAGGCGTTGGTTGATCGCTATATGTCTGGTAAAGCCTCTGGTATTTTGTCTTTTGGTGTCAAGGGTGGCCGTGAAGCGGGGGCTGCTTTCTTGGATCGCTTACAACTGATCACCCGTTTGGTCAATATTGGTGATGCCAAGAGCTTGGCAACGCATCCGGCTTCTACCACCCATCGCCAACTCAACGATGAAGAATTGAAAAAGGCCGGTGTGTCTGCTGATATGGTGCGCTTATCGATTGGCATTGAACATATTGAAGATTTGATTGCCGATGTCACACAGGCATTGGAACCTCAAGCATAAACATAGCGTCTTCCTCGCTGTGTGCTTGAATCTCGCAGCGAGGAAGGATGTGCATTGTTTATGTCAGACCTAACGTTTTACCAACAACTCCCAACTTCTGATGACTTCAACCATGTGTTGACTGGGTCTGCTTGGCATGACTTGCCTGCGGACTGGTGGATTGTCATTGCTGATGTAGTCAATTCAACGGATGCAATCCAACGGGGCGCATATAAAGAGGTCAATACGGTTGGCGTAGCGTGTATTGCTGCGCTATCGAATCTTTTGCATGAACATAAATTAGATTTCCCCTATTTATTTGGTGGGGATGGTGCAACTTTTGCGATTCCTCCTTCATGGTACCCTCAAGCTGTTGCTGCTATTCGTGCAACCCAACAAATGGCCAAACAACGCTTTGGTCTGATGTTACGCGCTGGAGCGGTGCCGGTTGCGGTATTGTTAGAACAGGGTTATCGGGTACAGATCAGTAAATATCAGTTATCTACCGCTTTGCAACAAGCCGTATTTGCGGGCAATGGTTGGCAAGTGGCTGAACAATGGGTGAAGCAATCACACTCAGCGGTTCACACCATCACTCCCGAGGCCTTGCCTGTGACTGCCGATTTTTCTGGTTTTGAGTGTCGGTGGCAGACTGTCCCCAGTTTTCGTGGGGCGAAATTAGCGTTATTGGTGGCGGCAAATACCGATGATGAAAAGCAGCATGTCCAGATTTATCAGCAGGTGCTTGCCAAAATTGCTGAATTGTTTGGTGATGCTGAACAATCGCATCCTCTACGGCCAGAGGCCATGCAATTGAGCCTACAACCAACGGCACTGCAGTATGAAACCGCTGTGCGTACTTTTGATACAACTGTTGATACAACAGCAAACATGGCTGCTTACCGTCGTAAAATTTGGTGGATCAATGCGATTGGAAAAATTATTTTTGCCTGTGGCATTGATACCAAAGCTGTGGCGTGGAGTCGTTACCGGCAAGAATTAGTGCAACATACCGATTGCCGAAAATTTGATGGCATGTTGCGCATGGTATTGGATGGCTCTACACAACAAATTGCGGCCTTAGAACACTATCTACAGCAACAACAATCGTGTGGTTTGCTGCACTTTGGGATGCATGTTTCTAGTCAAGCGTTGGTGACCTGCGTCGTTCATGCACCGGGGCAACAACAACACATTCATTTTGTTGATGGGGCTGATGGCGGATATGCTTTGGCTGCACAACAGATGAAACAAACTTTGCGTTAATGACGCTCTAACTTCACCCGTCCCCCCCTTATCCTGCTTCCTGTTACAATCAGCGCTTAATTATCTGCCTGCACTGAATGTGTAATGGGGGTTGTATGTATTTTGTTGATCGTTCTGTCGCTGTTATCAAACCGAAACAACCGTTTCTCGATTGGTTAAATAATATGCCAGACAACGACATTGATTTGTCGTTAGATAATCTGCGCGCAGATTGCACGGTGTTGTTGATTCCAGAATACGACGAGCCGGAAGAAGGCGTTGCCTATATCGATGAGATTTTTGACCGAGTGTTCGAGATGGAGTTGTCGAGCTGGTATGAAGACAACACCGTTTGGCCGACCGATCGTTCCCTGAAAACCTTTTGGGAATGGTTTGATGTCGAATTTCACTCGATGTTAATTGATACATTAGACGAAGATCTGAGTAATACACCGGTCTAACGTTTTATCTTCCTGTTGGCTATGCGGCCTGAGCAACATTATCCCTTACGGCCCAGCCGCCAGCGGCGTTACGCGCTGTTAATCCTGATAGGGCTTAGCACACTGTTGTTATCGCTGACCCTTGATGGGCTGTGGTGGTCTCTCCTGCCTTTGGTCTGGGGAGGCTATTGCTGGCGCGAAAACATGCCTGCTGTGGCATTCATGCTGGAACCGGAGGGGCGTTTGTTGTTGCAAACAGCGGCAGGCAAATGGCTGCCGGTTGAATTAGATACGCAAACCCGAATTTGGCTTCCTTGGTTGATATTGAGCTGGTCGGGTGGGCGGTATGTGGTTTGGCCAGATAGTTGTCACCAAGAAGCTCAACGACAATTGCGTATTTGGTTGCGCTGGCATAGCGCCTTTGCTTCTTCCTCGATGGTAATAAAAAATTGACTGCTTCCACGCTTTTAACAGAACAGACCCCCTTAGCAACATGGTTATCACACTTAGAATCGCTGCATGGTCAAGCGATTGAGCTGGGTTTAGACAGAGTGCAACACGTCAAACAGCGTATGCAACTCAGCCCAACGTGTCCGGTCTTTATTGTGGCAGGGACAAATGGTAAGGGTTCGATTTGTGCGTTGCTATCAACGATGTTGCGGGCGGCAGGGTTTCGTGTCGGTACTTATACCTCGCCTCATCTATTGCGCTATAACGAGCGCGTGCGTATCGACATGGAAGAAGCCTCGGACGCGGCAATTTGTGCGGGCTTAGCGGCCGTGGAGCAAGCCAGAGGCGATATTTCTCTGACTTATTTTGAATTTGGCACTTTAGCAGCCGTAGCGTGTTTTATGCAGGCTGAAGTGGATGTAATGGTGTTAGAGGTTGGGCTCGGTGGGCGTTTAGATGCGGTCAATGTTTTTGATGCCGACTGTGCCATTATTTCGAGCATCGACTTAGATCATCAAGATTGGTTAGGCGATACGCGAGAGCTGATTGGTCGTGAAAAAGCAGGGGTGTTTCGTCAGGCAAAACCAGTGGTCTGTGCCGATCCTGAACCACCCCAATCTTTGTTAGATCATGCCCACGCTTTAGCCTGTCCGCTAAAAGTCTTGGGGCGTGATTTTGGTGGCCAGCGTGGTGAGGGCCAACAATGGTTGTTTTGGTCGGCTGAAAATCGCCGTGGCGGGCTACCTGTCCCAGCTTTACGAGGTAACTATCAAATCCATAATGCCAGCGCGGTCATCGCTGCCTTAGAACTGATGCACGATAAGCTACCGGTGTCGATGGGGGCAATTCGGCGTGGTTTAGTCGAAGTCGAGTGGCCTGGGCGGTTTCAAGTGCTACCCGGACGGCCTGTTGTCGTATGGGATGTGGGACACAATCCACATGCCGCCCGAGGGTTGGCTACTAATCTCACTCAACTCAGTTTTGCACAACATCGTTATGCTGTTTTCTCAGTGTTGGCAGACAAAGACATTGATGGCGTCATTGCCCCGTTGAAAGACCAATTTGATACCTGGTTGATCGCACCCATTGATCATCCGCGTGCTCTACCTGTGACAGAAATTGCTGAGGCACTGCGAAATCATGGTATCAACGCGGTAGAAAGTTTACCTTCGGTTGCGGAAGCTTGGCAGTTGGCTTTATCGCGTGCCGATGAAAATGATAGAATCGTGGTTTTTGGGTCGTTCTTCACTGTGGCTGCCGCTGTCCAAGTGGGCCGGCCATAACAGACGCATTTCCTAAGTTTGCCGAAGGATGGGCATGAGCCGCGATAATCAAGCTGATTTGATCACGTTACGCAAACGTGCCCGCCGCCGCTTGGTGGGGGCGATTGCATTAACCGGTATCGCTGTCGGTGTTTTATGGAATGTGGTGGATAACGCCCCACCCAACGCCGATTTGCGTCCAGAATCAGTGGACGTGGTGGGGGCCGTTGTCGCACCTGCCACACCACCAGCGGCTGAATTGCCACAACCTAACGAGCCGGTTGAAGCCGCTGTCCCAACTCCTGTTTCACCCGCTGCAGTCCCTGTCACACCGCCGCCTTTGGTGATGCCAAGTGGCCCGATTGCAGTACCTAACTCGGCTTCACCGCCAAAACCCGAACCGAAACCAGCACCGGTCGCTGAACCTAAGCCTGTTGAAAAACCGCCGGTTAAAGTTGAACCTGTGGTGAAAAAAACAGAAGAGAAGCCTAAACCAGTCGAAAAACCACCCGTAGTAGAGAAACCCAAACCTGTGGTTGAACCACCACCAAAAGTGGTTGAAAAACCGGTCGAAAAACCCAAGCGTGACCCTGCTGCCATTTTAGAAGGTCGTTTTGATGAGGCTGCAGCAGAGAAAAAACCTGCTGCTAAAGTGACCGACACTGAACCTGGCGCGAATAAGCGTTATATCGTACAGATAGCCGCACTCTCTGATGCCGCTAAAGCAGATGAACTGCGGGCAAAATTGGCATCCGTTGGCGTACAGGCAAAAATTTCTCGAGTGGAAACCAGCAAAGGTGAAATCAGCCGTGTTCGTTTAGGGCCGTTTAACAACGAGCAAGACGCAAAAGCGGCTTTAGCAAAAGCAGCTCAAGTTGGAGTCAGTGGAATACTTATTCCACAGTAACAGCATGAATATTCTCGATTATCTTATCATCGCTGTTTTTGGTGGCTCGGCTTTGTTGGGGCTGTTGCGGGGGTTTACCCGCGAAGTTTTTTCCCTGTTTGCGTGGGTTGTTGCTTTTATTGCCGCCCGCAGCTTAACCCCCGCTCTCGCCGATTGGTTGCCGGTAGGCGAGCCAGGCAGTTTGTTACGGCCAGTCTTAACCTTTGTGGCATTGATGGTTGTGGCCAGAATGGTGCTGGATATCTTTTCTCGTTTGGTGGCGGCACTCTTGCGAGGAATTGGTCTTGGTCCGCTTGATCGCCTACTCGGTCTGATTTTTGGCAGCATTCGCGGTGGTGCTTTTGTGCTGCTATTGGTATGGTTTGCGGGTCTAACCGATTTTCCACGTCAATTAGTGTGGCAAAAATCGTTGTTGATGGGGCCATTTGAAACGTTGGCCCAACATACCACAACATGGTTGCCGGCTGTCTTGGCACAACAAATCAACTTTTCAGATTACTTTTTTGTGATTCCTGAACGGCCGGCTTGGATGCCTGCGCCGTCAGTATCGCCTAACCCTCGCCCTTCTCCTGCAACAAACTGAACGCGCTTAGCGCAGAGGCTTGAATAACTATGTGTGGCATTCTCGGTGTGGTCGGTCAATCGCCGGTCAATCAACTTTTGTATGACGGATTACAAATCTTGCAGCATCGCGGTCAAGATGCAGCAGGGATTGTAACGGCCAGCGGCAACAGTTTTCACATGCACAAAGGTAGCGGGATGGTGCGTGATGTGTTCCGCACGCGCAACATGCGCTCGTTATTTGGTCATGTGGGTATTGGCCATGTGCGCTACCCGACAGCGGGGTCTGCCTCGAATCTGGCTGAAGCCCAGCCTTTCTACGTGAATTCGCCCTATGGCATTGTGTTGGCACACAACGGTAATTTGACCAATACCGATGAATTAAAAGAGGAAATGTTCCGGCAAGACCTCCGCCATATCAACACCAATTCCGATTCGGAAGTGTTGTTAAATGTCTTTGCCCATGAGCTGCAACGACATATTTATGGCCGAGAATTGTCGGAAGAAGCGGTGTTTCATGCGGTAGTGGAAGTCAATCGCCGTGTTAAAGGGGCTTATGCGGTGGTGGCGATTATCGCCGGCTTTGGTTTAGTGGCCTTCCGCGATCCAAATGGTATTCGGCCTTTGGTGTTGGGGATCAATCGTAACGGCCCGATTCCGGAATATATGTTGGCGTCTGAATCGGTGGCGCTTGATTGTTTAGGGTTTAAATTAGAACGAGATGTTGCCCCCGGTGAGGCGGTCGTGATTCGCTTTGATGGTACGATGACCAGCCGCATGTGTGCCGACCCTGCGCCTCATACACCGTGCATGTTTGAATATGTCTATTTTGCCCGCCCTGATTCGCTGATTGATGGCGCCAGTGTCTATCAAACCCGTTTGTTGATGGGTGAAAAACTCGGTGACAAAATCCGTCGTGAATATCCACAGCTGGCTGATATTGATGTGGTGATTCCGATTCCAGACACCAGCCTTCCTTCGGCATTACAACTCGCAAATCACCTTGGTTTACCTTTCCGCATGGG
>RRZU011253138.1_pt1 | contig 10072 bp, 12 predicted proteins | sample 2165561 | NCBI WGS metagenome assembly RRZU01 (sample SAMN10456909, study PRJNA506462) | wastewater metagenome | isolation source: wastewater sludge | place: USA: Moscow, Idaho
GGGCAGCATCGCGTGGGCGGCGTCGCCGACTAGGGCCACCCGGCCCCGCACCCACGGCCGCACCGGCGGCAGGCTGTGCAGCTCGCCGACGATCGGTGGCCCGGGCAGCTCGGCGGCGGCCGCGGCGAGCGCGGGCAGGTGGCCGGGCCAGCTGGCCAGCCACGTCAGGTCGTGAGGGTCCCACGGGGGGAGGGCCGCGGAATACAGGTAGGTGCGGCCTCCGGTGAGGGGGACGTGACCGGCCATCCGCCCGCGGCCCCAGGTCTCCACGGCGTCGCTGGTCGGCACGTCGACGACCGCCCGGGCGCACACGATGCCGCTGGGGACCGGGTCGATCGCCCAGTGTGCGAGGCGAATCGGGCTGCGTATGCCGTCCGCGGACGCGATCGTGTCGGCGGTCAGTTGGTGGTCGGTGCCGGCGCTGTCGCGCCAGCGCAGCAGGCCGGAGGCAGGGTCGACGGTGGTGACGGTGGCGCCGAGCACGACCTGGGTGCGTTGCAGGCGACGGCGCAGCAGATCGACGAGATCGGCGCGGTGGAAGGCGGCGCCGGTGCCGATCGCTCGCTCGATGACGCCGGGGGGCAGGCGGCGCAGCCACCGCCCGCGGGCCGTGCGCAGGCCGCCGGAGGTGGCCGGTCGGCTCACCGCCTCAAGGTCGGAGAGGGGCACGCCGACACGGGTCAGCACGTCGAGGGCATTGGGCCACAGGACGATTCCGGCCCCGACCGGGGTGAGCGCCGGGGCCTGCTCGAGCAGGATCAGCTGCACGTCGGGCAGCAACTCTTCGGCGGCCACCGCCGTCGCGAGCCCGGCGATGCCGCCACCGACGACAACGAGGGTGCGCTGCGCCATGACAACCCCTTCTCCACATGGAGAAGCCAGCATATCGCTAGGGTCTCCATGTGGAGAAGTCGCCGACCCGCCGGCTGCTGGACGCGGCATACGAGACCCTCGCCGCCGGCGGCGCCAAGGGGTGCACGGTGCGGGCCGTGGAGCAGGGCGCGGGTCTGCCGCATGGCTCGGTGCGCCACCATTTCGGCTCCCGCGCCGGGCTGCTCGCCGCGCTCGTCGACGATCTGCTGCACGCCGACCAGGAGGCGCTCGGCGAGTCGCCGGGCGAGCTGATGGCCCGGTTGCTCGGGCCGGAGCGCACCCGCACGCTGGCTCGCTACGAGGTGTTCCTCATGGCCGCCCGCGACGAGTCTCTCCGCCGGAGAGTGGTCCAGGCCCGTGACGAGCTGGTCGCCGTCGCGCGGGCCATGGGCGAGAGCCCCGAGCGGGCTCGGGCCCTCGTCGCCGCGGTCGACGGGCTGATCCTGGACGGCATCCTGCGCGCCGACGGTGGGGTGGATCCGGGCGTGTTCCTGCCGGGGCGACCGACGTGACGTCGGGCGGTCGGCGGGCTCAGCGGCTGCGGCCCATCCAGTTGGCCAGGCGCTCGGTGGCGCCGGCGCCCGGCCGGGGGTCGACGGCGTCGGCGAACGGCACACCCGGCGGGCGGTGAGCCGGCAGCGCGCCCTGCATGACGGCGAGCACCGGCTCGACGAGGTCGGCGGGCGCTTCGCTGGGTTGACCGGTCGCCACCGCCAGATCCCAGCCGTGCACGAGGTTCTCGTCGGTGTAGAGCGCGAGTGCGGCGGTGCCGGGGATGGTGCCGATCGGGTGGGTCACCGTGCGGTTGCCCAGTTCGTCGGCGCCCCAGGCCGCCCAGGCGTGGCTGCCCTCGCGGGCGGCCGCGCGGAAGGCGTCTGCCACGTCGGTCGTGGGCAGCGGCAGCGCCGTCGGCGCGCCCTCGACGAAGCCGATGGTGGCCAGCAGCACGATGCGCTGCTGCACGGCGAAGAGGTGCTCCACGAGCGCGGTCACGTCGAACTCGGTGCACGGGGTCGGCTCGTGCCATTGGTCGTCGCGGACCCCGGCGATGAGCTCGGCGACCCACTCCTGGGCTCGGGCGAGGGCGGGGCGGAAGTCGCCGGGAGGCGTCATGATCGGGGCCTTTCGTGGCGGGCGGTCTGTCGTGAATGGTGCAGTGCGATACCGACCATGGTCGCGCGGCATACCAGACATCCTGTGTCGGGTTTTTCTGCGATCCTGGCGGAGTGCGTGCCGACCGACTCCTGCAGGTGGCGGCCCTGCTGCGCCGGCACGGGCGGATGAGCGCGCCGGAGCTGGCCCGCCGGCTCGAGGTCACCCCACGCACCATCGCGCGCGACATCGAGGCGCTCTCCGCGGCCGGGGTGCCGGTGTATGCCGAGCGGGGCCGCGGCGGGGGCTATGCGCTGCTGCCGGGCTTCCGCCCGGACGCCGAATCGCTGGCCGTCGACGAGGCCGGGGCACTCTTCGTCGCCGCTGGCGCGCAGGCTGCCGCCGACCTCGGGCTCGGCGAGGAACTCTCCCGGGCGTTGCGCAAACTCGCCTCCGGTATGCCGAGTGCGCACCTGGACCGGGTGGGTGGCCTGCTCGATCGGCTCGTCATCGACCCGGTCGGTTGGGGAGTGGGCCAGCTGCCGGCCCCGGCTGCCCTCGACGTCGTCTTCGCTGCGGTGCAGTCCGACCGGCGGCTGCGGGTCAGCTATCGGCCGCGCGGCGCCGACCACGGCAGCGACCGACACCTTGAGCCATGGGGGCTCGTGCTCGCCGCCGGCACCTGGTACCTCATCGCCGGCGCCCCCGGTGGTGGTGCCCGATCCGCCCGGGCCTACCGGGTCGACCGGATGGAGCAGGTCGAGCTGCTCGACGAGCCGATCGAGCGCCCCGAACATCTCGACGTGTTGGGCACCTGGCACGAGCTGCGCGCCGGGTGGCGCGCTCGCCCCGTGCACCCGATCGTGCTGTCGGTCGCACGGGCCCAGGCCGACCTGGTGCGCCGCAGTCTCGGCATGGTCCTCATGGGCGAGCCCGAGCTACGTGACGACGGTGGCGGGCGGGTGCAGTTGCGTGCGCCGGTGAGCACCCTGCGCGGGGCGGTCGGGGTGCTGCTCGGTTTCGGGGCCTGGGTCGAGGTGCTCGAGCCGGTGCAGCTGCGCGAGCTCATGGTGGCGGTCGCCGAGGAGAGCCGGGCAGTGCATTGCCGGGAGACAATGGCCCGATGAGTGTCGACGTGCTGACCGAGACGATGATCGCCGTGCCCGTCGCGCAGGCCTGGTCGTTCGCCGTCGACCCCACGACCGCGCCGCAGTGGTATGCCAACATCGACCGGGTCGAGCTGCTCGCCGACGAGCCGCTGGGCCTGGGCAGCCGGATGCGTTTTCACGCCCGCTTCCTCGGGCGGGCGCTGGCGTACACCTACGAGGTGGTCGAGTACGAGGCGCTGCAGGTCTTCACGATGACCACGCAGCAGGGGCCGTTCCCGATGACGACGACCTACCGTTTCACGGCGCCGGACACCAGCAGAACCGTCATGCGGTTGCGCAACCACGGCACCCCCACGGGTTTCGGGGCGCTCGCCGCGCCGGCTGTGGCCGCAGCCATGCGCCGGGCCAACCGGGCCGATCTGGCCCGGATCCGGCGCATTCTGGAAGCGGGTTCGGCGACGCCTCGGGTTGCGGACTGAGACCGATGGAGCGGCGACCGTCGAGCGGCGAGCGCCGAGCGGCGACCGTCGAGCGGCGGACGACGAGCGGCGGCCGGAAGCCGCTAGCGGCGCCGCGGTCGGGTGGCTTGCTTGGCGATGCAGCCGGGCACGCCACGCAACTCGTCATGGGGCCGGGCGCGGTAGGCGCTCGGCGTCTCGCCGACGAGTTCGGTGAACCGGGAGCTGAACGACCCGAGCGAGGTGGCGCCCACGGCCATGCACACCTCGGTCACCGACATCTCGGTGTTGCGGAACAACGCCATGGCACGTTCGATCCGCCGGGTCATCAGCCACGAATAGGGCGTCTCACCGAAGGCCTCGCGGAACGAGCGCTGGAAGTGCCCCACCGACATGAGCGCCTCACGGGCCAGCCGTGGCACGTCGAGTGGCTCGGCATACTCGCGGTCGATGAGGTCGCGGACCCGGCGCAACCGGATGAGATCCGCACGTTCCACGCCTTCAGTGTGCCGGACGAGCCCGAGCGCGTCGACCGGACGTGATCGGGTGTCCGGCGCCTCAGACGGTCGGGAGCCAGTCGTCGAGGAGGCGGACGAAATCGGCCGGGCGTTCCAGTGACGGCAAGTGGGCGACCCCTGGCCATTCGACGAGCCGCGAACCCTGCACCCCCTCTGCGAGGGCGCGGGCGGCGACGTGGATGGCCGTGAGGTCGAGTCCTCCGACGAGCACGGCCACCGGGCACGCGAGTTCGCCGAGGCGCTCGAGCGCCGGCGGGTCCAGCTCGGCCTGCTCCACGTCGTCCCAGTCGGCGGCGAGTTCAAAGGCGCGCCGTTGCATCCGCGCGACGAGGTTGCGGACATGCGCACTCGCGCGCCCGACCCGCGTGCTGCTGCGGTCGACCCACCATTCCACGTTCGCTGCCACGGCACGGTCGAGGTCGTTGTCGCGCAGGGCTGCTCGCTCGGCGTCGAGGAAGTCCTGGAGGTCCGGCGTGACCGCACCGATGAGCGAACCGCCGGGTGCGACGAGCAGGAGCGAGGACACCCGCTCGGGATCGGTCAGGGCCAGCTCGACCGTCACGGAGGCGCCGTACGAAGCGCCGACGAGGTGGCTGCGCCGGATTCCGAGCGAGGCGAGAGTGCCTCGCACGTCGTCCACGGGGTCGAGCTGCCCGTCGGGTCTGAGAACCGAGTCGCCGAAGCCGCGCAGGTCGAGGCGTACACAGTCGCGACGTGTGCTGAGCCACGGCCAGATGGGCTCCCACATGCGCCGGTCCGCGATCCCGGCGTGGATCAGCACGACGGGGGTCTGGCCGACGGGCCCCTCCCTGTCATAGGCGATGCCGTTCGGGGTGACAGCTGTGGTCATCGGCGGTCCTCGCGGAAGGGGTCCTCACCGAAAGCGGCGTGGTTCCTGAAGGGGACCACGGGGAGGACCGGTGGCGCCAGCGTGTTTCTCGCTAGCCGCAGCCCGATGACGAGGTCGCGTCCTCGTGCGGGAGGGTTCGGGGGCGGGCCGCGCAGAGACTGAGACTCTGCACGCGTAGTGCGTGCAGAGTCTCAGTGTCGGCAGATGGGGGCGACGTCCGGCTGCGCGCTGACCACCGGGGCGGCTCGCTGCGGGGAGCACGCGGCATACCGGATGGGCTGGCATGGGCAGGAAAGAGTCGATCAGGATCGAAGAAGCGGCCGGCGCGGCGCGACCGTAGCGTGACGGTCATGACAACCACCACAGCCACCCGGTCCCTGGGCATCGCCAACGTCTTCGTCTTCACCAACGACACCGACGCCTCGCTGGGCTTCTACCGCGACACCCTCGGTTTCATCGTGCACACCGACGTGCGCAACGGCGACTTCCGTTGGGTCACCCTCGTCACGCCGACCCAGCCGGACATCGAGATCACCCTGCACAACTACACCGGTGGTGGGCTGCCGATGTCCTCCGGGGATGCCGACGCGCTGCACGACCTGCTCGCCAAGGGCCTGCTCTCGGTGCTCGTGCTGCGCTGTGACGACGTCGATGCGGTCTTCGAACACGTGCGGGCCAGCGGGGCCGAGGTGCTGCAGGAACCGGCCGACCAGTTCTATGGCGTGCGTGACTGCGCCTTCCGGGACCCGGTCGGCAACATGGTGCGGTTCAACTCAGACCTGCCCGCCGACCGGGTGCCCAAGGCGCCGGCGGGCTGGTGACCGGATGTGCCGGTTCGGTTGGGTGCGCGCAGCTGCCGTCGACCAGTCGGCGACGTCAGGCGGTGGGCGGCTCCCAGGGGGCGGTGCGGACGGTCACCACGGCGACCCGGCGGGCATGCGCCCGCACCTCGACGGCGACCTGCTCGGCGATCACCAGAGCCGCCTGCACGGTGAACCCGGGGTCGACGTGCACGGCCAACTCGGCGCGAGCACGGTGACCCAACCAGCGCACCTGCACCTGGCTGACCTGCCGGACCCCGGCAGTGGCGGCGGCCGCGGCATACACCTGGGTCGTGAGCTCGGGGTCGGTCGCGTCGAGCAGCCGCTCGAGCACGGGCTTGCTCGTCGCGACGAACAGGCGGGCGATGAGCGCGGCGATGAGCAGACCGACCGCCGGGTCGGCCCAGGCCCAGCCGACGAGCGAGGCCAGCCCGGAGGCCACGACGGCCAGCGAGGTGAGCCCGTCGGTGCGGGCGTGGTGACCGTCGGCGACGAGCGCCAGCGAGCCGATCCGTCGCCCGATCCGGATGCGGTAGCGCGCGACCAGCTCGTTGCCGACCACGCCGATCACGCCGGCCGCGACGACGATCCACGGCTGGCTGACCGCCGCCGGATACCGCAGCCGGTCGAGCGACTCGACCAACGCGAACACCCCGGACAGCCCGATCGCCGCGACGACGACCAGGCCGGACAGGTCTTCGAGCCGCCCCAGTCCATAGGTGAACCGGGCGCTCGGGGGGCGACGCCCGAGGTGGAAGGCCAACCAGATGGGCAGGGCGGTGAGGCAGTCGCCGAAGTTGTGCACCGTGTCGGACAACAACGCAACGGATCCCGTCACTGAGACGAGAACGAGCTGAAGCAGCGCCGTCGCGAGCAGCCCGATCAGGCCGATGAGGACGGCCCGGATGCCGTCCCGGGTCGTGCTGGCCAGGTCGTCGAGGTCGTCGAGCAACTCGCTGTGTTCGTGGGAGTGCCCATGGCTGTGGGAGTGCCCATGGTCGTGGGGGTGCGGCTCGTCGGCAGGCTCGGGTGGGTGCCCGTGCGCGTCGGTATGCCGGTGGGCCGGCTCGGGCGGGTTCATCGCGGCCTGCCGTGGTGCGTCGGGCCGGCCGGCTCGTGGTGGGCGGGTCGGTCGCAGATGAGGTGCTCCACGTGCCGCGTGGTGTCCAGCACCAGCTGTCGGATGTGTTCGTCGACGATCCGATAGTGCACCGTCGTGCCCTCCCGGCGAGTGGCCACCAGGTGGGCCAGCCGCATCTTGGCCAAGTGTTGCGAGACCCCCGGCACCGGGCGGCCGACCTGCTCGGCCAACTCGCTCACCGAGAGCTCGCGATCCAGCAGCAGCGCGGCGATGCGCAGCCTGGTGGGGTCGGCGAGGATCCGCAGCACTTCGACGGCGAGGGTCACGACGTCGTCGTCCATGGTCGCGAGCGGCAGGCGCGTCACCCGACTACTTGCATTCATACGCAAACAATAGAAGACTCGCGCCAGAAAGGGGAGACCCCATGGGCATTCTGCAGAAGCTCGTCGATCGTCGACACGCCCCGCGCGGGCCGAGCCATCGGCCGGGTCACGGGCACGGGCATGGGCCGGCGCAAGGGCATTCGCACGGGCACGGGCATGCGCACGGGCACGGGCATGGGGCTGGGGCGCACGGCGGCGAGGGCGGCGCGTTCCATGACCCCGCGGCATACGAGCGGATGACTCGGGTGCTCTTCCTGGGCCGCCGCGACCGCGTCTATGCCCACCTGGCCGCGCTCACCGGGCTGACGCCGGGGCAGCAGGCGCTCGACGTCGGCTGCGGCAGTGGCGCCCTCACCCGCGCTCTGGCGCAGCTGGCCGGCCCGGGCGGGTCGGTCACTGGCGTCGACCCGGGCGCCGAGATGATCGCGTGGTGCCGTGAGCAGCCGGCCGCGCCCGGCGCCGCCCCCATCCGGTATGCCGCGGGGCCGGCCCAAGCGCTCGAGCTGCCCGACGCGTCGGTCGACGTCGTCGCCTCCGCGCTGGTGATCCATCACATCGAGGCGGCGCAACGCCCGGCGGCGGTCGCCGAGATGGCGCGGGTCGTGCGCCCCGGGGGGCGGGTGCTGCTCGTCGACATCGACCCACCGCGCTCTCGGGTCGGCAAGAAGCTGCTCGGCGTGCTGATGGGCCCGCAGCTGGCCCGGCACGACCCGCAGGAGCTCACCGACCTGCTCGTCGGGGCCGGCCTGGTCGTGCAGGAGCGGGGCCGGCGGGGCCTGCTCGGCTACGCGCGGGCGCTGCGCCCGAGCCACACCGAGCCACGCGCAGGGGCGAGCCGCCGCTAGGTTGGGCCGATGGGCGTCGAGCACCGGCCGCAACGGATCGTCCTGGTGCGCCACGGCGAGTCGCAGGGCAACAAGGACGACACGATCTACGAGACGGTGCCCGACCACGCGCTGGCGCTCACCGACCGTGGCCGGGAACAGGCTGCCGCAGCCGGCGTGGTGGTGCGCCAGCTCGTCGCGGGGGAGCGTTTCGACGTCTATGCCTCGCCCTACCGGCGGGCCCGGGAGACGGTCGAGGCGATGGCGCTCGGGGTCGCCCTCGACGACGTGCGGTTCGAGCCGCGCCTTCGTGAGCAGGATTGGGCGAACTTCCAGGACCCGGCCTCGATCGCCCAGGAGAAGCGGCTCCGCGACGCCTACGGGCACTTCTACTACCGCTTCACGCACGGCGAGTCGGGTGCCGACGTCTACGACCGGGTGTCGACGTTCTTGGAGTCGCTGTTCCGCAACTTCGAGTCACCGCACGCACCGCGGGTTGTCGTCATTGTGACGCATGGGTTGACGATGCGGCTGTTCTGCATGCGCTGGTTCCACTGGAGCGTCGACTACTTCGAGTCGCTGCGCAATCCGGGCAATGGTGACGTGGTCGTGCTGGACCGGCAGCCGGACTTCCGCTACAAACTGCGCGAGCCGTTCCGGCAATGGGATGCCGCGGTGCCGCCCACCGCGCGCGAGCGGGACAGCTGGCTCTGATCCGCGGCGCGCCAAAGAGCCAGAGAAGCCCAAGAGTCAGAGAAGCCGAAGAGTCAGCGCTGCCCGAGTGCAGCGCTGCCCAAGCGTCACAGATATTGCCCGGTCGGCCCGCCCTGGCCTTGCGCCCCGTCGGGGTGCGCCATGCCGGGTATGCCGGGACCACCCGGCATACCGGAGCCGTCCTGCGCGGCTGGGTGACCCGGCGGCAGCGCCCGCCGCATCCCGGCCAACTGCTGCTGGGCGGCCATCTGCTGGGCCACGAGCGCGGTCTGGATGCCGTGGAAGAGCCCCTCGAGCCACCCGACGAGCTGAGCCTGAGCGATCCTCAGCTCGGCATCCGAGGGCGCGGCGTCGCTGAACGGCAAGGCGATCCGGTCCAACTCGGCGACCAGCTCGGGGGCCAGCCCGTCCTTGAGCTCGTCGATGGAGCGCTTGTGCACCTCGGCCAGGCGCCGCCGACCGGCCTCGTCGAGGGGAGCATTGCGCACCTCCTCGAGGAGGTTCTTGATCATCGACCCGATCCGCATCACCTTCGCCGGCTGCTCGACGAGGTCGGCCGGGTTGGTGGGCTCCTCGTCCTTGTCGTGACGCGCCGACGCGTCGCGGCCCTCGCGCGTCGGTTGGGCCACGCCCATCCCGTCGGGGGTGATGACGACGATCCGCGGTTCTTCGTCGGGCTGCTGCGGGGCGTCGGGCTGCTCGCTCATGCCTCCATCTTGCCGCACCAGCCCACCCACCACCCGGTATGCCGCGGTGCGCACCACCCCCGGCCACACCGGCGGCACTCCGGCGCCTCAGGTGAGGCGCCGGGTCACCGTCGGGCGGCGCCGGATCGAGGACCAGGCCAGCAGGGCGGCCAGGGCCGGCACGCCGAGGATCGGCACGAGCATCTGCAGCCACGGCACGACGACCGTCGGGTCCAGTCGCGTGACCCCGTCCGCGGCATACGCCTGGCCCGTGACCGAGCGGGAGATCGCGATACCGGGCACCAGCCCGACGAGCACCCCGAGCAGGGCACCGACCACCCCGAGGGAGGCGGCCTGGGCGGCGGCGAGACTGCGCCGGGTGCCCCGGGTGGCGCCGATCGCGGCGAAGGTGCCCATCAGTGGCTGCGTCTCCGCGGTCGATAGGGCCGTCGACACAAGGGTGGCGACCAGGATGACCAACCCGACCAAGCCGAGCAGGATCGCGGCGACCAAGGCGTCGTAGGGCACGAAGCCCCGCTCCACGTAGAAGTACCCGAGGCCCTGCTCCTGCACGGCGTAGGCGATCGACCCAGCGGCCTCCTCGGTCAGTGCCCCGCGGGGGTCGACGATCCGGGCGTCCAGCACCGCGGTGGCCAGGCCCAA
>RRZU012388932.1_pt1 | contig 10072 bp, 9 predicted proteins | sample 2165561 | NCBI WGS metagenome assembly RRZU01 (sample SAMN10456909, study PRJNA506462) | wastewater metagenome | isolation source: wastewater sludge | place: USA: Moscow, Idaho
AGTAGGAGAGTCTTTTCTTATATCTACCACTACATCTAATACACACCCTTTTAGCGCTCGAACTAGTTTAGCTTGTAAATATTCTCCTTTCTGAAAGTGTAACCCTCTAAGAGCTCCTTTCGTAGATTTAGATTCATTATCCTGAATGAATTCAATCTTTCCGATATGTTGTTCAAACAGCTCTTTTTGAAAGATTCCATAAAATAGCCTCATTGGTCTGTAAATATTTTAGGTTCTATGACCCAAACACCCTTTATTTCTAATTTAGTGAATTTCATTTTATAATAGATTTAGTATGTATTGTCCGTATGCTGTTTTATCTAGAGACTTTCCTAATTTTTCCAATTGTTGATCAGAAATCCAATTATTTCTCCAAGCAATTTCTTCTATGCACGAAATATAAAATCCTTGACGCTTTTGGATGGTTGAAACAAAATTTCCAGCTTCTAATAAACTATCAGCATTTCCAGTATCAAGCCATGCAAATCCTCTCCCAAATTGAACTACTTTTAATTTACTTTCGCTTAAATATGTCTTATTTAAATCTGTAATTTCATATTCACCCCTTGGTGATGGTTCTAATTCTTTAGCACGTCTAACTACAGATGAATCATAAAAGTATAAGCCTGGTACTGCGTAATTTGACTTAGGATTCGTTGGTTTTTCTTCCAGAGAAATTACTTTGTTATTATGATCAAATTCGACTACACCATATGCTCTAGGATCCTTTACATAATATCCAAACACACATGCTCCGTTATCGATTGATTTAGCTTCTTTCAACATTTTAGAAAAATTTTGTCCATAGAATATATTGTCTCCTAAAATTAAGCAAGCAGAATCTCCATCAAGAAATTGTTCACCTAGAACGAATGCTTGAGCAAGTCCATTTGGTTTCTCTTGAACAATGTATTCAAATCTCATACCCAAACTAGAACCATCCCCTAAGAGTTCTTTGAACATAGGAAGATCTCTAGGTGTGGAAATAATAAGCACTTCTCTAATATCAGCTAACATTAAGGTTGAAAGAGGATAGTAGATCATAGGTTTGTCATAGACAGGCATGATCTGTTTTGATATTGCTTTAGATAATGGATATAGTCGTGTAGCACTCCCTCCAGCTAGAATTATACCTTTCATTATATATTTAATTATTTAAATAAATATTTATCTATTTCCATACATTTGTTCGTAGTACTTCATGTAATCTCCCGAAGTGACTTCTTCTACCCATTCCTGATTATCCAAATACCAATAAATTGTTTTTACAATTCCTTTATCGAACATGGTTTCGGGAAGCCATCCTAATTCTGTAGAGATCTTATGAGGGTCTATAGCGTAGCGAAAATCATGCCCTTGGCGGTCTGTAACAAAAGTAATTAGATCATAATTGATCCAACTTATGTCAATATTTCCACTAGCCGTTTTTTCTGAATTCTTCAATGCGTTTCTATATTGAGGCTCTTTATCCATAATATTGTAAATTGTATCAATAACCAATTTTACAATATCAATATTTGTTTTTTCGTTATGACCTCCTACATTATATACCTCTCCTAATCTCCCGAAGTGAAGTACTATATCGATAGCACGGCAATGATCTTCTACATAGAGCCAATCTCTAACATTTTTTCCATCACCATAGACAGGGAGTTTTTTCCCCTCTAAAATATTCTTAATGATGAGAGGAATTAGTTTTTCAGGAAAATGATAAGGACCATAGTTATTAGAGCATCGAGTAATACTTATAGGCATTTTATAGGTTTCTGCATAAGCATTTACAATAAGATCTCCTCCGGTTTTGGAAGAACTATACGGAGAGCGTGGATCTATTGGGGTTGTTTCTGTAAAGAAACCTTCTTTACCTAATGACCCATATACTTCGTCAGTAGATACCTGAAGAAACTTGACTCCCTCTTTCCAGATAGGATAATTATTCTCATCTGTTCCAATAGTCCAAAACTTCTTAGCTGTATTTAAGAGATTTTGAACACCTAATATATTGACTTCTAAAAATAATTGTGGATTTTCTATACTTCTATCGACATGACTTTCAGCAGCAAAATTGATTACATACTGTATACTATGTTCCGAGAATATTTTGTCTGTTATCTCTTTATCACAAATATTACCTTTTACAAAGGTTAGATTGGGATTCTTTAATTCTTCTTTCAGTGTTCCTAAGTTGCCTGCATAGGTTAGTGCATCTAATACTACAAATTTAGACTGTGGATATGCCTTTAGCATGTGCTTTACGAAATTGGAGCCTATAAATCCAGCTCCTCCTGTGATAAGGTATGTCATTGGTTATGGTATTTAATTAGTTTCAAATGGATTTTTATACGATCCTATTTTTTGTTTTAAAATGTAATAAAAAAATGGTAAATCGTCAAACATATATCTTTTTATTAATCTTTTAGGGTCAGAGATCATTCTATACAACCACTCCAGAGCTAGTTTTTGGAATATCTTGGGAGCTCTTTTAATATTTCCAGCTTCAAAATCAATCGTAGCTCCTAAAGGAAGAAAAATTTTTATTTTACTAAAGGATTCTTTATATTTCATAATCCATTTTTCTTGTTTTGGCGCCCCCACTCCTACTAGTAATACTGTGGCTTCAGTATCATTTATCTCCTTTATTATTTCAGAGCATTCTTCCTCGTTTGTTTCGAATCCAAAGGATGGAGAACGGGCTCCTACGATAATATCTCTACCTATTTTCTTATTAATATTCATCATTGCATTGTCTGCTACTCCCTCTGCAGCCCCAAGTAAAAAAATCTTTATGCTAGTATTATTTTTATGGTATTCGTAGAATGAAGAAAAGAAGGAAGACCCAGGTATAACTTCTTTAATAGGTGTTCCTATATATTTGAGGGCCAGTTGCAATATTTTACTGTCACATATAATATAATCTGCTTGTGTATATATTTTATAAAAGTCAGAATCTTTCTGAAGCTTAACCAAATGATCTACATTGGGCGTAACTATTAGTCCTTTAGTTAGTTTTTCCAGAAGTTTCTGTTGAGTAATATTATCAATACTTATATTTAGAATTTTTACTCTGTCCATTATTTATAGTTTTGATAGTATATCATTGAATTTTTTTCTTCTTTCTACACTCCAATTTAAACCCTCATTTCTGTATGATTTGTTGGACCCAATAGCAAATACTAGCTCTTCTTTAAAATCCTCTGGTAGAGTTGCTACACGAACGTAAGATGGTAAATCTTCTATGCTTCGCAAAGCAAAAGGAGTTGCAACAATTGGCAATCCTAAAGATATGGATTCTATTGATTTTATTTGTATTCCATCACCTAATGTTGATGGGATTGCAATTACTCTGGAAAGTTGCATGAAATCGTTAGCTGACTCAACATAGCCTAAATATTCTATATTAGAGTATTTACCTTTAAGATGATCAGCACCTTTACCAGCGATCGCAATTCTAATATCTTTGGGTAATAGCGGATACACACTCTCTATAAACCATTCTAAACCCTGCATATTCGATTTCCAGGTCCAAGAGCCTATAATTCCAATGTCCCACTTCTTATTTTCTTTTGAGTTGCATATGCTGGGTATTTCGTAAGGAGGAATGCACACTGAAGTTATCTTGTCACTAGAGTGAGAAAAAAGTTCTGAATATCTATATTTATTAGCCTCTGTGAGTGTTAAAATACGATCACTCCTTTTCACTATATTTTCCTCTAATTTGAGCATTTTCTTGGCTTCCATCTCATAAATAAGTTTTATTACTTTATTTTGAGCATTATTGGTTAGTTGCTGGTATAGATCACTTTCAATATTGTGACCTATGGAAATAATGTTGATATTATTAGGAATATATTCAAGAACCCATCCCATTTGAAAATGGTCTATAATAATTATTTGGTGTTTTTTTTGTGAGATAATATTTTTAATGAGCTTTATATATTCTGGAGTAACAAATTTCTGTGATGAAAATGGTCTCTTCCTTATTAGACTTTTGATTAGATTTTTTAATGTAAAGACTAGTGATGAACTGGATTCTATAACAATATTTTTAACTAATCTCATATTTGAAGGAAGAGAAGCCTCATTTTCTCCTTTCCGAAGATATCCAAGCACTTCAACATTGTACCCCAATTCTTCCAAACTATTCATAAACAATTTGGAAACAATTTCTCCTCCACTTTTAGGTTCTATAGGTAAGATGGTTGTAATAAATAGTACTTTCATAAAATATTAATCAAATATTGACTTATATGGAAAATGTAAGTCAGGATAACCACTAAAGCACAGTGTGTAAAATCTAAACAAAAGATATATAAGAAAAATGAGTGTAAATATAAAACTTAATTTAGGATAACGATTTTTATATACTATTATAAATGACGAGAAAAGGATTGGAAATGAGAACATAAAATAATTTTGTAATCGTTTCAAATTTTCTAAATTTTCTGCAGAAAATATAATTCCCATCAAAACAAATACCAAATACATATTGTAGAGAAGGCTATAGTTAGTTAGTTTATTCTTAGACTCCATTTTCTTCAAAGAGGCGCCAAATACGGCTAACGTTATAATAAAAATTATAGAATTTAAATCTGCTCCAATTCCTCCTATGTTGCTATCCGTATAATCTAAATAGTGTTCAAACTTAGTTGCATTATGCTCTCCTATAATTGAATAAACGAATGCAACTTGTGTTAGCAACACGCTAATCATATTTGACTTTGATAATACAAAGAAAAAAGAAGCCATTCCAACACTCAAAATTGTAGGTGTTTTTTTGTACCGACAGATGAAATATATAGGAATAAATATAATAGCAGATGAATGTATAGTTGATGCTAATATCGTGTATATTATTATCCTAACGTTATTTTTTTTACTTAAAGAGTCTAGCCCCCAAATAATAATAGCGACAGCGAGCCCTATTCTGACAGGGAAAAATTGAGTGCTGAAGATTATTAAAACAAATATATAAATAGGAAAGTTTGAGTTCTTTATCGAGAATCTTGCGTAAGATAATAAAATGTATAGGTTGGTTATTAATAGAAAAACTGTGTAATTTCCTCCAAGATTTGCGATCAATGTATTTAAGAAAACATATCCAGGTTCCATATTCCCTAGTCCCCTGTCGAAAGAAAAAATATTGGACCAATCAGCAAATATGAATACTTCATAATACTGTTCCCAGTCCGTTCCAGTCTCCCAACGTAAGCCCCTGAATATGGTTAATATGATTACAGCGAATATAATTATCATTTTTTTTGCCGTAATATTGATATTTGATTTGTCTGTAAATATCAACAGGGCTAAAAAACTGTATATTAGAATATATATTGTCATTAATTTACCTGCTATGTACTAGTATTTTGAGATATATTAGACGTCCTTATATGGAGTGATAAAACTATCATCCAATTTTATTCTATTCAAAAATGTAATATTATTTACGATTATGCATAGTCTCACCAAGTATTTCTACATATCTTTTTCCCCATTTCATATCTGGTTCCATATAATTTCCTTCGCCCCACTCGTTCCATGATTTAAGTATCACTAATTTATTCTTCTTATCACCAATAATATTTAAAACGTCATTTACATGCTTTTCAAATAGATCAGGTGTTGATTTGTGCAATACTACAGCTCTATTTGCACTTCTAGGAGAATGATCCCAATTAGGTAAAATAAATGGAATAACATCCTCTTTTTTGTCAAAATCTGTAGAGAATAAGTTGATAACAGATGCATATTTTATTACTATTGGAATGTTGAATAACCGGCGCATTACTTTCCTATAAAAAGTAGTGATAGCGGATTTATACAGCATTCTACTTGTAGGATTTAAGGTTACCGAATCAAAGCCCAAAGCCTTCAAGGCATCATACTCTTTTTCATCATATGCGTTGCCTACAAAATAGAATTTATCAGCAATACCATGTTCTTTTACCAGTTGGTTCCATTGCTTCATAAAATCTGACATTTCAGGGTTTTGAAGTGGTTTATATACCAAGAAAAAAGGTTTATTATCTACTCTTATATATCGTTTGTCTTGAAAAGCTGGTAAGAGCTCCATAAAATGAGCTTTGTTATCTTCTGCTCCTAGATATTTTTGTTCTATTAGCATTTTATGATAACTAGCATCTCTATTCCAAGCTTTGGCTTGCCACGATTCATTTGCCCAACCAAGGCAAAATGGGAAATCAGGTTCACCAGAAGATAAAACTTCATTAAAAGGCATTTCTAAAAGACGCTTACCATTGCCAAACCAGTAGTGCCAATAACAAAATCCTTCGATACCAGCTTCTTTTGCAAGCTCTGCTTGCTGTTTACGTACTTCAGCAATGCGCAAATCGTAGTATCCTAAATCGGCAGGTACATGTGGTTGATAATGTCCTCTGAATAAAGGCTTTGCTTTACCTACATTCGTCCATTCGGTAAATCCTTCGCCCCACCATTCATTGTTCTCAGAAGTTGGATGAAATTGAGGAAGATAGTAGGCTAGTATGCGAGCTTTTTTATTCATGTTTTTTATTTATTATTTCTTTAATTACTTTGGCAGGGTTACCTCCAATAACACAATTCGCAGGAAAGCTTTTAGTTACTACAGAGTTGGCTCCAATGATACTATTCTCGCCAATCGTTACAGCTGGTAAGATAGTAACTCCTTCACCAATCCACACGTTATCTTTAATCACAACTCCTCCTTTGGAGTGTAAAGTCCGATCGATTGGGGGCAATTTCAGATCATCAAGTGTAGTATCTCCATGAGAATGATCTGATATATATACCTTACTCCCTATCAAAACATTATTACCAACATAAATATAATTAATGGCACCAATATGACAATCATGTCCAATGTTCACATTATCCATTATTGTTATTTTAGGATTATACATTATACCTCTGTAAGAATCCCAACATTCAAGTCTAAGTCGCTTCCCTGAATAGAAATTCGTTCCTATTGTTATATATTGTCCTCCTTTTAAATATATGGGATATGATATCCCAAAAGGAGTATGTATTTCTTTATATTCTCTTTTGACCCAAAAAGAGTATATCATTATCTTCAGACTCACTATTTTCTTATTCGATGAGTATGAAAATATATTTGATAATAAAACAATTATATGATACAGAATTTTCTTCAATTTGTGATAACCTTTTTGATGTATAAATAAATAATTCCAAAGTAGAAGTAAGGTTCAAATTTGTATTTTTCCATTAGTATTTTCCATCCATCATTAGTCTGATGATTGGAGGATTCTTTTTTTATTAAAAATGAATAGATATATTGTATCAGAAACGATTTAAACAACTGATACTTGTTGATCTTATATGTAGTTTTATTTAGTACACCTTTTGTTACAAAATCGTTGAGTAAGTTAAGGTAATTGTTAACAAATATATTAAAGATATTATATCCTCCATTTGATGCATTGTCTGCACCATCTTCTATTAGTTCTCTGAACATAAGAATATTATTCTTTTCTTGAGTTAGGGCAGTAATATAGATAGGAACTTGAACCAAAAAAGTTCCCATATTTTTATCCAAGATGTCTTTAGAAACATATTTCCTATTTACAATATTTGTACTAATAAATGTGATCCAATAATTAATTTCTTGCATATATTTATTTGAATCACATATTAACCTTATTTTTTCGTTACTTTCTTCTTTATTCACTAGATGTATAACTCCATATTCTTTTCCATCTATCACATCCAATATATATTGTATGGTGTTAGGTTTTAGATAATCATCATCACCTAGAATCCACGCATACCTACCTGTACACATGCTGAAACATTGAGCTATATTTCCATCAGGGCCAATATTTTCTCTGTTTTTGATATACTTTATAGGTAGTCCCTTATCGATAAATTGATAAATCACCTCTTCTGTTCTATCTGTCGAATTATTGTTTGAGACAACGAGTTCGACCTTGTCTCCTAATATTTGGCGCTGTGCATATATTCGATTCAGTGATTCTTCTAAAAAGCAACTACGATTATATGTGGGTATACATATGGATAAGAGATATTGATTATTCATTTTGATATTTAGTTTTTCTTGTGTTAAATATATAATAACCAAATGGTAAGCTAACTAGTGCGACTACCAAGGTATATCCAATAACTACACCTTCAACACCCACCAATTTTCCTAAAATGATGGTTGAGGCAGCACTCAGACATCCAACAATAATAGATTGAACCAAGAATGGTTCTTTCTTATGGCATCTAAAGTATGTGGCCCATGCATTTATTACATTGGTGAAGATAACAGTTGAAGATAAAATTGCAGTCAAAGTGAGAGGCAAAAACCGAACGTAGAGGGGCGTGTAGAATTCTCTTAGGACAAAAAGCCCGATGAGAAATATTATCACACAAAGGATACTCACGATCGTAGAATCACGTAAAGTTTTATTGAATGATTTGTCTAACAACTCATATTTATGAAGTGCAATATTTGCAGACCATTGCGGAATTTTGGTGGAAGTCCAATTGAGAGCTAAAGCCAATATACCATTCAGGGCAGTTAGAGTCATTCCCATCTGACCAGCAACTGTAGAACCTGAGTATGCAAAAATAATGGGGTTGAATAACTGAAAAATGAAATAACCACTAATCCAACTTAAGGCTATTTTCCATTGACAAGGAAATATTTCGTTTTTATAGCTTACTACTTCGGTTAGGGAAGTTTTCCATAGTTGTTTTATTATCCTGATATTGGATGCAGAGAAAACAAATAATGATGAAATTAAACATAAGCTAAGAGACGATATAGCAGGTGAATATAATTTTCCACCAGCCAATAACAATCCCCAAACAGAAAGAAGCGAAACTACTTGTGCAACCAATCTCATCAAAGCAATATATTTTACCTTGCCTATGCCCTGAATAAAGGCTATTAAGGGGCTAAGGAATAAATTGGCCGCTGATGCTATACAAAGTAGTAGCCAAGGTATTTGCCAAGATATATTTTTGTCGTCTCCAAACCAACTAAAATATACGTAACCTACAATGCTTACAGCGACTAAAAATAGAATGCTGATCATTGCATACCACTTTACAAAAAGATGGATCAAAGACGCTAAACGAGACCTATACTTTTGATCACCTTCTATGAGACTATCTTTTGTTATTTGTAGTTGAGCTACTTCATGAGCTACATATTGTGTAATGATACCACCTAAACCGAGGTCGAAAAAAATTTGAATAGCAAGTATACTACCAAATGTATAATAATATCCTTGTTCATCTGAACTAAGACTGGCTGCAATGAAAAATATGGTGAAAATACCACCACCAGCATTTATTATTCGAGCTAGTGAAGAATAAGCAATTGCTTTATCTATTCCTATTTTATCAAATATTCTCTTGATAAAACTAAACATTATCGGTTAAATTTTAATACGTTAGTCAATTCCTCTTCAGGCAGCATAGGAGTTGGTTGTTCTATAGGTTTATTGTATTCTAATTTTGGTGATACAGTTGTTAATCCGTCAATGGTATATTCTACGATACAAAATTTGGAGTTGAATATTTTATCTATACATGTATTATCTTTTAAATCCTTTTCTTCCAACTTAAAGTATGGCATACTATACGCCCTACTAATACTTTCTATATGAGGAACATTGTATCCTCCCGTATTCATTGTTCCAGCCATTCTTCCTTCAAAGTATAACTTTTGGAACTGAGTAATCATGCCCAAGGCTCTATTATTCAGAACAAATACTTTGATTGGTAGATTATACTGAGCTATGAGCATCAATGATTGAAGAGCAATATGAAATCCTCCATCTCCGCAGATACAGAAAATATCCTTTTGGGGATTGGCGAACGCAACGCCGACTGCTGCTGGGATTGCGTATCCCATTGGGGCTAATCCTCCACTAGAAAGAAAGGTTTGTCCTTTCTTCATCAAAAGAGTTTGTGCAGCCCACATTTGATTCTGACCTACATCTGTACAGAATACGGTGTTAGAGCTACTCCTATCATTTAAGAGTTGTATAAAATTATATGGTGCTTTATTCTCTATAAATCGTTCAATCTCCTTTTCCTGCCC
>RRZU010181673.1_pt1 | contig 10070 bp, 9 predicted proteins | sample 2165561 | NCBI WGS metagenome assembly RRZU01 (sample SAMN10456909, study PRJNA506462) | wastewater metagenome | isolation source: wastewater sludge | place: USA: Moscow, Idaho
ACAACGGATTGAGCAAGCGAAAACTAAGACCAAGGCGGTGAAAAGTGATTATGAGCAGCTGAAAGAAGATTATGAAAAACTGCTGGAAAAGTGCAATTCGCTGTTGCTGGAAAATTTTGAATTGAGGCAAAGTACTCGGACTTTATAATTGAGATAGCCACTAAATTTTGTAATTTAGTGGCTATTTGATTTTAATTCGCCTTACAAAAAGACGAATTTATTGCTAAAATTTTATAATAATTTGAAATGGCTAGGTTTTTTTAAGGGGGCATGGATATTTTCGGATATTACTATTGTTTGCCTTGATCTATACCATAACGAATAGTCGATTCTATATTTTATTCATAATTCAGGGTAATATAGCTAAATTTTGAATCTACCAAGTCAACTAGCATAAATAAAAAATTCTTGTTGTGATTTGGAATCTGCTCCTCTGATTGGGGGTTAGCAGTTGAAATTGTGTATTAATGTATCCATTCATTCCATATTTATTTAGAGGAATTATGACTAAATATAATATTTTCATAATTGGAACTCGTGCCCAATTAATAAAAGTTGCACCAACCTTAAGGGTATTCGAAAAACAAGGTCGTCCATTAAAATTTATCTTAACGGGTCAGCATAATGATACTATGGACGACATCATTGAAGAGTTTGGAATAGAAACCCCTGCAATACCATTAATTAAAAATAAAGAGCACTCTTCAATTTTAGCTTTATTGTTATGGTTACCTCGTATTTTTTTATTAATTATTCTTACATTAAAAAAGTATAAGAAATCAAATATTTTTGTTCATGGTGATACATTAACAACCTTGATGAGTACATTAGCTGCAAAGTTTACTGGGCATTTTGTTATCCATTTGGAAAGTGGTTTGACATCTAATAATATTTTTAATCCGTTTCCCGAAGAGATAATACGAAGAATTGTCTTTCGATGTACAGATGTTGCTTGCTGTCCTAGTGAACAAGATACTCAGCACATGAAAAAATACCCTAAAGCTAAAATTCTTTATACTCATGGTAATACCATTTTAGATAGCATTATCTATTTAAAGATTGGAGAGAATACAAAAAAAGAGTCTAAGACAATTCTAGTATCATTACATCGCTTTCATAATATTTATAATAAAGAAAGATTGCTGTCTATTGTAGAAGTGCTTATTACTTTAAGTGAAGAATATACGATCAATTTTGTTCTTCATCCAGCAACACAGAAAAAGTTATCTCAATATGGTTTGTTGGAAATACTAAAAAAAAATAGAATTAATCTGTTGACAAGGATGGTTTATCAGAAATTTCTAAATTTTGCATTATCAAATGAAATCGTTATTACTGATGGTGGTTCAAATCAGGAGGAGTTAGCATATTTTGGTCATCCTACTATTATCTTAAGAAAGACGACTGAGAGACAGGATGGTATAGGTAAAAATGCTATTTTAATTAATGAACCACAGGATATTGTTAAATTCATAATGTCTAAAGAATATATCATTCTAGAAAAAGAGAAACAGAGTTTAACTTCTTCACCAAGTGAATTAATTTATAATTATTTTAAATCATAAGATGTTTAGTTAATTTAGGAATACTTTGATGAATATATTAAAATCACGTAAGTTCAACTTAAAAAGTAAACAAGTATTTCACACTAAACTAGTCAGAAAACTCATCCACCGATTCAAAAATATATTTTTTATGTATCCATATAAAATCACGAAAATGGTAGAGCAATGCCAAAAAATTGCTAAAGGGTTTTGGTGTGGTATTTTAGCGAAAGCCTAAGTGTTAGTATTTTATATTTATTTAAAGGTAAAGTATGAATTTTATTTATAAAGAAAAGCACTTTTCTTATATATTAAGAAATTTATTGAATGGTGTAGCTATACTGAATAAAAGACAAGCTGTATATAGGGTTTGTGTTTTAAGTAATGACCTAATCGGGCGTTCTTTTGCTGTGACAGGAGCATATGAAGAAGCAGGTGTGGCAGCCGTTGAATGGCTTTGTAAACAAAATATTATTAAAAATTCAAACGGTAGTATTTTTATTGATGTTGGAGCAAATATTGGTACATATAGCTTAGCACTATCTTCAAATTTTGAAACAATTTTAGCATTTGAACCTCACCCTGTGGTTAACAAAGTATTAAGTTTAAATAAAGAGATAAATGGTTTTGATAATATTAATATACAGCCTTATGGGTTATCAAATATTGATGCCGAGGTAACTTTATATGAACCTATCAGAAATGCAGGGGGATCTAGTTTAGAACACACAGGGTCAGGCATGAGTTATACCGTAAAAATTAAGCATGCTTCAACTATTATTAATCAATTAAAACATGATAACAACGTATCATTTATTAAAATGGATGTAGAAGGGCACGAATTAAAAGTAATGCAGGGATTAAAAGAGACCTTAATTAACGATAAACCTGTGGTTGCTTTTGAAGCGAACGATCTTGAACGTAATGAATCCTTACTAGAATATATGAAAAGTATTGGTTATAATAGGTTTTTAGCTTTGGATACTAGCCCAAGCTTAAAATCCCCCATATTACGCGTACTTTTACTCTGTATTTTTGGTGCTAGATACCAATTAAAACCAATTCAACATTTGAATAATCAAAAATATTCATTAGTTTTTGCGTTCCATGATAATTAGTATAAAACCAATGATAACCATTGACCATTCAGATACAATCAATGCAAGTCCCATTCCTCGACTACTTAACTGAGAAGTGAATAATATTGCCACCATAAATAACAGAAATGTTCCAAAAACTTCAATCCCGGCTCTAAACCAAGGCCTGCCCATTGTCATTAATATATTGGCCAAACTAAATCTGAGTGCCAATGCAGGCACAACCCAACATAGCCATTGTAATATTTCTGCTATACCATGGTATTTGTATCCAAATAATCGCTCTATCAAGGGTGCAAGTAGCCACAAAAAAATTGCTAAAATGACACCATAGATCAGAACAGAACCTAATATCCAATGGTTTAACCGTTGAGACTGAATTTGTGAGTTAGCATGACCACGAAACAACCTTGGCATTGCAGAGAGTAAAAGAGCGATTACTGGCAAAGTGGCTGCACCAATAGCCCTTGATGCTGCAATATATAACCCAGCTATGCCCAGCGGTAATAATTTTGCTGCCAGCATTTTATCGATTTCTGAAGGACCTGCTGCTGTCATCGCCAAAGCTGCATAGCCTGCACTATGTTTTAATTCTTGTTTTTTCGCCAGTCGCCATGCATTTGGGCTAAGCCACGCATTGGGTTTATACCATTTCATGCACAATAACGCCAAGGCTGCACTTGTAAGATACAACCAAGCAAAAATCACTAATGGTTGTTTTACGTCAAAAAACATTACCAAAGCAGCAGCCAATGTTCGTAAACTTAATGGGAAAATCATCAATAATTGTGAGCGAGCAGTTTTTTCTAATGCAAGTTCTTCGGTGGCAGGTATTAAAAATAAAGGTAGTAGGATGGTTTCTGTAAACCCAATACAGAGTATCACCGATAAAGATAATTCAACATTGTGAAAAAATAATAGACATACTGCGATATAAACAAAAAATAATAGACTACCACCGATCAGTGTTGTGGGCACAGCATAAGATAGAATATGCTCTCGTTGATAAGGATCTTTGGACATTTCACCAAGTAATACTAAATGTGTGCCAAAAGTAGAGAAAGTACCGAGCAATACTGCAAGTGCAGCAATCCCTGCAAAAGCTCCAAATTCAAAAGGTTCTAGCATTCGAGCGACAAGTAATAGCGTACCTGCTTGAACGAGCAAACGTAATCCCAAGACAAAACTTGTCTGTATCGTAGCTCTTGCTATTGGACCTCTCGGTAGTATTTTAATATTCAATCTCTAAATCAATCTTGCTGTTGCAACCAATTTCGCCCCAATACAGTGGTTTGATATGCCCGTTGCGGATAATGGATTACTTCTGGGTATAAATAGTCCAATAATTCGTTCTTATATAATCGTGATAAATGCAAAATCTTCAGCCATGTCAATTTTTTTATAAAATATTGGCAAGGATTTCAGCTCTATAAGAGCGTAAGCTGCATATCCATAATAAAACAAGTTGTAATTTCACCCATAACTGCTCAACATCGATAGCTGCAAAATCATACTTACTGATTATCCTTATACATTAAAGCAGTAGTCTGCTCTGAAATCAGCCCCATAAGAAAGATCATTACACTTCCAGTATAAAGCAATGCACTCATATTGGTAAAACGTCCTGCATCCCATAAGGTATATCCATACCAACCTGTTGCCATTAAAAATAAGACTATAGCAATAGGTAAGAACATTTTTAATGGTGAAAATAGCGTTGCAATTTTAAAAATAATTAAAAAAAATCGAATGCCATCTTTCATCGGCTGAATATGACTTTTGCCAATACGCTTTGCTGCATGGATCGGCACATAGGTCACAGAATAACCTGCCCGAAAAAATGCCATTGTACTTGTTGTTGGATAAGAAAATCCATTCGGTAATAAATATAAAAACTCACGGAATTTATCAGCACGCACAGCACGAAATCCCGAGGTTAAATCTTCTACCTTATGTTCTGTCATATACGTTGCGAGATTATTATACAGTGAATTAGCAATACCGCGCCCTATACTGGCTTGAGAGCCTTTTTGCCGTGCACCTACGACTAAATCATAACCTTGTTCTATTTGTTCTAGTAGTCGGGGAATATCCTGCGGGTCATGCTGTCCATCAGCATCCATGAAGATGATTACATCACCTATTGCAGCTCTAGCACCTGTTTTAATGGCAGCACCATTGCCTTTTGAATAAGGGTGGCTGACAACTTTTGCCCCTGCTTGTTCTGCAACTTCTTTTGTATGATCTGTTGAACCATCATTCACAACGACAACTTCATCAACTAGACCCAGTTGCATGATATTTATGATAGTTTGACCAATAGCACCTGATTCATTTTTTGCAGGCAATACAACAGAAATAGTCATTACAAGTTCCCAGCTTTAGCTTTAAATGCAAAATACTTTGCATAGAAAAAATTAAAAATTAAGGTCGTTCCTGAAGCAATAAAAAAACTAATGTGTTTATTTTTTGTATAAAAATAAACCACACTAAAAATCAAAATATTGATTAAAAACCCTTTTGTTTGTCCTAGTATATACAATACATAATTTGCTTTACGATCAGGAAAAGTAAGCCATTTATTCAGCATATATGTCAGTTGAACAGCACACAAAAATCCAATAGGTTTTACAAGATAAGTGTTAAGAAATAAATTCAATGTTAAAAAAACAACATAATCACAAATAAAGCCAAGTCCACCTACCAAAAAAAAGAAGCAAAATTGTCGCATCATCAATCTCTAATGAAGTGATAAAAAGGCTAATTTTTTCATCTCACGTCTCGACTTCGATATTGCACTCAAAATAATACCTGTAAAAGCAGAAAAAATACCAATCGTCACCATTGCTGATGCTAAAATCGCACGAGGAAATTTTGGTACTAGCCCTGTATAGAAATACTCTAAAATCACAGGAATACCGATGAAAAAACCGCTCAAGATAAAAAACATCGCTAAAAAGAAGTACACTACTTTCGGGGCGTAATAGGTATAAAGCTGTAATATCTCTTTACTGATTTTAAAACCATCATGCCATGTATTTAACTTACTTTCTGTTCCTTCCACACGAGGAAGATAAGTAATCGGATGCTCAAGAATTTTTGCACCCACTTCTATGGCATGTATCGTCATGGCTGTTTCAACTTCAAAACCTCTTGAAAACAGAGGCATGGTTTTGACATAGCGTCTAGACATGACCCGATACCCACTGAGCAAATCATAGACTTCTGCATCAAACAATTTATTCACCGTTTGCGTGAGCAAGATATTCCCTAAAAAATGTTTCTTTCTACTTTGGCTACTTTCATACGTCCCCAAGCGTGTTCCAATCACCAAATCCGCTTCATGGGTCGTAAATAAATTCAGCATTTCTTTGGCTTCTACTGCTGGATATGTCCCATCACCATCGGCAAGAATATAAATATCAGCATCGACATCCCGAAACATCGCTTGAACAACATGACCCTTTCCTTTTGTCTTGACTACTCTGGTCAATGCTCCAGCCGATTTCGCTTCTTTTATGGTGTTATCTGTCGAATTATTATCAAACACATAGACCGTACAATGCTCTATATGCGTGATAAAATCACGTACAACATTTGCAATCGCCTTTTCTTCATTCAAACAGGGCAAAATTACACAAACTTTCTTTTGATCCACTTTATTATCTCACTCATTGTAATTGCAAATATAATCATTGCTGGGATTTTGAAAGGGATGCCATAACGTGGAAATGGAGCAACAATAATATGAATTAAAATGGCATATAAGAAAATTGCACTAATGATGATTAAACCCAAATGCACGTTTTCTCTTTTGATTATCTTTTTAATCATTATACCTAAGCCTAGAAAAGCAACCACCAACCAAAATAAATGAATAAATTTATTTACAGCATAGGTTAGCAAGGAAGTTTGCTCATCATAATAAGGCGAAGTCAAAGTTGGATAAATAAAAATATCCCCTTGTCCCGCAATAATACTCCATTGCCATAAGTAAAATTGCTTACCCGCAAGATACCAACGAGTATAGTTTGCAGGATCTGCTACAAATCGCTCATAAATAATTTCAAGTGTTCTCCCTACACCTTGATAGACCTCATTGGCTTGAGGATCAAAATGATATGGAAATCCAAAACTCTCTGGCAGGTCATGATACATAAACCAAGGGAAACTCCCGTGATACAATCCATTAATCATCAGCGTTGGGTCTGACCATTGACCAATAGTAAGTAGGTTCCGTCCTCCCCAAAGTAACATTGGAAGCAAAGCAATCATCAAAAAAACTATGGCAGGACAAGTAACTTTTCGATGATAAATAAATAAGATCACAAATAAGAACAACGGAAAGTATTGCAATATTGGACGCACAAGAATCGCCAAGCCAAGCAATAAGGCGAAACACACAGAATAAAGCATTTTCCTGTGTTCGGAAAAATGCGATAAAATCCCCATACCGATTAAGCCAGCCAACAAGGAAGTAAATAATGATTCTGATAAAAAATAAATATTAATATTTACAAAATGCGGAAAAGTCCACAAAAACCAGCAAGAAATCAAGGCAACTATTGCACCGTAAAATCGATACAGAATTAGAGAAAGAAAGGTAAATGAGATGATTTGAAAAATTGTTTGTGCAATCAGAATATTTTTAACAAATACATCTTGATTAGAAGCATAGAATAGATAGGCAAACCAAGGAAACCCTGGACTTCGCAAAGCATCTGGCTCTGGGCTTTTGACAGCTTGATATTCCTTCGAATAAACACCCCACTCATGCATATTCATAGCATAGCTATAATAATCACGTGCATCTGCTCGTATGGGTGTGTCAACCAATGAGTGTTGAATAGCTAAAAAGCGTAGATAAATGCCAATTACGATTAAAAAAAATATAAAAAAACAAACAATATACTGTTTCTTTAAGTGCATATTATTATCCATGTATCCAAAAAAACTTAAAAGACATATTTAAAAACACTTGTTATATGCCTTAAATTCCATGCTAAATTTCATTTTACTTGCCAGATGACGTAGCTTGGACAATCATTCCATCTTCTATGGCAATTTCTTTAAACCATAGATTTTTCTTGTCCAGTTGTTTTGCTATATCTACTTGCTGTTGTGCCATAATTAGCTTACCTTGCAAACGGTAAATCTGTGAGAATAACAACCGTCCATTCACATCATTGTTTAATGACAATGCCTCTCTGATGAACTCTTCGCCTTTTTCAAAATCAGAAATTACACCCACAAAATATTGTGTTAACAATTTATAAATTTCTGATTTTAATATATTGTCTACTCCTTGATTATTTAATCCAGCAGCAATAATCAATACAGCTTGTTCATGAGGAACCTTACAAAAGCCATCAATTTGACAATTTGACAAGGCACTTAAAAAACTGACATTACTATTTTGGAAGGGTTTGTGCTCCAAACGCCAGATTAATTCATTAATGGTTTGTTGTGAAACAGGGGTTCCGAGATAAGATGCTAAGTGTAACTCGGCAAACCAAGCACCATTCGAAGGTAGGTAGCTATTTTTCGCTTGATTTAAGGCGTGTTGAGCGAGCTGTGCATAATGTAATTTTTGTTGTGAATTAGACTCTTTTTGCATTAGATTCATGTAAATTCGAGCCAATTGATAATTGGCACGATCCGACTGTGGGTGCATCGTTGCTTCATACGCTGCATGATCTACAAGATTTGACCAAATTTCAGAACGCTGCCATGTTGTCCATGCTAAATTTGCAATATAGATAGTAGCCAATACATAAATAAAAGGTTGAATTTTTTTATTACTAATTTGAGCGATATAATAGACTGCTGTAACGATAAAGCCAATGATACCAAAATAATTACGATGCTCATGAATTAATTCAAGACTAATAAAAGTTGATTCGAGCAACTGACTAATCACATACCAACCCCAGGCAAAAAGTAACATAGGGTGTTTTTTCACTAAGGCTATGCAAGCTAGACTAATTCCAAGTAGTCCAGTCAAAGCGTATAGTGTTGTTATTGGTTGAGTGATTGATTTGGAAATGGAAAAATCATCATGATATAAACTGAGATCCGAAAGTAATGGGTAAAAGGTCATTTTTAAATAATAAAAAATCACTCGTGATTCGGTAAGCAGTCGCTCTACTAACGAAAACTCACGTCGTGCAAAATTTGCAGGATTGAGATAGGGTGGCAATAAATATAAAAATATTAATCCCGCAACAATTACACCACCCCAAAGCACATGAATTAATTTAATTTTTTTGATATAAATAGGCTGAAATCGCAGGTTTTTAGCTTGAAAAACAATCAATTCAACCCAGTAAATCAAGGGGATGAATAAAACTCCAGATTCTTTGCTGAGCATTGAAGCCAATAGACTTAAGGTGACACCACATAATGCAAGTACAGTATTTAGCCCTGTGAGTGTCCGAGTGCGCCAGATACAATAGATAGCAAGTGCCAATAATCCAAATAAGCTAGATAAACTGGTCATACGTTGCACAACGTATAAGACACTGGTTAAATTTAAAGGATGAATTAACCAAATGAGACAGACGAAACAAGCTAGATATGAGGGAGATTTAAGCGAAATGATTTGGTACTGGCGACTTAACCATTGAAATAATTTGAGGCTAATAATAAAAACTAATAATCCATTGAATAAATGAATAAATAGATTTGTAAGTTTGAAGTAAAAAGGATCGAAGCCAGTAAAGTAATAGTTGAGTGCAAAAGACAGCATACTAATGGGGCGACCTAAAGGACCCGCATCACCCGAAAAAAAGGCAGCCTTTAAACTGGTATAATCCAGTGTTGTAAGAGCAAGTTTGCTATTTTCTAAAATATTTATACTATCATCAAAAACATAGTCACCCCATAACCCCTTATTATAAATAAAATACGTAGTGAGTAAGCTTAAAAATAATACTCCATAAATTTTTATATTCTTTATCATAATATCCTCACAAAAAACAAAAAGCACCCTGCGGTGCTTTTTGTTAACTGATACTAAATTAGCGGCAGTTAGATGGCAGATATTTTGCAGGAACTGTACCTGTACATTTCCAAGTAACAGAACCACCTGTATTAGTTGGAGTCAATACAACGTTTCCAGATGCAACCTTAGTAGCATTCAGTGCCACGGTAATTGTACCACCAGAACCTACTGTTACCGAATTCACTGCATTACCCTTAATAGATGCTGCTGTTGCAATACCCGCAGATCCATTACTAGTTGGCCACGTACCTTTAGTGGAAAAGAATTCAGTTACCGCAGCTTTTGCACCACCAGCAAGGCTTAAACCTTCTGACACGTGAGTACGTTTAGTGTAGTCTTGGTAAGCAGGGATCGCAATTGCAGCAAGAATACCGATAATAGCGACAACAATCATAAGTTCGATGAGCGTGAAGCCCTTCTGCATTG
>RRZU010732957.1_pt1 | contig 10070 bp, 5 predicted proteins | sample 2165561 | NCBI WGS metagenome assembly RRZU01 (sample SAMN10456909, study PRJNA506462) | wastewater metagenome | isolation source: wastewater sludge | place: USA: Moscow, Idaho
ATACCTGTATCTTTGATTGCTGTATCCATGATACCGATAACTTTTTTATTATCTTCTTTTCTTACCAGTCCATAGATTGCAATGATTGTTCCAACACCAAGTGCGAAGATTGGTTCACCTACAAGACTGATGATTGTGTTTGCCACTCCTTCACCTGTTCCAAACAGTCCCCAGAATGTTTTAACAAAAATCAAAACAATCGGAATGATAATCGGAAGAATAGATGCTGTGAATGATGGGAGATTCTTCTCTCCTACCAGTTTTTCAACTTCTTCCATGGATTTGATATATTCTTTTTTGAATTCTTTTCTTTCATATCCATGTCCATCTTCATTCGGAATCTGATAAATTTTCTTTCCAATATATTTACAGTAGAATACTACAACGATCAGCATCGGAATAGAGATTCCTGCTCCGATCATGATCATCTGTCCCACATCAACTCCAAGCATTCCGGCTGCTGTCAGCGGTCCCGGTGTCGGCGGTACCAGACAGTGTGTCAGCTGAAGTCCACAGGCCAGTGACAGTGCAAGTCCTACAACAGAGATTCCTGTTACAGAGGACATTGCTTTTACAAGTGGTGCAAAAATAACGATTGCGGAATCTGCGAATACCGGGATGGATACAACCCATCCTGTGATTGCCAGTGCCCATTCTTCTTTTCTCTTACCAATCACACGGATAAAAGTAAATGCAAGCTGTTCCGCTGCTCCTGAAACTTCCAGGATTCCACCCATCATAACTCCAAGTCCGATTATGATACCGGTACTTTTCAACGTGTTTCCAAATCCATCTTTGATAGCGGTCATAACCCCGACTGTCGTTTCTCCGGCTGCATTTGTGATATCTGCGACCGGCATGCCCCCGATCAAGCCTGTGATCAATGCTGCGAGCAATAATGCAATAAATGTATGTACCTTCGTCTTCATAACCAGGACGATCATTATCGCAATTCCGATCACCAGCCCCAGCATCATTCTGGTTGATTCACTCATAGTTCTTACCTCTCTTAATTCTTTTTCTCAACAGATGTATCAGAAATCTTCTCGTAATATTTTACGATTGCACTGTGATCATCTTTTTCATTTCCGTCTGCCTTAAGTGACTGCATAATCTCCATTACCTGTGAAGTAAGTGGAAGTGCTGCATTTACTGCATGACCTGCATTCAGTGCGTTATTCAGGTCTTTGATATGGAGTTCAATACGGAATCCCGGCTTGAAATTGTGAGCCATCATCATTGGTGCTTTTGCATCAAGCACTGTAGATCCTGCAAGACCTCCGCGGATAGCTTTGTATACAAGCTCCGGATCTGCATCATTTTTCACTGCAAGTGTCAGTGCCTCAGACACTGCCGCAATATTCAATGCTACAATCACCTGATTTGCGAGCTTTGCTACATTTCCGGATCCAAGTTCTCCGACATACACTACAGATCCTGCCATTGCCATTAATAAATCATAGTACTTATCAAAGTTCTCTTTGCTTCCTCCGACCATAACAGAAATTGTTCCGTCGATCGCCTTTGGCTCTCCACCACTGACCGGTGCATCCATTAAGTCAATTCCCTTTTTGTTCAGCTCTGCTCCGATTTCTTTCGACTGTACCGGATCAATCGAACTCATATCAATCACGATCGTTCCTTCTTTTGCTGCGGAAGCGATTCCGTTTTCTCCTAAACAGACTTCTCTGACCTGAGGAGAATTCGGAAGCATTGTGATGATCACCTGACAGTTCTCTGCCACCTCTGCCGGGCTTCCTGCTGCCTGTGCTCCCTCCGCTGCCAATTCTTCTACGCTTGCCTTGCTTCTGTTATATACAACAGCTTCATATCCTGCTTTCATAAGGTTTCTGCACATTGGTTTTCCCATAATTCCAAGTCCGATAAATCCAACTTTCATTGTTCTTCTCCTCTCAGATTTCTGATATTTTGTATTACTGCTATTTCAACTTGTTCCTAATCGTCTTTGATAATTCGCGCGCTTCTTATTGCCTGCCTTGCCTTTGGTCAGGTAACTTATCTATCTGACATGCTTATTGTACAAAACTGAGTACAAAGATTCCATTGACAGATTGTTCAATGGAGTGTGCTCTGATTTATGTAGTTTTCATAAGTTTTCATTTTTTGAATTGTGTATTTCATTTTTATTTCATTATGTTTCGCTTCTGTTTTTTCTTATTTGTTTAAATTTCAATTTCTTTCCATTTATTTCATCATATGTAATTATTTTTTCATTTTTTGAAACATTATGAATTCTACACAAATTCTCACTTCATTTTTATACATAACAAAATACAGTTTTTCACATCAAAAAAGGAGACAGTTTTAAACCATCTCCCTGTATGCATTTACCTGTTCCTATAGTAATTCATTTCCCCCATAATTGGCTTCTATTCCATACTTTTTCATTCTTCTCCAGAGAGTTGTCGTGCTGATACCGAGCTCTTCTGCCACCAGTTTCCTGTTTCCGTGGAAACGTTCAAGCAGCTCCTCAAGTTCATCTGTCTCCTGAGAACGATACACAAGAATCCTCTTCTCTCCATGGGATTCTTCCACATGCGGAAACAGTTCGTCATATAAATTTTGAAGAACGACTTCATCAATCATGCGTTTTTTGGCTGTAAGAACAAGTCGTTCACAAAATGACCGTAACTGGATTCCATTCCCGGTCCACTTCAGCTCCTGCAGCTTCTTATATGCTCCTTCTGTTACGCTAAGCGGACGGTTGTATTTTTCCTTATATATCTTCAATTCTTTATCAAAACAATTTCTCAGATCCTCCGGGCGTTCATTCAATGAAGGAATCTCAAGTACCAGGCTCTGCAGCATATAATATAATTCCTCGCTAAACTCTCCCTTTTCCACCAGATGTTTCAGATTTATCTTTGATGATCCTATAATTCTTACATCCAACGTGTCAAGTGGCTGTGCATCTGTTCTCATCTGCGCCCTGCTTAACATTGTACGCAAAATCTGATGCTGTACACGCAAAGTCAGATGCTCGATTCCTTTAATAAATAAGGTTCCGTGATTTGCCTTTATCATTGCACCCTTTGCACCAAAAGTTGAAACTGTATCTCCGGCTTCTCTTCGGAAAAGCTCTTCCATCTGATGTTCTTTATCCATTCCCCGCATATTAATGCTGACATATGGACCCACTTTGCGGATACTATTATTGTGAATTGCTTCTGCCAAAAGATAATCCTCTGTACCTGCCTGCCCATAAATCATAACTGCGTGTTCAGACAAGGCATACATTTTCGCAGTTTCAAGCATTTTTCGCATCTGTGCATTCTCTGTCTGAATATCTTCAAATTTGGTCTGCGCCGCAAATCCATGCAGCAGCATATCTCCCTGGATATCCTTGGTCTTTTTTGAATTGTCTGCCAGCTTCTGAAGAGACAAAATTGCTCCTGTAATCTGATTGTCATACTGGATTGGTGCAATCATTGCCATCCAGGTCTTTTTCCTGACAGAAACAGAAGTGGAATAGCTTTCGCTCTTTCCGCTTAAAATATTCTCGATCAAGAGCGAATCGATTCCGGGGAGAATCTCCGTCAGACTCTTTCCAACCAGATCTTCACTATTCTTTCCTAACAGATTTTCAACCAGTTTATTGACTACAATCACTTTTCCTTCTGCGTTCACCTTGATAATTCCATTAAAGGACGTATCCAGTACTGTTTCAAACTGCGCAGTATTACGCTTCTCACTTTCAGCTGCATAGGACGCATTCTTTGCTGCAAGAAGGGCTTCTTTTAACGATTCTCCCGTGGATTGATAAAACAGCGTCGAATATCCCATCGTTTCTGCTGCCCTGCAGGTTCCTTCTCCACCAATGATCAGATCCGGTCTTTCCTCAAAATCTGCAATAATGCTTTCAGCCTCTTCAATACGTTTTAGATAAATCACATCCAGTCGTATATCAAACAGCTGCTCCATATACGACATATCACAGAGCATATTTTCAAATGCGATCAATGCAATATGTGGATGCTCTTTCTTAAGAATCGTCTTTGCTTTCTGAATGAGCAGACCAATCTCCTGTGCATGAAAACGAATCTCAACAACAGGAATATTTGTATATTCTTTAATTAACTTCGCCTGATATCCTCTGGCAACCAGAATATGTGCTCCAGCCTCCACTGCAATTCTTGCTTTATTCACTGCATCTACTGTATGCACAGCCTCAAGATAGACCACATCCAGATGATTTTCTTCTATAATTTTTCTCGCCGGTTCGACCATCCGCTCTTCCGGGAGAAGCATTCCTATTTTAACCATAATAAATGCCTCCGACTATAATTCTCTTTCTTTTACCTTATCACGCACTTCACTATTTTATCAACAAATTTATTCCCTACTATTATAAAAAGAAAAAGAATCTTCTCCGCAGCATTTGGGACAAGATTCTTTTTCTGTTCGTGTATTTGCCGGCCGCAGCACGCTCTGCGGCCAGCTCTATATTCTTTTTAGGAGACTAAGAATTTTTCAAAAACATATCTTAGGTGATCGGTGCCGGATTAAAGATGCACAGATCATTGTGAAGTTTATATTTTTCTGCAAAGCTCTGCTCTTTTCCGCTTGCAACCGCAATAATTTTATTAAATAATTCTGTACCGATATCTGAGATCTGTGCTTCACCTGTAGCAACCGGACCTGCGTTGATATCGATCAGATCCTGCCACATCTCTTTCATCTCATTTCTGGAACAGACTTTAATAACCGGTGCTGCTGCAAGTCCATAAGGTGTTCCTCTTCCGGTCATAAATACCTGTAGTGTGATACCGGATGCAAGCTGGCAAGGTCCACAGACAATATCACTGGCCGGTGTTGCTGCATAGATAAGACCTTTCTTTGACGGGCGCTCTGCCGGAGATAATACTTCTACGATCGGTGAGCTTCCTGATTTAGCAATTGATCCCATTGCTTTTTCTACAATATTACAAAGTCCGCCTTTCTTATTTCCCGGAGTTGGATTAGCGCTTCTGTCAACATTTCCCTCTTCCAGATAATGATCATACCATTTCATCTCTGCCGCAAGTTTGTCGCAGACTTCTTTGCTCACACAGCGTTCTGCGATATAATGTACGCCATCTCTTACTTCTGTAACTTCTGAAAACATTACGGTTGCACCTGCATTTACAAGCATATCTGCTGCGTATCCGGCAGATGGGTTTGCGCTGACGCCTGAAAATGCATCACTTCCGCCACACTGCATACCGATGCAAAGATCGGAAAGCGGTAATGTTTCTCTTCTTCTCTGATCAAGAATTGCAAGTTTTTTATCTGCCATCTCCATAATGGCATTTACCATGGCATCGAAACCTTTCTGTTCCTGAAGAACAATTACATTTTCCGGGGAAATATCTGCCTCGTCCAGCAATTTTTCCACTGTTAATTTTTCACATCCAAGCGCAACAACCATCACCTGTCCGCCAAAATTCGGATGATGTACAAGATTGCGTAAAGCACGGATCGGCACTTTCGCCTCCGGTGCATTGATTGCGACACCACATCCATACGCATGATTGATTGGAACTACGTCATCCACATGCGGATATTTTGGAAGCAGTTCTTCTTTGATTCTCTTCACCGCCACATTAAGTACACCGGTTACACACTGAACCGTTGTGCTGATTCCAAGAATATTTCTCGTTCCTGCATATCCACCATTTGGATTCCTATATCCTTCGAATGTTGTTACCGTCGGTGTCGGAAGATCTGTTACAATCTTTTTTCCATACTCCATATCATCAACAGATGGTGGTGTCGGAAGCTCCAACATAAATTCATTGATCCAGTCTCCCTTTTCAATATCTTCCAGAGCATACCCCAGAATAACACCGTAACGAATCACCGGCTGTCCCTTTGGGATTCTCTCAAGCGCTACTTTATGAGCCTGTGGAATATCCTGACGGGTAACCAGATCTTCTGAAACCTGTGTTCCGGCTTTGATTTCTTTCACTGCAATTGCAACATTGTCTGCTTCATTCACTTTTACAAGAAGTCGCTTAGCCACGAATGATTCCTCCTTTTCGCTTAGCAAGAAATGTTTCATTTTTCTTTGCTGTTCTTTATGGTTTTATCATACGCTCTTACTGTTAATAAGTAAAATTCATTGTTTTTCTACTTCTCTTAATTTTTTTAATAGTTTTTCTTGTCATTCCATATCGGTCGAATTATACTGGAAATAGAAATGTAAAGACTCATTCACAGAATCAGCAGAAAGGTTATTCCTATGGATTTAAAACAGATTGAATATATTTTAAAAATTGCAGAAGAACAAAATATTACCCATGCAGCCGAAAAGCTATTCATCACCCAGTCTGCCCTCAACCAGCAGCTTCTCAAGCTGGAAAAAGAGCTCGGCACTCCGCTATTCTACCGTTCCCGGACTGACTGGCACCCAACCCCTGCCGGCGAAATCTATCTCAACGCAGCAAAAGACATTCTTCTTATAAAGAAGAATGCCTACAATCAGATTCACGATCTCTGCGAAGCACAGAAAGGTCATATCACTCTCGGATTCACTCCCGGCCGCGGAATTGCCATGTTCACCAGTGTTTACCCTAAGTTCCACAATATTTGTCCAAGTATAGAAGTGGAACCGATTGAGCGAAGTGTTCGTGATCAGCATCCGCTACTCCTGTCTGGTGAGCTTGATCTTGGTTTTATGACTTTGACCAGGTCGCAGCAAAAATCAGGAATCATCTATGAAACACTAGCTTCGGAAGAAATGGTTCTTGCTGTTCCAACAAAACTTGTGACTGCTTTAGATATGAGGAACGGCGATCTGGCTCTGCTCAGAGAAGAGCCTTTTGTCCTCACACAGAAAACCTCTACCATCCGGGAGATCGTTGATTCCGTTTTTAAAAATGCCGGATTCACCCCTAATGTTCTGTTCGAAACTTCAAATAACCATGCGATCATCTCCATGATCCATGAAAATATCTGCTGCGGAATTTTACCGATGTATTATATGGATCCGGAAGATGAGGCAATTACCTATTTTCAATTACCTGACCATCCTTCCTGGGAGATTGTTGCTGCATATCGCAAGGGACATTATATCAGCAAGCCGGCGCGGACACTGATCGAGCTTGCGGGAAATTATTTTACGCAATAAAAGTCTTATCAATTTACACATCGATTCTTTCATCAGCCTTTACATCAAGCCGTATCTTTCCATCGTCTCTTCTCATAGAAACAATGATTTTTCCATTAACAGAGTCATATTTACATGACATTTCATTCATGCTTTCCGGAAGATACGGCTTGATAAGTACTTTTTTGAAGCCAGGTTTCAGCGGCTTGATTCCTGCAATTCCATTATAATACCATTCAATAATATGTCCCATCATATCATGACAATGGCTTCTTGGGTTTTCTTCCCAGTATTCACCTAATGTTGTCAGACCATTTTTTACAAATGCATAATAGGATGGATGTTCTGGTCTTGTAATAAAGGAGCAAATCAAAGCATTCATTCCATAACGGCTTGCTGTCTGAATAATATACGGAAGCCCTACTTCTCCTGATGCAAAAGACTGTTTTTCAATAAGTGTCTGACGGAACGAATCAATAACATCCTCTATCTTTTCTTCCGGCACCATTCCCCAGTAAAGTGGAAGAGCCTCGCATGCCTGTGTCATTACAATCTTTTCTTTGTGTTCAAAACTTCGATAGCACCATTTTCCACTCTCGTTCTGTACAAGCAGTCTTCGATTATAATTCTCTTTCACGCTCTCTGCAAATTGAAGGAACCCAGCTTCATCCTCTTCTTTTCCAAGGATTTCGGCAAATTCCGCGAGTGTTATCGCATCTGCATAAAGAAAGGCTGTCTCAACATTTTCTCTTGCAAGCTGATTATCTGGATTTCCCCAATCACCAAGTCCGTGATTGATAAAACCATCTTCATTCTGCTTTGTCTTAAGGTGCTCCAGATATCTTTTGCCCATTTCATAATTATCAGCAATCACCTTTTTATCTCCGTAAAAAAGATAATGCCATTTGACCCCTAAGATTCCTGAACTCCCCCACGGAATAATGTCAAAAAAGCTCCCCATTCCAGGTACTGGAAGAACATTATGTATATAACACGGAGCCTGTGACGGAATCAGACCTGCTCCTGGAAAATATTTATTTCCTTTGAGATCCATAAAATAATCTTCCTCTGTAAGTTGATCTATACGCATATCCATAAAGAACTTTTCCCATAATTTCCGGCCATCTTTCATATACATGATAGATGGTGCCATCAGATGATTCGGCTCTTGCCATGCAAAACGTTCAATTGTTGGACAGTCTGTATGGATACTGACCATATTAGCCTCTACCGCTTTCTCTACTAAATCATAAATCTGTACATATCTTGTATCATCACAGTGAAATGTTCCGTCTGTTTTCCATGCACTGGAAATTGATTCGCCTATAATATCTTTTATTTCTGCTGATTCACTACTCTTTTCTACAGCAAAATATCTTCCTGCAAAATAAGTGAATCGCATACGATAGTCCTGCCATGTATCATCTTCTCCAACAATACATGTGATGCAGTTTCCAACCGTCACCCAGTTCTTCGCAACCTGATCGACATTTCCGGCTTCATTCAGCTTTTCCGCTGGATAAATATAAATCACATCACCTTTTTTTCCTCGATACGAAAGCTTCAGCATACCTGAAACATTCTGACCAAGATCATAAATATCCCTTCCTGATACTGTATGTACATATTTTGCTGAATAACTACAGATCACCTTGATTGCCGGCTGAAACTGTTCTATAAGCTCTCCCTTAGGAGCATCCTGTTCTGTCACAACAACTGCATTTTTCCATTCGGAATCATCAAAATCTATTCGATTCCATCCTTTTTGATTCAATTCCGCACAATAAGTTTCTGAACCGTATACATTACTCATTGTAACCGGATGTTCCTTTACTTTGAAAGTTTCATCAGCAAAGAGCGTTTCCGCGGTTCCATCTACATAGTTTAAAATCAGTTTCACTGCAAATACCAATTCATTCCCAAATGGTTTATACGGATTCGGGTTTGGAGGCATAAATGCTGGAAAGCTAAAAGTATAATGTTCATCCTCTTTTATAAACCATCCGTTCCCCACTTCTGCTCCAAGCACATTTTTTCCCGTATGCACCAGATCTGTAATATCAAATTTCACATATTGAATCTTCTTGTCATAATTTGTCCATCCTGGATCCAGCTCATGATCTGCAACTTTCTGTCCATTCAAATGAAAAATAAACTGTCCAAGACCACAAACATATGCTGCTGCCTTTACTATTTCTTTTTTAACATCAAACTCTTTGCGCACATAAAATGGTTTCTGTGTTCCCTGGGAAATCCAATTTCCAAGTTCGTTCATTTTATACTCCTGCCTTCCTATACTACCTGTTTTCTTAATTTCTTGCCTGTTTTTTTCTGTTCTCAAGTGTATTTATAACTTCATCTGCTATATCTTCATATTTGTAACAGAATTTTAAAATGATAAATATAGCAAGAAGAAGTGCTGCTGGCATCCATGCATACATAGAAATAATACCCATGTTGGTTATTCCTGACTGCACTGCCTGTCCACTGATGTAACCTGTAAGCCCAAGAATCCATCCAATACTTGCCTGAGCAAGTCCTGAACTGATCTTCTGTGAGAAACTCGTAATTGCAGAACCCATTCCTTCAATTCTTCTATTTGTCTTATATTCACCATAATCAATTCCATCTGCAAATAATGTACTTACCGGTACAGCAAGAAGTCCTGTTACTGCACCACTGATTACAGTTCCTGCAATAAGCAGCGGCACACTCTGAGTCATGCCTGCAAATCCACGAATCAAACTTCCGATCAACTGTCCGATAATACCGATGTACATACTTTTTTTCTTTCCGAATTTCGCCATGCATGGACCAACAAATAAAACGATTCCTATGAGAATTGGAATAATACTTACAAGATTCAATGTTGTTGTAAGCATTTCATTCCCCATTGTATACTTATAGAAATAAGTCTGTGAACAAGAATTGATCTGAGTAACAAAGTTAACAAGTACTGTTG
>RRZU011140312.1_pt1 | contig 10070 bp, 13 predicted proteins | sample 2165561 | NCBI WGS metagenome assembly RRZU01 (sample SAMN10456909, study PRJNA506462) | wastewater metagenome | isolation source: wastewater sludge | place: USA: Moscow, Idaho
AAAGGCATTGAGTTAATTTCTCAATCTGACCCTGCGGTAGCGGTTGAACAGGTTTCAATCGCTAAGGGCGAAGTCAACCGTCCTAAAGGGTGATTCCCTTAAATATACCAACACCCTAGCTTTCTAGGTAATAGTTTGCTAGGTAATAAACGTAGTAGCCGTATGGCGTTTTAACTACAGGTTAGGTATAAGCCTAAAATAACCATTCGGTTCGGCAAGCTCACCCATTTAGGGGTGGGTGGTTGACATATACACAGTGAGTATCATCATAATACAAAAAGTGGTTTGGGAAAATTTTATAAAAAAAATTACAATAAACAAACAAGAGTTAAACAAAGAAATATTTTAAAAAGAGTTGAGAATAATTATCATGATTATGATTATATTGATGATATAACATTTATTGAGTGTAATAGATTGAAATACAGTAATATGTATTATTCCTCATATAGAATTTTTTATTAAAATTTGAAAAATCAAACTAAGCTAATTTTAGTTTAATTTTTTTTATATGTTGTATAATAAATAATGTTTACATCAATTGTTATTTTGTAGTAGAATTGTTTTTAACTTATAAAACAAAAAAGTGAATTGAAATGGAAAATGTATTTTTAGGACAAAGCACTGTTTCATTAAGTAAAAAAGAAGTTGTCAAACTATTATTTATTAAATTAAAAATATATTTGGATGAATTAAGAACAAACAAATCCATTCCAAATGATTTTAATAATGCTGATTATTGGTTACAAAGTGGTGTGTTAGTTGATAGTGCTAAATTAAAATTTGTATGTGAATATGAATATTTTAATACTGATTTTAATAATGAAAAAGTTGGACATACACAAGTAATGAAAATTTTTTCAGTTATTATTAATGAACAATTAGTTTATTTTTCATGCTTTGGTCTAAAAAATGAACAAAGTGGTTCAACTAATTGGCTGTGTTTCAATTGGATTGAAAAAGTAAGTAATGGTAAATTTAATGTTGTTGTTTAATTTGTAATAATAAGATATAATATAAAAACTAAATAGTTGTATTAATATCCAATATAATTAATTTTATATTTAGCAACTGTCCATCTTTTTTTAAAGATAAAATCCATGAGTTTTTGTAAAGAGACGGATATAGTGTTTCATTATACAGTTAAAAATAATGTGTAAAACCAGCTTAATAAGCTGGTTTTTTATATTGGAAATAAATAAAAATTAAATTGTTATTATGTTTATTAGATTAATATGATTACATATGTGATTCTACATATTTTGTACGATTATTAGAATCATCAATTATTTCTAGAATTATTCCTTTTGATATATCAAAGTAATTTTTACCACCTCCAATAATATATGGTCCTACTTCACTATATTCTTGAATAAATATTACATTGTTAACAAATTTTGGATTTATTTCTGTAATAAATATTCCATTTGTTTCTAAATATTTATCTTCATTAAAATAACCAAATAAAACATATCTATTTTCATTTTTAACATGAATGTTTAATGAAAATTCTTTTTCAAAAAGAAAATGTCCATCAAAACACCATTTTTTATAAAAATCTCTGTATGTTTCATATGTTAATATTTTTTCATTATTTAAAGTTGAAGATTTTTCTTTGAAATATAAATTCATGTCATTAAAATTGGTAAAGATAAATTTAAACCAATCAATATTTTGCTTTTCAAGAAAAGATATTAATTCATTTGTTTTAATATTACCTTTAGTTAAATCGTTGTTTTTAAAATTTTCAGGAATATAAGATTTATCTGAGTGTTTTAGAAAATCAGAATAAATGCTCATTTTATTAATCCAATATTTAGGAATGTTTTCTAATTCATATTTTTTACTGTTATATTTAACATGTAAATATTTACATTTTTTAAAATCAAATATAACATGTTTTTGTTTTAATGGTTTTGATTCATGAATAATGGCAGTAAATTTATTAAGAGTATAAATTTCACCTAACAAAAGTATTGTAATGTACTTATTTTCTTCTGGAATACTAATTACCATATTATTATCAGAAATAATACATATATTTTTTCTGTTATCTGTCCACTTTTCATGAAATTCATCAAAAGATTTTTTATGCTTTTTCATGAAACTTTTACTACCAATTCTTTTATTAATTTTATTTTCAAATAAAGCAGCATCAATAAAAAAATGTTTTAACCAATTTTTATCTTTAAATATTAAATTATCAATTATACTTTTAAATTTTGTTTCCATTTTTAAAACCTACTTATTAAACATAATTTAATGATATATATGTTTAAAGCTATAGTAAAGATACCATGATATAAATATTATATAAAGTTGTCTTTTTTCGACATTAACTGTTTTAAATATGTCGAAAATGTAATGTTTTTAATTAGTTATTTATAATATTTTTTAAAAAACATTACATTGTATAATGTGACATTACACATAAATATCATATAATTATTCATAGTTTTTGATAAGTTTTATTTAAAGTTTTTAGGAAAAGTAAATGGAAAACCAAAGTAACATATCTTCACAAAAAGAAAACAAAGAACAGTTGCCATTTACTTTATATCGTCATTTTGATTCTAATGATAATTTGTTATATGTTGGTATCTCAAACAACCATATTAGACGTTTAAGTGAACATGAAAAAAATTCTCATTGGATAAATGATGTTGCCTATATTAAAATCGAAAAATTCAAAACATTAGAAGATGTGTTGTTGGCAGAAAAAACAGCAATTATCAATGAAAAACCTTTACATAACATTATTAACAACAGAAATAATATTAAAAAAACTTCAAATTTATCTATTGATATTAGTTTAGATAAAACATTAAAAAATAATATAAAAAGACAAGCTTTGTTGGATAGTCGTAAAGCAGCTTTGAAAATTCGTGAAGAAAAAGTCAAAGTTAAACTTGCAAAAGAAAAAGAGTTATTGTCACAAAAAGAAAATATTAAATTTACAGAAAATGAGTTAATTTTAATTGAAAATTTAAAATTACATATACAAATGATAAGAAAGTTGTATGGAAATTTTAAGTGTACAAGTTCTACTATTGAAAACAATGTTTCTTTTGTTTATAAACAGTTTAATTCAGAAGAAGATATTAAATTCTTTATAGATTCACTATCATTTTCATATGGTGATTTTGAAATGAAAATTTTAAATTCTTTTGATACAGATGATAAAATATATTTTAAATCAAATATAAACTTAAAAAACATTGGTAATATGGCAAATCATATTTGGTTAAAAAAAGAAATTGATAAACTTAATATTATTTTTGATACAGAACAAAAAACAGATGAAAGTAATTACTTGTTATCACAAGAAGATGCTAAGTTATATTTAAATAACTTGGATAGTTATGATATTAATACTGTTGATATTTTAGATGATTTAAATAAAAATGAAAATGATTTTATTATATCAAGTCTTAAAAAACAAAATGATGTTCAAGTTCTAACTTTTAAATATACAGATAAATTAAAAGAAAATATCTGTGATAAACTTGGAATAAATATTGTGTTAAGAAAACTTAACTCTAAAAATCAAAGTGTTTCACAATACAATTCATTATTTTCTTTTACTGAAGTATCAAACAATATGATTTATGCTGTAATAAAGAAAAGTTTGTATGAAACAATAATGTTATGATTTATTTTGTATGAAAGTCTGTATAAGAATAAAATAATATCACTTATAATTCATATTACATATTAAAACAAATAATTATAAGAAAATTAATTGTTTTTGTTTGAATTTTAATTTATCATTTATATTAATTTAAAATTATATAATAGAAAGTGTTAAATGGTTAAATTTTTAATTATAAACAAAGAATGTGAAATGACATTAAATGATTTTGTTGAAAAATTAGCATCAATTGAAATTGGTTATGAAGATATTGAGGTTTTTTTTGATTTTAATTCAAATGAAACAAGTCAATTTAATAAGTTTTTTCAAGATTTACTTAGCTTGTTTCGTTACTATTACATTTCAGAACCAATTATATCTTTAAATGGTGATGTTGCTTATAGTAAATATGAAGTGTTGGATAAATCAAGATGTTTTTTGGATAATTTTTTAAAAATCAATGATAAAAAATTAAAATTTTTCCCAAAATTTTTTAATGGTTTGAATGGTTATGAATCCGCTATGTTATTGAAAAATTGGGGCAAATTAAATGATAAATCATCTTTTGATAGTCCTAATTATTATAGCATATCCATTAACAACTCATGTAAAAACAGTGATAGATTAAATCAAAAGTTAAAGGATGTTGTTATGATTAAATCAAAACAACCTGAAAATGTTTTAATGTATTTAAGTGAAAATTCATTAATAAAAGATTATATTTACAACTTAATTAATGTTGATGCAGTGTATCCTGAAATAGTAGAATAAAAAAATGAATTAATTTAATAAAAAAGATAATAAGCTAAATTTAATTATTTGGCTTTATTTTTGTTTAAATTATTTCACTTTTTGTTTGAAGTTATAATAGTTATAAATTACAAATATAATTTAACAAAAATTACATTATATAAAATTATATTACATATAGAAGATTTATAATTAAAGCATTATAATTAGAATTATTAAATACCATGAAATTATTTGATATTTTGGATGATATATCAGATTTTTGTATAACGAACAGTCATTTATCTTTATACAGAATTAATTATGGTGGTTGTGGAATTTTTGCGCTTCGTTTATATAAATTTCTTGATAAAATTGGTATAAAATCCAAAATACATTTGGTTAATGAGATACAATGCTCACAAGATATGTTGTTCTCACATATTTTAATCGAATTTAGTTACAATGATAAATGTTATTATTATGATGCTGATGGATTAAAAGAAAGTCTTGATAAATATTATTTGGTTAATGAGATTAATGTAGAGTATCTAATTAAAATGGTAAAAGACGAAAACTTTTGGTCTTCAACATACAATCGTAAACATATTTCTCTATTAGGTAAAAAAATTAATGAGATATATGTTAATGAGTTTATAAACAAACAGTTTTTTTAAAATAAAAGGATTTTATAAAATAGCTAAAATGTTAGTTATTAATAAAGAAAATAAAGAAAAAGCCGAACAAATTTTTGAAAATTTAAAAAACAGTTTAATTACATTTGAAGAAATTAAGTCATTTTTTGATTGTGATGATAATCAGGCTATGGAATATAATAAAGTTTTTGAGAACATGTATCATTTGTTTTATTATAGAGACTTAATATCAAAATCATATTTAGCTAGTCATGTATTTGAAGATGGAAAAATAAATCTTTGTAGTTGTAAATTGGATTCTAAATCAAAAAGATTTTTAGATTATAAAATTAAAAATTCAAACATTTTTCCAAGTTTTTTTAATGGTTTAAATAGTAATGAATGTGTTATTTTGCTTCATAATTGGAATCGTTTAAAACAAGAAGTAAAGTTCAGTGAAAATGAAAATGAAAATGTTTATTTTTCTTTTTTTAATGGGAAGAAACCTAAATTTAAAAAAGATAACAAATTTAGAAAAGAAAATAACATAACATTAATGAAAATGGATGGATTTGATGATTTTAAAGATAGAAAAATTAAAGTTGATTATATGGATATTATAAAAACAAATAATATTGAAAATATATTTAATTATTTATCTGAAAATTCATTAATGAAATCCTATGTTTATGGTTATATTGATTTTGAAGAAATTAAAGTTGAATTTGTAAGTTAAATTATATAAAGCCAAGTTTAATTACTTGGCTTTTATTATTTGTTTTTTTATTATAATTATAAATTTTTAATTAAATAATTGCAGTTTAAAAACAACATAACAAGAAATTTATTTTAAAAGTATTAGAATAATATCTTCTGGTTTTTTTAAAAAACTGTTACTTTGATGCGGGTCAAAAAATGGTTTGCCATTTGAATAAATAACAACATGTTTAACATTTCTATCTGAAATACCACCAACAATGTAATGATAATCTTTATTTGGAAAAGTTTGTTTAATTTGTTTTATAAACTCATCATGATTTTTAAATGGAATAATAAGTAAACTTAATCCATACTCATTTAAGTATTTATCATAATTTTCAGAAAAAGCAGTGTTAATATTGTCATATATATCATTTTCAACATCACTTTTGGCTAAATCAATGAATTTAGGCACTTGTTCAAATGGAACATTAAACATTGAGGCTGTAACTGCTGTCATACAGTAATCACTGTTTATTGGTTGTTTAACTTTTGATACACTAAATGGTGAAAAGTATATTGGTGCTAATAAACCAGTTTTTGAATTTAATTGATATAAAGCAGATTTCATTAAATTATCGCCTATTTGTTTTTAAAAAATATAATTAATTTTATTATTAGAAGTAAAATAATAAGTGTAAAAATACAAGATTTGTAACCATATGAATTATTGATATATTTTAAATAAAATTCAATTGAAACAATGCCAAGTATTGATGATACTACAATAAATTCATAAACATTACTTGGTAAAAGATTAATTTGTTTATTTTTATCTTTTTGAAACAAATTCATATTGAAATTTCTTGTTTATTTTCATAATTATACATTATATGTAACGGAAGACAATATTTTTTAAAGAATATGTTTTAAATATACATGTTATTAAAAAATATGTTACAATTTAATAAATTTTAATTTAAATAACAAAAGGGTTTTTATGGAAAATGTAAGAAATATTGAATATTTTAAACAGAATGTTGATAACATTTTTGTTTGTGATGGTGATTTATTGAAAGACTTTGACAATGGAACAATTGATATTTTCGCACATGGTTGTAACTGTTTAAATAGAATGGGTGCTGGTATTGCGAAAACCATTAAAGAGAAGTATCCAGAAATGTATAAAGCAGATACAGTTAAATATAAGTCAATTGAAGACCAAAAAGAAAGAACAGGTTATGATGATGATAAAGTATCTCATTTAGGTGATTTAAGTTGTCATAAATTTGGTGAATTAAAGTATGGTTTTAATTTATATACACAAGTTCATTATTTTTATAAATTTGGTCAAAAACCATTTAGAAGTGATGCTTTAAAATCAGCTATGTTAAAAATGCATAATATGATTAAACAAATTAATTCTGATAACAAACAAATCAGTGTTGGTTTTCCAAGAATAGGTAGTGGATTAGCTCTTGGTGATGAAAAAGAGATTCAACAAATGATATTTGATGAGTTCAAAAATTCTCCAAATATTAAAGTTTATATTTACGATTTTAAACCATAAAATAATTATAACAAAATATTTAAAAGACAATTTTTTAATTGTCTTTTTTTATGTAATTGTTGAAATTAAAAAATGTGATATAAATTATGCGTTACTAAATATATTTTCTGTAATTTTTTTCAATATTAATTGAAAAATTGTTTTTTAATAACTGTAAAAATTAAAAATCAATAAAAATAAAAAGACAGTTAAATAAACTGTCTTTTTATTTTGTTTTAATTATCTATAATTTTTTGAATAATGAAATATTCTTTTAAATCATCTTCACTTTCAATTTTTTCTGTAAACCTTTAAATAAATCTTGTGAATGAAATCTTAACAAGTTGAAAATATTAATTTTGGTAATTCTTCCATCACCTGTAAATGAATTAATATGCGCTTTAACATCATTAGTTTGATATTTGTTATTTTCAACTGTTACAACTTCAGCATAAGCTTTTTTGCCTTTGCTTAAAGCAATCATCATGCTTTCTTTGCCAGTTTTTTTATTAGTTAATTTGACTAAAAGATTAACATTTGGATAATTTGAAACTTCATGAAATTGATAATCCGTAACAGATAATAGCTTTTCCATTTTTAAATCTTTCTTATTTGCTGTTTAACTTGTGATTTAATTATAATTATAACATTTTAATTGTTAATTTATTTTAAAAGATTTGTAAATATTATTATTTTAAATAAATATGTTTAAAAACATGCGTTACTAAATGTGTTTTTATAGTTTTACTTCTTTTTAAACTGGTAATATAAAATATTAAAAAATTTAATTTACATTACATTAACAAACAATTAACATAAATATTGATTGTTTGATGGTAATATATGAGTATATTAAAAATAAGTTTATATTGATATGAAAAAAAATAAAAACAATTCAATTCAATGGTATTTGACAACAAAACAAAAAAAACCATTTGCTTCATCTAGTGTTTGTACATCAGATTTAATATGTTTGTTATATGAAATTCATAAAGATATGAGGATTGTATTTAAAAATATTCATTATGACAATGAAGCAAAAGAAATTGTTAAATATTATATTGATAATAATGAATATTTTCCTAAATTAAGAAAATATTAATAATTTTTTTTTCCAAAATACGGAAAAAAGTTAAATTTTTCCAAAATTTTGAAAAAGTAATCAATTAAGGTGAAATAAAAATGAACAAAGCAAAATTTAAATTTGGTGACAAAGCATTTTATGATAATTTTTTGGTTGTTGTATTAGGTGTAAATCAAACCACTGATAATGAATTTAAATATTTTGTTGTTGATGAAAAATGTGTTTCAAAAAGACATGGTGTGGCTAATGGAGATTGGTGTAATGAAGAAGAGCTTGTTAAGGTTTTTGAATTAACATTTAATGATGTTAATAAAAAATTGCCATTAGATGCTGATAAAACTGGTAAAAGAGAAACAGTGGAAGTTTTAGCTGTTTGTGAAGCTTATGTAAAAGATTCACCACTATCTGATAATTATTCTCATACACGTTTGGGATTCATGAAACCCATCAAAACTTAAGCAATAAAATCAATCGTGGAACATTTGGAGCAATTTTCATGCTTCAAGTGTTAAAAGCAATTGATTGTAAAGACATACAACTTTAATCTATTGATATATATGATTTAATTTGGAATTTATTTTATAATGACGAACAGCGAACAGCGAACAGCGAAAAACTCTAATTTACACAGAGCCAGTAAAGCAAAAGAAGATGAGTTTTACACTCAACTTACAGATATTGAAAACGAGTTAAAACACTACAAAGAGCATTTTAAGGGAAAGACGGTTTATTGTAATTGTGATGACCCTTTTGTCAGTAATTTTTTCCGCTATTTTTCTTATAATTTTGAGCATCTAGGGTTAAAGAAATTAATCGCTACTTGCTATAGAAGCCAAGTTACTGATTTATTCAGTCAAAATAATAGTGAGCAAGCCATTTGCCTAACTTACACTGGCGATAAAGATGGCAATGGTATCCCTGATATTAGTGAAATTAATATAACATCGCTCGATGGTGATGGTGATTTCCGCTCTACTGAATGTATTGAATTATTAAAACAAGCCGATATTGTCGTGACCAATCCACCTTTTTCGCTATTTAGAGAATATGTTGCTCAACTCATCGAATATGAGAAATCATTTTTAGTTGTTGGTAGTCAAAATGCAATTACCTATAAAGAAATTTTCTCGCTCATTCGTGATAACAGATTGTGGCTTGGTCATAAAAGTGGCGACATGAAATTCAAAGTGCCTAGTCATTATGCGCCAAGAGAAACACGTTATTGGCAAGATGAAACAGGGCAAAAATGGCGCAGTCTTGGCAACATCTGTTGGTTCACCAATCTTGAACATGCGAAACGGCATGAAGAATTGATTTTGTATCGTACTTATAATGCACAAGATTATCCTAAATATGATAATTATAATGCGATTAATATAAACAAAGTAGTTGATATTCCTTGCGATTATGATGGAGCAATGGGTGTGCCAATCACGTTTTTGGATAAGTATAATCCTAAACAATTTGAAATTATAAGTTCAAACGATTATCGAGTTAATGAAAGTATTCCCTTCAAAGAGCATGGGCTAATAAAAGATAAGGATGGTGCTATTAATGGAAAGCCGACTTACGCCCGTATTCTAATTAGAAATCGCTTACTATAAGGTTGAAAATAGTTAACAGAAAATCTATTTAAATCTATTCATTGATTTTATATCCTATTGAAAATAGGATATAAAAATGAGAATATTAAGTATAGGAAAAATAGCAGAATATCATGGTGTCAGTAAATCAACAATATAT
>RRZU011033543.1_pt1 | contig 10069 bp, 17 predicted proteins | sample 2165561 | NCBI WGS metagenome assembly RRZU01 (sample SAMN10456909, study PRJNA506462) | wastewater metagenome | isolation source: wastewater sludge | place: USA: Moscow, Idaho
AAGAGTTAACTGAAACAGCACGCATTACCAAAAGTGAAAATGCTAGAAATGGTAAGCACTTTTACTATTTGAGTTCTTCTAGTCTGCCAGATTACGCACCTGATCCTTGGCATGGGGCAATAAGCAAAGCGGATGTATTGCGCGAGGCCATTATCCAGTGCTGCCGCTAAGTGGGTAAGCTTCACCCTAGGGCATCATTTACAATTCTTTTGCCCTAGGTACACGCCTGTTCTGGCGGGGAATAAATTATCTATATTATATGATATACATTTCTGCATAAATGCGTTATAATTTACACATATTAAAGTTAAGAAATTTAGAACGGTGATCCCTTATGAAAATTGATGAAGTCGTGGCCTATTATCCTGTATCTATGCAAGAATCAGTACGAAAAGAAATTACTGAATGCGATATTGGCAGTGTGATTTTTAAGGCTATTGGTGGCACGTTGGAAGTGCTAAATAGTGAGCCGATTGCTCGCCTACTAGTACCCTCAATCTTGTCGTTTGGTGTCAAGTCGCAGGTTGCAGTTGTTAACACGGCCTTGGTTGCTCACGAAGTATTGGATGCAAATCCAGTTGAGAACCTTAGTGCGGAAGTGTTATCAAAAATTGCCTCATTGGGTGAGCCGCTTGCTCAGCGCATCCTTGAGCAAGTTTTGGCGACAGATTACAAAGGTGCTTTTAGACCTCAAGTATTATTAGATCTAACCAAACACCATTCTTGCGCATTGGAGTTATACGGTAATTCTAAGGGGTTTAATGATGAGATCGTTTTGGCGGGCTGTATGAGATGGAATGATATTGCCCAAAAGGAAATGCTCACAGATACTTTTACCCTCCTTAAAGTTGCTGCAGCACACTTTCACCATGAATTTTCGGATGAAGTTGCTAAGCTTATGGTCAAAAGCTACCTGAATCACAATTTTAAAGAAATCGAAGACCAATCCTATAAATATTCAAATTTCTTTAATCAGGTTTTACCTCACGTGAAAGACAAAAGCATTTTGCATGAGCTTATCGAGAAGTCAGCTTGTACCAAGCCGAATGCGCTTAAATATTTGCGCTTAATTGCAAAAAATGATCCCTTGGGTGTAACAAAGCATATGCAAACCACCGAATTAACAAATACGGTACAAGAGCTGCTTAAGTGTCACATCGCACCGCAGGATGGCGGTATTCAGGCTCTATGTGAAGCCAAGTTATTATTAAGTAATCGTTCTGCAGATGTAGCACTGGTGCTAAACCATGCAGATCCTAAAACTTGTCAACAGTATTTTGAACAAAATACCGTGGACGCACACACAGCCTCACTGCTGAAAGAAAAATTCATAAAATTTAAGGATAAAATGAGCGGCTGTGACTTTGCACTCAAGAATCCAGGCCTGCGCTCCCTATTTATACATAGTGCTTAGGCAGAATCACAAAGCCTTAGAGCCATGTTGTGACATGGCTCTTTATTTTTGACTCGAATTATTTAAAAAACCAGTAAGGTTTACATCTAACACGGATTCTAGAATCGCCGTGATAGCTTCCCTTTTTGTGAGGCCATGCTCTTCCATAATTTGAGTCAAATTCTCGTTGGCATTCTTTGAGATGTAGGTGCTTAGGCGAACATTGTCTGGTGAGTTCTTAATGCGCTCCCTGTGCTCTTTTTGGCGTTCCGCATTGGTCTTCGCCAAACCAAGGCTTAGTGTCTTTGTATCGCGCTTAATCTTCATTTAAACCACCTTATGTTACTGCGTAACGACACAATCATTATAACCATGCCACTGCGTTACTGCATAACAAATTTTGTAGTTTTTTAATCGCCGTTGTTGTTTTTTTGTTGTGGTGTTGGCTTTCATTTTCAGAATCGGCGCATGCGACTTTAAAAGCAAAAAAACTGGCGCTTAGAGAAATGGTGATTTTGAACTAAGAATGGAAATATCAAAAAAAGTGTGTGTTATTTATAATAATTCTAGCATTACGCAATAAAAAACAATGATTTACAAGGATATATGATATAATATATATAATCTAATGAAAGAGAAAATATCTAATTCAGAAGAGGAGTTGTGGGCTTGCCCACAGTAGCTCCAACTACTACAGGCAAGTTCCACGTTATGCAAATCGCAGAACAAGGAATTACCAATGACTTCACTGCAATCTATGAGTTCATTCTACGCCCTCATTGCATTTACTGCAATTATTTGCGTATTTGTGCTTTGTTTAGCCGTGCTGAAACGGGCGAGGTCTGCAAAAGAAACGATTGCTTCTTTTAAGATTTCGAAAATTTTAGAAATCTCAGTCCAAATTAAATCTAATGAGGATGAAGGGCAAAACTAGAATAAAGTTAACGCGCTAAAACATGTATGCCATTTAGGTGGCATACATCATAGCCTTGCAATAATTATTGGTTCCTAACTCACCCCTTGACCGAGGGATGTAATCGGTCACTCCACCCTCTTCGGAGGTTTGGTTCGCTTGATCCGCGCATGCGACCTTAAGAGCAAAAGCATACCTTTCAGAGAAAGGATTTGTAAAAAAATTAAAAGTTATCGTTATAATTTTTCATAGTAATTTTGGTAATTACGAGATTATTTTTATGAAGCATGTTTTCACACTTGAAAAAACCTTCTTGTCATCCCGCACAGAAGCCACAGCTTTGCGGGAGAAAATTGAAAAACACATCAAAGGCAAGTATTGCTCCATAACAATCAATGGGTCTAATACCGTTGGACTTTCTGAGTCTTATGCCGATGAGGTGTTTGGTAAGTTAGCAAAAAAACTAGGTAAAAAGCGGTTTTTTGAGGTGTTTTCTTTTGTTGGTTTTAGTGAGCTTGATCTTGGGGTTATTGCTACAGCGCTACAAAAGCGGTTACGTTGATTTTAAATATTTTAAATATTTTAAATATTTTTAATATATTAGATATACAAATATTTATAAATGCATTATAATTAACACATACAAATAAGGTGCAAGTAGCCAAATCGGAGCATTAAAATGAACTCAGAGATTTCTAAAATTCTAATCCAACAGCTTTCAACAGGCGACTTAAGCTCAGCGCTTGTTGTTGATTTACACCCTTTCCTATCGGTCAACGATGAAGATTTGATTCTTGGTTACGCTCGTAGTGTTCGCCCCGTGCAGGCGCAATTTGTTTTTAGTTACGGCGCTCATTCGGTGTCAGTTGTACGCAACTGCTTGCTTACATATGTTCCATCCAAAGAAGGCCATAGTCGTTGGCAATTGAATTTCGATAAAGATGGTGAGTGGGTGCTATTAAACGAAGTGGACTACCCTAAATATGGTGAGTTTTTGCAGTTCCTTAAACAATACTCGTCTATGTATTTATCGCTGTACAATCCTAAATACATTGCGCAGCTTGATCTTACCTTATCCACGTTGCAGGCTGAATCATTTGGGGTGTCGAATTCAGGCACCGCAGCGGAAATTGGTAATCGCTGCATGCAGCAGATTAACAAAGATTTTGAAAAGTTCTTTGAAGCATAGTCGGCAAATTCAAAATAAGTGTTGCTTTGAGCAACACTTTTATATTGGGGGGGCAAATAAGTGGAAAAATCAAATAAGAAGGTTCTTTTGTTGATTATATTGATTGGATTAATAGCCGCAGGAATTGGCTGTATGCTCGCATCTATTTTGGCTCGCAACTTAAATAACCCAGACTTATCACTAAAAATGCTTTTTGCTTCGGCATCTCTATTATTGGCGGGAAGCATTCACCTCATTGTGAACTTTAAAGCTACTAAATAAATCTTTAAAATTCTGCAAATTAATGTACAAAGTATATTAAATGCGTTATAATTTGCATATACAAATAAGGGCGAAATTGCCACTCGGAGTTATAAATGGATACAGTATATGCTTGGTTAACAGTCAGCGGTAAATTGAAGCTTAACCAATGGCGTTTAGTCTTTGATTTTTTTGACACTCCGAATACAGAGCAAATCATGAATGCGCTTTTAGAAGAAAAAAATGTGAATCTAGAAGCCCCTCTTTTCGAACAGCTAACCGATGAGGAGATAGACACCTTTCTATCACGGGCTTCAACATCATCTACAGATTTCGATGGCACCCAATTTTCAGAGAGTTTAATTTCCCTTACCTGTGATGCTATGCATTTCTCACCAGAGAAACTTAACATGTTGCGTGAGAGCTTTGATTTCGACTTCTTTCATGAAGCTTATTCTGCGCTTGATGCACTTTATTATTTTAATCGCACGCATGGCACCCTAGCCCGCTTCGATGTGGTGAGTCGCAAAGAGTATGAAGATCAAGCTCATTACATCTCTTCGGTTGGCGTGGTGGACGCACTGGTAGGATGTGAAAGTCTGGATGATGTAAAAGACTACATTGAAAAGTTAAAAGCATCCAATCATGCAACCTACCGCAATCTGCTTAAGGTTTAATAATGGGTTAAAAGTGATTGCAAAAAGGAAGCTATTGAGCTTCCTTTTTTATGAAGATTTATTTGGGTGCGCAGTTAAATTAGGCACTATAAAAATACTATTATACAATATACATTAAAGAATAAATGCGTTATAATTTACTTATACAAACAATGTTATCATAACTGCATCGGAGATTAATATGCTTCATATCTGCCCCAATCAAGAAAAATCGAAAAATAAGCGCAACCACTGGAAAGAGTTGGTGGTCTTCCGCGACAACTGTAATGAACCAGAATTAACTTCTTACGTAGATATGCTTTTACGCGGGCTAAATACGGCAAGCGGCATGCGTATGCATGGTGAAATTGAAGCATTTTTGGATGGCTATAATGTAGTTTAACCAAGGAAGATTACATGCAATAAGCATTATATTTAACCTATACAAACTAAGGGAGAAATCCCTAATTGGAGATAAAAATGAACAAGAAGGCTGAACTTGAACAAAAACTTGGAAAGGTTGCTTTAATGGCGCTGTATGGGATGTTGAGCACCATTTGTTATTTGCTTGTTGCCCTGGCAATCATGAAGGTATTTGCTTTTGCTTTAGACTTACCTGACCTGCGAATGAATAATAAAATTACCGCAGTTATGTACCTTGAATACTTGATGTATCTAGCTTTTGCTTGCGTGGTTTGGGTTGTACCATCTCAAATTTACAACAAGTATATGCGGCCTGATGAGATGAGTGAATAAACCAACTCCTTAAAATATTAACCTGCATTCGTGCGGGTTTTTACATCTATTGGCCTTGCATACTTTTCACCTTTTCCTATATCAAGCATTTTCATTGCATTCAAAGATGCTAAATGCCCCTAAATAACTGTGTCTCCTTCTTGCTGATCCATTGTTTTTTAGGCCTTAAGTGATTCTATTTGCAAAGAATAAAGCCGTGCTTGTTATAATTTAAGTTACTTATATTCTTATTTGCCAATTCGGTTTTCAGCCACGGCGATTTACCTAGGAAAAAAATGGACTCGTCAGTTAATTTTGCTATACCCCAAAGAAAAACGGAATGGGATATTTTTAAGGAAATCGTTGTACTTGTAATCCTAAACTCTGTATTGCTATCCCTGGCTTTCGTTTCAGCGGTGTATACGAGCGATCTCCTACCAGTGGAGATGTACCCACTACTTTTGGTTGTCGCGGGTATGTATGCGGTGTATCGCGTAATACATAAAAATAAAATTGTCCCTGATGACATGGCTTATGAGTTGATTAACCAATGTTCTGGATTTCCTGCGTTAAAACAATACTTGGCTCTTACCCTTCATCACAATACATTTATTCGCAAATCAGATTTATTTGATATCAAGTCGATAGCACTTGAGGAGTTGCAGTGCATGAAAGCTATGCACCAAACCGATATTTTGCTGAGCAACCAAGGTACAGAGAAAAAAGATCTAGCTGATCTAGTGTGCACAATAGAGGCTTATAGCAAAGCATTTGAGAATTTGAATCGACACATAAAGTCGCTTTAATATTTAAATCACCAGAAATTTTAAAAATGAATCTTTTTACATATTTTGTGAGCCATTTGTATTTTTAAATTTCTAATGTGCTTTAATGCTCATTAATGCTGATTTATATTTTAGAGAACTCTCAATGACTGTTGCTGACTTCTTATCAAACCTCACTAGTGCTACAGCCCTGGCTCAACTCAAAAAAGTAAGGATGCTGCGTGTCACAAATGACAACAATGGATTTCACCAATATTTTTTGTTCTTGGTTGAGGGTCAGCAGCCGAGTATTGTTTTTGCCTGCCCTTCATGCGAATCAATGTATCTCTCAAATGATGTGTGTATGCGGTGTGGATTTAACATTATATAAAGTTGGTCATAAATGGAATGACTGGAAATTAATTTACTATACATTGTGCATATAATTAAATATAATAATCACATGTTAAATTTTATTTATAGAGCAGATCATGAATGAAGGTCTGATGGTTTGTGCGGGTGTCCTAGCAATCGCATTTTGGATTTCCGTTGGGTATGATGCCCATGAAGCATCACCTCAAAAGATTTCAAAGGCAATAGATGGTTGCCCTGCGGTAAAACAGCGTGTTTTGGATAATATTGAGAAAACCAACAAGCCAGTCCTTAACAGCGATATAAATCAGTTAAAGCGTGACTGTGAAGACGAAAAACGTGCTGCTAATCAGAAATTAATTTTGAAGTAAAATTGAGGCTTTTCTTAATGCGTTGCCAAAAAGTAAAACTAATTGACCTATCTCAAAGCTCAACAATGCTAGGAAGTGCCTGTGGTGATTCAATGCTTCAATCATTGCGTGCTTGCACCTTTACGAGTTCAAATCTTGTTGAAATATCAATGCAGGGCATGGAGGCTGTCGATGCTTGTTTTGTGCGAAATAGCATCGCCTCTTTCGCAAAAATCTTTTGTGGGTTATTTGGTATTATTGTCTCTGATGTAGAAAATGCTGATGTCCTTGATAACTTAATTTATGGAATGAAAGCCAAGTCAGTCTCCCTGGTATTAAAAAATAAAGATGAAACTATTTCCATTTTTTCAAATTTAACAACCTCATATGCATCAATACTCTCATTTGTTTATTCTCAGTCGGAAGTCTGCACCAGTCAGGTAGCAAAAAAATTTGATTTATCTCCCTCCAATGCTAGTGGCAAGTTAAAGAAACTGCATAAAGTTGGGTTGCTTCATGCGTTTAAGCGTGATGCAGAGACGGGTGGATTGGAGTATGTTTTTAGCCCTTTAATGAAGTGCGATAGCGTTTCTTTTCAACCTTTGTTTTAAGCAAAAAAGCAACATTATACAATATACACAAATTGTTAAATGCATTATAATAAGACCATACAAACTTAAGAGTTATTCTTATGCTTAATTTCCATGAGCGGAAAGCCAAACGTGCGGCGTATTATTTTAATCACATTTATAAAAACAAATTGGTTAGCTGTGCAGCCTGCGGTGGCTCTGGTTGGTATGACAGTTCCGATGAGCACGGCAATTCTATTCCTTGTGGTGGCTGTGAAGGCACAGGTAAATGCCGTCAGCATTAATTAAGCCCCATCAATAGGTGTCTAAATGAAAGATTCAAACAGCAAAGTCAAGTATGATCAAACATACGAAACACGTGAATATCGCAAGGTTACAATCGAGCGTAATCGTTCAGTCAAAGCAGGTGATAAAGGCTGTTATCACGTTAATGGTTATGAATGTGCATCAGTAGTTGATGCTCAGGAATATATTGATAGCATGATTGAAGCGTGTGGCATCGAGTTTTTTCAAATCAAGCGTAAGAATGCATTAATAGAAGATGAGGTGTGAAAAATATCTTCACGCTTTATCTGCGCTGCATCTGGCCTGAGAAGACAACTTAGGCCAATAAGGTAAAGGATCTAGCCAGGATCTTATATCCCACCTTGTTAAGGTGAACTTAAACTGCCTAAGAAGAGATTAAGCGAGGATGATTTTATGCATTGAGTTAAATCCTCCCCAGAATGGCAAAAAATTAAACCATTGTACGTAGGTATATCAGAAATGAAGTCAGAAAATATTAAAAAGACTTTTGGTGAAGATAGTATAGGCTTTGGTGCTTCCCAGGTAATGCTCCATAACGTAATTTTGGGATCTATTGCATTGCTAACGTGTTGGGTTGTTTACTTTTTATCTAGTGAAAATTTTACCTCTAGAACATTGGGGACATTGCTATTTTTGCTCTACCTGTACAATTTGCAGTTAGCTAGTAGACAGCTTTACACGATCATCGCAATGAAGCTTGCGAAACGCTCAATAAAATTTAGAGCTGAAATGGGAGCATTAACGGCAGCAGCACTAGTTTCTTTTACTATTGTGGTTGTTTCTATCATGAGGTTCGATATATTTTCTGGGGATGCTCAAGCCAAGATGCTATTAATAATGTTTACGCTTTTGTCTGTAGGGATCGTTGCCAAAGTAAGCAATTTAATCCCCTCTCTCGGTCATCGGCTTTCCATTGCAAATCAATGCCCAGTGCCAGATCACTCCTTGGATGTCGGCAGGCAGTATTTTTCTGTACCTAGAAATTTGTTGAAGCGCTTGGATGTTCTATTTTTTATTTTACCCATTTTAATTGGCGCACTACTGATTTGTTTTTACTGATTAAAATGTCTCCCCAATACAGCAAACACTTCATCTAAAGATAAGAAGCCTGATGCGGATCATTTAGAAGCCGTAAATAAAGAACCGCCGCAAGGTGGTTTTTTTGTGTTCGCATTTAATTTTGAGCTTGCCACGGCGCTCTCAGGCTATTAATCAACGCATGCGACTTAAAAGCCAAGAGCTTACCTTTCAGAAAAAGGATTTCGAAAATTCCGCCGTGAATTAATTAAAATAAATTCATTATATAATATACATACTATTATATATGCGTTATAATGAAATCATACAGAACGGGCAATGCCAATAAGTCCCAATCCAAGGTGAACATGATGTGAGTTGCAGGTCTCTTTAAAAACCTGAATTGAATATTGTAGTTAATAATATTCTCCGTGCTAGGGTTCGCCTTAGCTTAGAGCAACCGCTCAGCCGTCCTTAAACATAATTGAGGGCGGTTTTTTTTGCCAGACGGTATGTGAATAAAACCAATATAATGAATTATATAATATACACAATACAGCTACATGCGTTATAATTGACACATACAAATACACGGCGTTACGTCGAAATCGGAGAATTTATGTCTACTACCTGCCCTATTGAGCTTGTTTTTAATGCCATGCGTGGCGTAGCACTAACACCTGATCAACTATCCTTGGTTGCCTCACACCCACAAGCGGCAAGTAAATATGCACGTGAGATCATTAAAGGCCGTTGGATTGATGGTGAGCATGCTATTGCTAAAGATGCTGAGTCAGCCTACTGCTATGCATTCGCGAATAAATTAGAACGTTGGGAGGCGGCGGAACCCGCGATTGCAATCCATCCGCGTTGGGCAACATTTTATGCTGTGTATATCACCCAGTCCCAATTTGAAGCTGCTGAATCGGTTATTGCAACTGATGCTAATTATTCTTTGCTATATGCGATGAACGGGAAAAAAGGTCGTTTCCCAGAAGGTGAGGCAGTGATTTTGCTTGACCAGATGTATGGGTATGCATATGCGCGTGATGTTATTAAAGGCCGTTGGAAAGAAATAGAACCTCTACTTTTGAAGTACCCAGGTGCAGCTTCACTATATGCGCAAAATATATTAAAGGAACGATGGCTTGAGGCGGAGGAGATTATTGCGCAGGATGCTATAGCAGCCTACGATTATCTCCAAATGTTTTTAAAAACGCCGTGGGAAGCAGCAGAAAAGGCAATTTCCAAACACCCTATGAAGGCGTGTTTGTACGCAAAGTTTGTATTAAAGAAGCGTTGGATTATGGGAGAAGCTGCAATAGCTCAGGATGAGTTTTATTCTACGGCATATGCTACCGATGTACTTAATGGGCGGTTCGTTGAGGGGGAGCCTGCTATTTTAAGTAATCCTGACTGTGCATTAAGATATATTCGTGATGTCATAAAAGGCCGTTGGGCGGACTTCGAGTCTTTATTGAAAGATTTGCCAGAGTATAAAGAGCAATATAAGGCCGTTATTGAGAACCTATAGGGACTTAAAT